>JACCDS010985714.1_pt1 | contig 25316 bp, 4 predicted proteins | sample 7446441 | NCBI WGS metagenome assembly JACCDS01 (sample SAMN15323445, study PRJNA562643) | freshwater metagenome | isolation source: river surface water | place: USA:Blue River Watershed | collected 2017-08-17 | reverse complement strand
TGGAAGTAGTGGAAATGATATTTTAAAGGGTAATAGTGAAGTAAATACTATTAGTGGAGGAATCGGAAATGATACTATTTCTGGAGGCGTAGGTGCAGATAATCTAGAAGGTAATTTGGGAGATGATGTTTTTGTTGATACAAATTTTACTGGTGATTCTATTGATGGAGGAACAGATTCTACATTAGGAGACACAGTTGATTATAGTAATTTATCATCGAAAATTACTTTAGTATTAGAAAATAGTGGAGCTACGACTTCTGTGAAAGTTGGTAATACAACATCTGATCACACTATCTCAAATATTGAAAATATTTATGGATCTACTGTAGCTGATGATATTACTGGAAATAATCAAGCAAATACAATACTTGGATATGCAGGTGATGATACGATTGATGGAGGAGAAGGAGCTGATTATTTAGATGGTGGAGCTGGTGTAAATACTACTTCATTTAAAAGCTTCACATCATCAGTTACAGTTAATTTGTCAACAAACTCAACTGGAGAAGTTGGAGAAACTATTCTTAATTTTAGAAATATTTTAGGAACAGATATCTCTTCTCAAAGTGATATTTTAATAGGAAATAATGAAGCAAATAAAATAGAAGGTTTAGCAGGAAATGATACATTAGAAGGTTTAGGTGGAAATGATACATTAGATGGTGGAAATGGAAATGATGTATTTATTTTAAGAGCAAATGATGGTATTGATACTATAGATGGAGCATCAGGAAGTGGAGATACAGTTGATTATACTAACCTTAGTGCTTCACAAAATTTATCATTAGCTTTAGATACATCAACAAGTATAATAGCAACTATAACAGATGGGGCATCAACATATACAGATAATATTGTAAATATTGAAAATGTAAAAGGTGGTGCAGGAAATGATACTATCACTGGTGATGCATTTAAAAATACTTTATGGGGTGGTTCAGGTACAGATATTCTTAATGGTGGATATGATGATGATGTACTATATGGAGAAATTGGAAATGATGTCTTAATTGGAGGTCTTGGAAATGATACTCTTTATGGAGCAGATGGAGATGATAATCTAAGAGGTGATGATGGAGATGATACTTTAGTTGGAGGAGAAACAAATGAAGTATCTGGAGATACTATAGATTATTCTACTAAATCATTGGTATTAGATGTAAACTTGATAAATATTACAGGAACTGGTTATTCAATTGCTAAAATTGGAACTGAACAAGACAGTTTATTAGAAATAGAGAATATTGTTGGAACAACATATAGCGATTATATTGGTGGTGATAATGATAAAAATGTACTTGATGCTGGAAAAGGTGACGATACAATTGTAGGACTTGGAGGAGCAGATACATTACTAGGTGGTGATGGAGATGATATTTTCTATGCTGGATTAAATAATGATTTCACAAGTGGTCAGGATAAAATTTATGAAAGTGGTGATGATGGAAGTGATTATATAGAAGGTGGAGAAGCTGAAGAGGATGCAAATGGCGATACTGTTGATTATAGTGCATTATCTTCATCTTACTCTATCAATGTTGATTTAGCTACAACTTCAACTGTAGGAAGTTTAACATCTGTATCAACAGTAGTTGTAAATAATGGTTCAAATGATTATATTAAAAATATTGAAAATATTACTGGAACAGCTGGTGATGATACTATAAAAGGTGATATTTATAACAATATATTGTCAGGTAGTGCTGGAGCTGATACATTATCAGGTGGAGCAGGAAATGATACATTAATTGGTGGAATAGGACAAGATACAGCAGATTATTCAAATGCTGGAAAAGCTATAGTTGTAAATCTAAGTAATTCTTTAGAAGTAACACAAGATGGATTTGATAATACTGATGATTTAGATGGTATAGAAATAGTAGTTGGTTCTAATTATAATGATAGTTTAACTGGATCAGCTAGTTCAGATACATTAAATGGTGGTGCTGGTGATGATACATTAAATGGTAGAGAAGGAAATGATATATTAATTGGTGGTGGAAATACAGCAGTTGGAGATACAGTTTCTTATGAATATAATTCAACAGGTGTTAATGTTGATTTATCTATTGCTACTGCACAAACTGTTGCAACTTCAGATGTTGATACTTTAAGTGGAATTGAGAATTTAATTGGAGGAACAGCTTCAGATCAATTATTAGGTGATAATTCATCAAATAAAATATATGGTCTAGCTGGAAATGATATATTAGATGGAAAAGGTGGTATTGATACTCTTGAGGGTGGAACAGGGAATGATACCTTTGTATCTTCAAGTGCTACTGATGGTTTGGATGTAATAGATGGTGGTGCAGATAATGACTTAATTGATTATAGTGCAATATCTAATACTATTACAGTAACATTAGGTGAAGATGGAGTAACAACTACTGCCATAGTTGCATCAGGAAATAATGATAGTATTTTAAATATTGAAAATGTTTCAGGAAGTCAAGTATCTGATACTATCACGGGAAATAGTAAAGATAATACATTAATAGGAAATTCAGGAAGTGATACACTGCTTGGTGGAGCAGGGAATGATTCTCTTCTTGGAGGAAATGATGATGACACTCTTCAAGGTGGAGCTGGCGATGATATAATTAATGGAGGAACAGGGAGTGACACAGTAGATTATAGAAGTGCAACATCTGGAGTAACTGTTGATTTAGCTATCGATGGTACATCTCAAAATGTAGGTGGAGGAGAAGGAAATGATACATTCTTTGATGTTGAAAATGTTTTAGGTTCTTCTCATGCAGATACATTTAAAGTAAATTATAATGCAAATGGTACATTAAATGGTGGAGTTACTGATAGTGAAGGTGGAGATACTGTAGATTACTCAGGATTAGTAGTAAATAATGCATCACTAGATAAAGTTGTAGCAACTATGTCAAGTGCAACAGTTACAGGAAGTTCAGCGACAACGGCGACAAGTACAATCAGCACATTTATAAGTATAGAAAATATAACTGGAAGTGCTGGAAATGATACTTTAATTGGTGGAACAGGTGCAAATACATTAAGAGGTTTAGCTGGAAATGATGTAGTTGAAGGTGGTGCAGGAGATGATTATTTAGATGGTGGAACAGGAACTGATACAGTATATTATAATCAAGCAACAAGTGGAGTAACAGTTAATCTTGGAACATCATTATCTCAAAATATTGGTGGTGGTCAAGGTTCTGATACTTTAATCTCTATTGAGAATGTTATTGGTTCTTCTTATGCAGATACATTTAAAGGAGATAATACTGCTTCAAATACATTTAATGGTGGAATGAATTTAACTACAGAAGTTGAAAATACAAATGATGAAAATGATGCAGTTGATTACTCTTCACTCACAGGAACAACAGATAAGATAATTGTAGATTTATCAAATAATTCAAGTGCAAATGTTTCAGTAATTGTTTCAAATGTGGCACAAGGTGCTGATACTTTAGTAAATATTGAAAATATAATTGGAACATCAGGAAATGATACTATCACAGGAAATAGTAATAGCAATAGTTTAAATGGTGGTGCTGGAGATGATTATTTCTATGTAAAAGATGCAGCTATTAGTGGTGAAAGTGATGTAATAGTTGGAGGAAATAACACATCAACTGGAGATAGTGTTGATTTCTCACAAATAGTAAATACAAATTATTATGTTGATGTAAATTTATCTTCTCAAGATTTACTTTTAAAAGATTTATCAAATGGTAATGCAACGGTTAGAGATGATAGTGTATCAGGAATCGAAAATATTACAGGAACAAATAATAAAGATACAATAACTGGAGATGATTCAAATAACTCAATAAATGGAGCTTCTGGAACTGATACTATTTATGGTGGAAAAGGTGAAGATATTATCCAAGGTGGTGCAAATAGTTCTGGAGATGCAGCAAATATTTATGAAATCTTAGATGGTGGTGAGGGTATTGATACTATTTATGGTGGAGCAGGAAATGATTCTATTATAGGTGGAGATGGTGATTATACAGATTCAGTATATGGTGAAGCTGGAAATGATATTATTAAAGCTGGAAGCGGAAATGACATCATTGATGGAGGAATTGATAATGACGAATTATGGGGAGAATCAGGAAGTGATTTAGTATATGGTGGTACGGGAGTAGATACTATATATGGAGGAGATGGAGCAGACGTAATCCATGGAGATGATTCTTCTCACTCTTCTACAGATGGAAATGATGTTATATATGGAGGTGATGGCTCTGATACTGTTTATGGTGGATATGGAAATGATACAATAAGTGGTGGAGCTAATGATGATAAAATCTATGGTGGCATTGCAGGTGCTGCTGATGTTCATGATTTAACTTATGGTACGCAAGATACAGTTAGTTATTCAACTTCTATAAATGGAGTAACAGTAGATTTTGTAAATAATATAGCAACAGGTGATGGAAATGATGAACTTTATGGTATAGAAAATGCTATTGGTTCTGCTTATGATGATACATTTATATCTAAATTAACTGTTTCTAATAGATTTGATGGTGGTGAAGGAAATGAGATATTTGGTGATAATATATCTTATTCAGAAGTAACTGTTTCAAATACTGCGGATGATAAAGTAGTGATTGATTTATCAACAGGTGCTGATGCTAGTGGATATTATGAAGCAAAAATTTATCAAGCTGGAGTTTACAATAGTACAATAAGTGATTATTTAAAAAATATGGAAAATATCACTGGTTCAAATGGAAATGATACTATTACAGGTGATAATGATAAAAATACATTAACAGGATTAAATGGAGATGATGTTTTAAGTGGTCAAGGTGGAAATGATTATCTTGATGGAGGTTTAGGAAGTGATACTGCTAGTTATAGTGAAAAAACTGTTTCAGTAACAGTTGATTTTAAAACAGGTCTTGCTACTACTTCAACAGAGAGTGATACTTTAGTTTCTATTGAAAACATCATTGGTAGTACAGTTGCAGATTTATTTAAAATGAATGAAGACAATGTTGACAATTTAATTAATGGTGGAAATGGTGCAGATACAATTAGTTATGAATATTATGTATCTTCAGGTGTAAAAGTAAATTTAAGTACATCTTTAGCACAAATTGTAGTAGCTGGAACAGATAATGATATTGATACATTAACAAACATAGAAAATATTTCAGGTTCAACACAAGATGATACCTTTATTGGAAGTTCAGTAAATAATTCAATTCTTGGAAATGCAGGTAATGATACATTTATAGCTGGAACTGATACAAATAATGATGGAACATTAGATTCTTGGGCAAATGATGGTAATGACTATTTTGATGGTGGTTCTGGAACAGGAGACTGGATAGACTATAGTGTAATAGGAGATGATGCAACTGTAGGAACAAATGGTCTATCTTTAACACTTGATGGGGCAAATATTGCATTTGCAACTATAAGAGGTGGTACTACAGATAGTATATTAAATGTTGAAAATGTAAGTGGAACACAAGATAGTGATAGTATTAAAGGTGATACTCAGAATAATACTATTTATGGAAATGCAGGTAATGATATATTATCTGGAGAAACAGGTATTGATAAGCTTTATGGTGGAACAGGCTCAGATACATTATTAGGTGGAAGTGGAGATGATATACTAATTGGGGAAACTGGAGATGATACATTAACTGGAGATACAGGTAGTGATAAAATTTATGGTGGAACTTTATCTGGAACAACACATACAGATTCAGGAAATGATACAGTTGATTATACTGATGCATTAGAAACTTTAACTATAGATTTACAATTAAGTGCAACTGGTGGTTTAGCAACTGATGGTTCAATTGAAGGAAAATCTGTTGGTTCAACGGGAACTCAAGGTCAAGGAATTGATGAATTATATGGAATAGAGAATATAATTGGTTCAAATTATAATGCAGATACAATTTATGGAAGTAGTTCTGTAAATATTATAACTTCTCAAGTTGGAGATGATTTCATTGAAGCTAGAGATGGTGCAGATACAGTTTTAGCTGGAGCTGGAAATGACACTATTGTAACATCAAGTGCAATAGATGGTATAGATTATTATGATGGTGGAACAGGAACAGATACATTAGATTATAGTGTTTTAACTTCATCAGTAAATATTGATTTAAGTGTTGCTGCAACAACTTTATTTGCTGGAAGCAGTGTAAATGATGCTTGGGAAGTTGTTGTTTCAAGTGGTAATAATGATATTGTAAAAGGTTTTGAAAATATAATTTCTGGTTCTGGAAATGATGTATTATATGCTAATTCTTTAGCAAATACACTTGAAGGTGGAGCAGGTGCTGATTCACTTTCAGGAAATGATGGAATAGATAAAATTTATGGATATTATGCTGGTCAAAGTGAAAGTAGTATTGAATATGATACTGCAAGTTATTCATATTTAACTTCTAAATCACTTACTGTAAATCTTGAAACAGGTATTGCATATGTAGATGCAAGTGATAATGATACATTAGTTTCTATTGAGAATTTAATTGGTGGAGCAAGTGCTGATATTATTACAGGAAGTAGTGTAATTAATATTTTACAAGGTAATGCAGGGGATGATACTTTTGTAAGTTCACTGGGAGATGATTTAATCTATGGTGGAACAACTGCATCTGATGCACATACAAATGGGGATTTAGTAGATTATAGTAATTCTATAAATACAAATAATAAATTATTTGTGGATTTAAGTAGTGTTACAAGTGGATATTCAGAAGCTTTTGTTACGTTAACTTCAAATTCTTCAAAAGTTTATACAGACAAATTGTATGGTATTGAAAATATTATTGGAACAACAAATAATGATACCTTATATGGTAACTCATCATCTAATACATTAATAGCATCAGATGGAAATGATACATTAAAAGGTGCAGGTGGAGCAGATTTACTTCAAGGTGGTACTGGTGATGATATTTTCATAATTGATGTGAAATCTGATGCGACTGGAGATCAAATTGTTGGTGGTGCAGATTATGATACAGTTAATTACCAAGGTGTTGATGAGGGAATCACTGTTAATCTAGATGGTGTTACAACAGCAACTGTAACAATTGCAGGAAATAATCATACTTTAACTGGTATTGAGTATGTAATTGGTACACAATTTAATGATAATATAACTGGAGATTTAAACCTAAATAAAATCCAAGGTATGGGTGGGAATGATACTATTACTGGACAAGATGGAAGTGATAAAATCTACGGTGGAGCAGATGTTGCTGATAGTGTAAGTTCTGGAAATGACACTTTAGATGGTAAAGCTGGAGATGATTTAATCTACGGTGGAGATGGAGATGACTTAATTTTAGGTGGAACAGGTAAAGATACACTTTATGGTGAAGCTGGGATAGATGTTATAAATGCAGAAGGTGATGATGATACAATTTTTGCAGGTGCAGGAAATGATACATTAAATGGTGGATTAGGTTCTGATACAATTTTTGCAAGCACGGGTGATGATTACATAAGATTTACTCAAGCAGATAATTCAATAGATGTTGTTTATGGAGGTGATGCATCAGCTGATAGTGGAAATGATACAGTTGATTATTCTGAAGCTATAACAGGTTTAAATATTACTTTAGGTAATGGAAATAGTAAAGGTACAGCTGTTGGTGCAGACCAAGGTAGTGATGACTTATATGGAATAGAAAATATTTTAGGTTCTAACTTAGCTAAAGATACAATTATAGGAAACTCTTCAGTTAATATATTAAGTGGTTTAGTTGGAGATGATACTATTTATGGTAGTGCAGGTGCAGATACACTTTATGGTGGAGCTGATAATGATGAACTTCATGGTGGAACAGAGAATGATAGTATTGAAGGTGGTGTAGGTGCAGATACACTTTATGGTGATGCAGGAAATGATGTATTAAAAGGTGATGCAGGAAATGATACATTTGTATTTACATATACAGCTGGAAGTGATGTATTTGATGGAGATGATAATGTTGATGGAGGAGCGAATAACGATACTATAGATTATAGTGCAATTATTGATACACAATACTATGGAGATATTGATTTAACAGCTGGAACATCACAAATTAATGATAGTAGTGCTTCTAATATAGTTGTTAAAAACGATACTATTACATCAATAGAAAATGTAGTTGGTACAAGTGGGAATGATATTATTAGAGGAAATGCATCACAAAATACAATAAGTGGTAGTTCAGGAAATGATACTATTTTATATACATTTGCTGCTCTAACTGCAGGTATAGTTGCAAATTTAAATGCAGAAACTATAGAGAAAAAAGTTTCATCAGGAACTATAATAGATAAAATAAGTTTAATAGAAAATATTATTGGTTCTGATTTTGATGATACATTTATAACAAATTTGACGACAGCTAACACTATAGATGCAGGAGAAAGTAATGTTAATTCACAAGGTTCTGAAATCAGTGGAGACTATATAGATTATAGTTCAAATGGTGCAACAAAAATTGTAGTTGATTTATCTACAACAGATGGAAATGGATATTCAACTGTAACTGTAAGTGGAACAAGTGCTGCTAATGATAAAATAAAAGAAATTGAAAATATTAAAGGTACATCAGGAAATGATACTATCTCAGGAGATAGTGGAAATAATACAATTTTTGGTTATGTGGGAAATGATATTCTTGATGGAAAATCTGGAAATGATTATATTGATGGTGGTTCAGGGAATGATACTATCACAGGTGGAACAGGTTCTGATAACTTAATAGGTGGAACAGGGAATGATCTATTCATTGATTTAGATTTCACAGGTGATACAATTGATGGTGGAACAGAAGATGATGCTTCAAGAGGAAGTGATACTATAGATTATAGTTTAGTTTCTACTTATGGTGTAAATATTAATCTTGATAATGCAAATGTTGTTACGACAACTATAAATGGAACTACACATACAGTCGTAAATATTGAAAATGTTACAGGAACTAATCAAAATGACACAATATTTGGAGATGAAGGAAATAATACTTTATTAGGTAATGATGGAATCGATTCAATAGATGGTGAAGCTGGAAATGATGTAATAGATGGTGGAGCAAATTCTTCAGGAGTTGAAAACCTAAAAGGTGGTGATGGAAATGATACTGTTTATGGTGGAAACGGTGTAGATAGTATTCTTGGAGGAGCTGGAAATGATGAAATTTATGGAGATGATTCATTAAATAGTGCATCATTTGTAAATAATGATATTATAAATGGTGAAGCTGGAGCAGATATCATTTATGGTGGATATGGAGATGATACTTTAATTGGTGGAGCTGGAAATGACCAATTAAATGGTGGAGAAGGAAGCGATACAGTTGATTATAGCTTAGAGTCATCTTCAGTAATTGTTAACATAACTGTAGGAAATGCAAATGGAGCAAGTGCTGGTATTGATATTTTAACCTCAATTGAGAATATAATAGGTACAAATTTATCTGCTTCAGGTGATACATTAACAGGTAGTGATGATGCAAATATTATTTTAGCATTAGATGGAGCTGATACTATTTATGAAAATGGTGGATCAGATGAAGTTGACGCTGGTGCTGGAAATGATTATGTTTATGCAGGTATTGGAAATGATACTATAAATGGTGGAAATGATAATGATACTTTAGACTTCTCATCTATAGCTATAAATGATGATACTGGAGATACAAGAGATGCAGATGGAACAGGGACTGATACAATATCTAGTGATGCTTATAGTGGAATAGAAATTGATTTAACATTATCTACAGCACAAAGAATACATGTAACATATGGAACAGATATTATTACAAATATTGAAAATGTAATTGGTTCTGATAAGAATGATTATATTAAAGGTAATGATTTAGCAAATACTTTAGAAGGTAGAAGTGGAAATGATTATTTAGTTGGTCTAGATGGTGCTGATAGATTAATTGGTGGAGCTGGAGTAGATACAGCAGATTATAGTACAGGTTCACAAAATATAGTAATTGATTTAACAAAATCTCAAACTTCAGGAAGCCCTGATACATATAGAGTTTCAAATGATGGTTATGGAAACAAAGAGTATATTGACGGAATTGAAAAAATCATAACAGGTTCAGGAAATGACACAATTTATGGAGATGTTGAAGCTAATGAAATTATTACAGGTTCAGGAAATGACACTATTAGAGGTGGTGCTGAAGCTGATATAATTGATGGTGGAATAGGAACAGATACAGCTGATTTCTCAGATTTGGCTTACGGGGTTACTGTTGATTTAGATACTGATAATAATTCTAGTACAGATGCTGCTGGTACAGCACTATCAAATGGTAAAACAGATACTTTAAAACAAATTGAAAACGTGATTGGAACTATAAGAGCAGATAGTATAACAGGTGATGAAAAAGCAAATACAATTTTTGCTGGAGATGATAATGATATCATTATAGGACTAGATGGCGCTGATTATATTGATGGTGGATTAGGGGATGACGATACAATAGATTTCTCAGCTGGAACAGTTGGATTGAAAGTTGATTTATCTACAACACAAACTTTAGGAACAGCTTCAAGTTACAGAGTTCAAAACGACGGATTTGGTAATGCTGAATATGTTGATGGCGTAGAAAATATAGTAGGAACAAATTTAGTAGATACAATTATAGGGAATAGTGCAGATAATAAACTTGAAGCAGGAAGTGGCGATGATACTATTTATGGAGGTTTAGGCGCAGATACATTAGTTGGAGGTTTAGGCGCAGATACATTTAGAGGTGGTACAGGTGATGATGTAATTTATGGAAATGCAGAATCAACTTCAAGTGTAGATAGTTCAAGAGATGTTGCTGATTTTAGTGTATCTTCGACATCTGTAAAAGTAAATTTATCTTCAACCGTTTCAAATATTTTATTAAGTGCAGAATCATCAGTTACACTTGCAACTCAAACATCAATAGGTGAGGGAACTGATAAGCTTTATGATATTCAAGATGTTATTGGTTCAGTAGGACAAGATACACTTGTAGGAGATAGCACGTCTAACTCTTTAGTTGGTGGAGGGGATAATGACCTATTAATTGGTTCAGGTGGAGCTGATATTTTAATTGGTGGTGATGGAAATGATACCATTTTAGGTGGATTAGATAGTGATACAATATACGGTGGAACATCATCTGCAGATAGTGGAATAGATACTGTTGACTACAGTTATATTACTTCATCTGTTGCAATAAATGCAGATTTAAGTAGAACAAATAATCAAGAAGTTTATCAAATAGGAACATCAAGTAATTATGACCATATAATAGATATTGAAAATCTGATTGGAACTAAAAACGCTGATATTATAAAAGGTAGTGATAATTTTGCAGTTACAAATACGTTAGAAGGTTATAAAGGAAATGATACATTCTATTCTTCAAAAGGTACAGATTCTTTTATTGGTGGAGTGGGAATAGATACTCTTGATTTTAGTAATGTAGATTTGGCTAATGGTGGGAATAGAGTAATTGTAGATTTAGGATTATCTAAAGTAACTGATGATGGATACAACAATGGGGTAACTGTTATAGAAGATTATGTTTCTGAAATTGAAATTGTAATTGGAACAACAGGTAATGATACAATTTATGGTGATAGTAATGCAAATACATTGATCGGGAATTCTGGAAATGACATTTTAAATGGTAGAGAAGGAAGTGATAACATTGATGGTGGAATTGGAAATGATACAATAAATGGTGGAGATGATAATGATACTATTTTAGGTGGAGCAGGAGTAGATATCTTAAATGGTGATGTAGGAAATGATACAATAAATGGTGGAGATGATAATGATACTATTTTGGGTGGAACAGGTGATGATACATTAACAGGTGGAGTAGGAGTTGATGAATTATCTTATATAAGTTCTAATTCTTCAATTAATGTATCCCTAGGAGATGGAAGTTCTAGCTTTGGAACAATTTCAAGTACAACTGAAGGAAGTGATACTTTATTAGATCATTTTGAAATTATAAGAGGTTCAAATTATTCAGATATTTTTACAGGATATAATGGTACATCTTTAGTAGGTATAAGTTATAGTGATACTTTATATGGTGAAGGTGCAGATGATACTTTATATGGAGGAATTGGAGATGATACTTTATATGGAGGAACAGGAAATGATATATTCAGGGGACAAGCTGGAAATGATTTAATCATTGGAGATGGTGGCTTAAATACTATAGATTTCACTGATGCAACTGTAGGAGTTACAGTTTATTTAGATGCAATTGATGCTAATGGAAATGCAACGACAAATGGTTATGAAGTATTAATTGATGGATTTGGTGGACAAGATCAAGTTACTGGTGTAAATAGAGTTATAGGTTCAGCTTTAAATGATACTATAAAAGGAACATCTGAAAATGATACAATACTTGCTGGAACAGGTGATGATTATATAATTTCAACAGATGGTTCTGATACTGTAAATGGTGGAGGTAATACAACAACTACAGGTGGGGGAGACTGGTTAAGTTTTCAACTATCTTCTACAGGTATTATTGCAAATATGAGTAGTGGAAGTTTAACTACGGGATTAGGAGCTACAACAATTTCTGGTATAGAAAATCTTAAAGGATCATCTCTTGTAGATACTATTATTGGAGACATAGGTAATAATTCACTTGATGGAAATGATGGAGATGATACTATTTCTGCAGGAGTTGGAAATGATTATCTTTTAGGAGGAGCAGGAAATGATACCCTTAGAGGAGATGATGGAGTTGATATTTACGATGGAGGAGCTGGAACAGATGACATCATAGATTTCTATGATACAAATGCAAAAGTAATAGTAGATTTATCTGCTTCAACAGATAAAGTTGTTGATGATGGATATGGGAATAAAGAAACTTCTATAGCTAATATTGAAAATATTGGTGGAACATTGAGTTACAATGATACTTTAACTGGGGATAATGGTGCCAATAAAATTTATGGTTATGGTGGGGCAGATTTACTAAATGGTATGGGTGGTATTGATACTATCTTTGGTGGAGTAGATAATGATACTATTTATACAGGGGCTGGTATAGGAGATGTTGCACTAGGAGAAGGAGGAGCTGATACATTATTTGGTAATTTTGATGGAGATTACCTAATAGGTGGAAATATAACTCTTGATTCTGATTCAGATTGGGTTAATTTTACAGGTACAACAGCTGTTGTTCTTGATTTAAGTACAACAATTACTGCTGGTTCTGGTACTTATAATAGTACATATTCTAAAGCTATGAAGCAAACAGATAATACACAGTTTGACTATGTAACACAAATTGAAAATATAATTGGTTCAAGTGTAGATGACACATTATCTGGAAATAGTTCTGAAAATACTATCCAAAGTGGCGATGGCGATGATATTATATATTATACAAGAGGTCTTGATGTATACGATGGTGGAGTTGGAAGTGACTGGATTTCATTAGCTAAAGAGACTACAACAACAGTGAATTTTGATTTAGCTTCTAGTAGTGTAGGGTCTAACCTTGAAGTTGCTACGGTTTCAAATATAGAAAATGTTATTGGATATAACGGTAGTCAAAGTACTACAGGATGGGGAACTACAGGAAATAATACATTTGTAATGTATGGTGGAAATGATTATATTATAGGTCGACAAGGTGATGATGTTTACGATTTAGGAGATGGTGACGATATTGCATATGCAGCGTATGGAAATGATACTATCATTGGTGGCGCAGGAACTGATAGATTAGATTATTATAATTGGCTAAGTTCAGATAGAGGAACAGTTATTATTCTTACAAACCAAGATTTGAATGGTGATGGCGATACAAGTGATACAAATGAAACATCAACTGTTGTAAGTTTAGCTGTTCAAGATTTAGCAACACTTGTTAATGGAACATATAATTTCTTTAAAGTAACTGATGGAAGAACTGGTTACTTTGATTATTTATATCAAGAATCTGATGGAAGTTCTGATATTGAATATTTTATACTTTCAAATGCTGCAACAGGGGATATATTCAGTGGAGATGCAGGTAATAATACAGTAAACTCTGCTAATGGGAATGATACTGTTTATGGTCAAGGTGGAAATGATTCTATTTGGGGTGGTGCAGGACTTGACTTGATATATGGTGGAATAGGAGCAGATTCACTATATGGAGAAGGTTCAAATGATGTTATTTATGGAGATAATTCACTAACTGATACTGTAGGTGATAATGATATGTTAGATGGTGGAGATTCAAATGATACACTTTATGGTGGAGTTGGAAATGACACACTTTATGGTGGAACAGGAAATGAGACACTTTATGATGATATAGGAACAGATTATATTGATGGTGGTATAAATGTTGCTGATGAAGAAAATGATACTGTAATATTCTATGGAGGAGCATCAAGGGTTGTTGTAAATCTAAGTTCTAGTTCAATTAGTTATGATGCAACAACACTTGCAGCAGGAAAAGTAATAGATACTTATGGAAACACTGAAACAATAACACATATTGAAAATGTTATTGGAACATCATATGCTGATACATTTGCTGGAAATGCCTCAAATAATACTATAGATGGTGGAGTAGGAACAGATTATTTCTATGCTTCATTAGGAAATGATTATTTACAAGGTGGAACAGATATTGATACATTAAACTTTACTACTGTAACTACAGATGCGGGAGTTTCAGCTGATCTAAATTCTCAGCACAATGTTGTATTTACTGTTTCAGGTACAGCTTATGTTACAACAGTGTTTAATGTTGAAAACTTTATAGGAACTTCTCAAGCAGATACAATTATTGGTGATTCAACAACTAATTACCTTCAAGGTATGGCTGGAAATGATACAATCACTGCTTTAGCTTCTAATGATACATTAGAAGGTGGTACCGGAAATGATACACTAAATGGTGGTGCAGGAAATGACACCTTAGATGGTGGAGCAGATAGTGATACAATTTTATTTATTGATTCTACTGTTGGTGTTCAAATTAATCTTGATAGTTCAGTTCAAGGTGGTATTGCTGCATTAAGAGCAATTGGTGATGGTACGGATGTACTTATTTCTATAGAAAATGCAACAGGAAGTAGTAGTGCTGATACAATATATGGAGATGCTTCAACTAATATATTAAATGGTGGAATAGGAAACGATATTATATTTGGTCTTGGTGGAATTGATACAATTTTAGGTGGAGCAGATAATGATACAATAGATGGTGGAATAGGAAACGACTCAATTGATGCAGGAACAGGTGATGATATAATAACAATGTTAAGTGGGGATGGAGACGATAGTATAAATGGAAATGATGGAATTGATATAGTAGATTTTAGTACATATACAAGTGCAATTAATCTTACAATTAGCTCAAATTTCACAACAACAATTTTTGGAACAGATACAATTACAAATGTTGAAGGTATAAAAGGATCAACTGTAAATGATACATTAACAGGTGATAGTAATTCAAATATTTTATATGGTATGGCAGGAGTTGATACCCTAAATGGTATGGCAGGAAATGATACATTATATGGTGGAGCAGATGATGATACACTATATGGTGGAGCAGGAGATGATATCTTAGATGGAGGTAATGGTTCAAATGACTGGATTGATTACACTGGTGTAACGGCATCACTTAATATAAATTTAAGAGCTGGAACAGCAACAGGTGATGGGACAGATACATTATCTACAATTGAACATGTAAGAGCTGGGAATGGTACAAATATTCTACAAGGTGATGGAAATGCAAATAGTTTTGTTGGTGGAACAGGAATAGATACATTAAGTTATAGTGGTTCTTTAGGTTCAGTTACAATAGCTCTTTCAAGTGGAACTGTAAGTGGTTCAGATGGAGCAGACATCTTTACATCAATTGAAAATTTTACAGGTTCAGGATATGCAGATACATTTGTAAATAGCACTGTATGGAATGGTTCTATAGATGGTGGAGTTGGAATTGATATTCTAGATTATAGTACATATGGTACAGTAATGACTGTTACAAATACTTCATCTATTACGGGTGGTGGAAATACAACATCACTTACAAGTGTTGAAGTAATTAAAACAGGTGGAGCAAATGATACATTTAATTTAAGTAATACAACGGGTATCAATACTCTTGATGCTGGTGCAGGGACAGATACATTAAATTTAAGTGGAACTATTGATTTATCAGCAGTTACTTTATTGAATTTTGAAATATTGAATGTAGCATCTGGACAAACTCTAACAATTGAAGCTAGTCAATTAAGTGGAAAAACAGTAACAGGAACAGGTACAATTAATGCAATAAATTTAGATGCAGCATTAAGTGCTAATTTTACAAATGTTGCAACTGGAATTACATTAAATGTTGATTGGTCTGGAACAGGAACATATACTGGTAATTTTACAAATGTGGATACTCTTTCAATTTCAAGTGGAACTATGACTATTACAAGTGCACTTATTAGTACATCACCTTCAATTACAGGAACAGGTACTATTAAATTAAGTGATACATCTATTGATGCAGCAACAGTAAAAACTATAAATTCGAAAAGTGTTAATCCAATTGATATATCATCAGCAACAACAATTAGTGGAACAATATCTGACGTATTGGAAATAGTGAATAATACAGGTTCAACATTTACAACTGCAACAAATTATGCAGTAACAATAAGTGATACAAGTGTAAGTGCAGCAAATGTAAAAACAATAAACAGTGATACAACAGGAGCTATTGATATATCATCAGCAACAACAATTAGTGGAACAATATCTGATGTATTGGAAATAGTGAATAATACAGGTTCAACATTTACAACTGCAACAAATTATGCCGTAACAATAAGTGATACAGCAACAGCAACACAAATAAATAGTGTATTGGGTGATACAACAGGTATAGTAACAGCAACAATAGCAAGTGATACGGCAGCAAATTTAAATAGTGTAATAACAAATGGTTCAACATCTGATGCATTGACATTCACAATAAGTGCAGGAAGTGCAGTTGCAACAGATTTAACAGGGATAGATGGTAAGACTTCTGTGACAGTAAATGCTGCAGCAGTAACAACATTGACAGGAACGTTAGCACAAGTACAAGCTGCATATACAGCAAATACAGCAGGAACAATAAGTGGACTTGGAAATGAGACTGTTACATTGAGTGATACGACTCTAACAGCAAGTTCATTGACAACGTTGGATAGTGCTACATCAGGAACAATAGATGCGTCAACAGTAACAACATTAACAGGAACGATAGCACAAGTACAAGCTGTATATACAGCAAATACAAATGGAACAATAAGTGGACTTGGAAATGAGGCTGTTACGTTGAGTGATACAAGTGCAACAGCATCTACTTTAAATACGTTGAATAGTTCTACAACAGGAGTTGTTAATGCAACAACTGTAACAACTATTTCAGGATTAGCAGCTGATTTAACTACATTGTATACTGCAGGAGGTATTAGTAATCTTGGTAATGAAAATTTAAGTATTACAGATACAGGAATATTATCATCAACAACTATTACTACAATAGATGGTTATACTACAGGTACAGTTACTTTAATGGGAAGTGGTTCTTTATCAATGACTACAACGGCAGGTCAAACTGTTGATTTAAGTGGAATTACAAATTCGCTATCTGGAACATTAACTATTTCAGATAATACAGGAAATGAAAATATTACAGGAACAACAGGAAATGATGTAGTTAACTTAACAACAGGAAATGACACTGTAAATCTTGGAAATGGAAGTGATACTATTAATGTTGCAATAGCTAATATTGATACAAATGATAATATTTCTGATGCAGGGGCATCAGGAACAGATATTTTAAATATAACAACAAGTGGAACTATCAGTGCAGATAAATTAATAGATGTAAGTGGAATAGAAACATTAAATTTAGCAAGTGGTGATGATACAATTACATTTACTAATACAACAGAATTTAATAACTTTAGAAATGAATTTACATCAGATATTGTAGATGCAGGTGGAAGTGATACATTATCATTTGGAAGTACATCTGTTAGTGGAGATTTAGATTTCTCTAAATTAAGTGAATTTGAAACATTAAATTTATCTACTGTTGCAGACAGTTTAACAATAAGTGGTGATGAACCAACTAATATAAATGGTTTAGCAGGAAATGATCAATTTACTCTTGATTTCTCAACAGTTAGAACTTTAGATGGGGGCAACGATACTGATACAGTTAAATTTACAGGTGCAACAAGTACAATTTCATCTGATGCCGATTTCACATTCGGAGCATCATTAACGAATATAGAAAAACTAGATATCTCAGGACTTACATTAAATACAAGTGATAATAATACAGAGTTTAATTTCACTGAAGCAATGCTTGATGCATGGACAGGAAGTACAACAGGTAATTTAACATTATCATTTACTTCATCTCAAGTTGAAAAAATTAAATTTACAGATAGCTCTAGTACAGTACATGACAGTTCAGCAACAATAGTAGATAATACAACATACACTATTGGAAATAACACACTTACAATAGACATCACAGATGTATAACAATACAGTCGCTTTGGGCGACTGTAAAAAAGGTTTTTTAGTTGGATAAAAATAATATTATAGATACAGGTTTTAATAGACTCTCAAAATCTAAAAATGGGGTACTATTATATAATAAGAATGATATGTATATTGGACAATCAATAGAAAAATATGGTGAGTTTTCAGAACTTGAAGCTAAACTTTTTGAACAAATTTGTAAAGATAAAGATATTGTTTTTGAAGTAGGTGCAAATATTGGAGCACATACTGTAAGCCTTTCAAAATTAGTGAAAAATGGTTTTGTATTTGCATTTGAGCCACAAAGAATGGTTTTTCAAAATCTTTGTGCAAATATAGCATTAAATAGTTTATCAAATGTATTTACTTTTCAAGAAGCTGTTAGTGATGAAAATGGAAAAATATTAATTCCTGAATGTGATTTCAGTAAAGTTAATAATTTTGGTGGAATAAATATAGAAGATAGTAAGAGAGGAACACCTGTAAATAAAATTAAGTTAGATAATTTTGTTAATAAAATAGATAGATTAAAATTACTTAAAATTGATGTTGAAGGTATGGAAATAGGTGTAATTAGAGGTGCAAAAGAACTTATAAAAAAATTTAAACCGATTATATATGTAGAAAATGATAGACAACAACACTCAAAAAATTTAATTGAGTTATTATGGAGTTTAGATTATAAAATGTATTGGCATTTACCTAAACTTTATAATGAAAATAACTATTTGAAAAATAAGGAAAATATTTTTGGAAATATAGTTTCAGTGAATATGCTTTGTATACATAAAGATAGTTTAATTACAATAATTGACATGGATGAAGTTATAAATTCTGATTATCATCCGATGAAAAAATAATTATAATAAAAACAAGATTTTTAGATATAATTCCATAATTTAATGATTTGAAGGTATAGTGATGACAGAAAAAGAGAATAAACTTTTTGAACAAGCGGTTGAATATTTTAATAAAAAAGATTATGATAAATCGAAAGTTTTATATGAAGAAATTTTAAAAATCAATTCAAAATCTTCAAATGTATATGGAAACTTAGGTGTAATTTATAAAATTAAAGGTGACCTTAATACAGCAGTAAAATGTTATGCTGAAGCAATAAAATTAAATCCAAAAAATTTACTGATATATAATAATTTAGGAAACTTATTTAAAGAGATTAAAAATTATAAAATGGCTATAAAAGTATATTTAGATGCTTTAAGAATTGAGCCAAAAGATTTTAATATGTTAAATAATTTAGGGATGGTTTTTGAGCTAATTGGAGATAATAATAAAGCAATAGAAGCATATAAACAAGCTGTTAGAGTAAATCCAAATTATGCAAAAGCAATAAATAATATAGGGGTAGTTTTATATAAACAAAAAAGATATAAAGAATCAGCTCAAATTTTTGAAATAGCTTTACAAACAGATCCAAATTATAATGAAGTATATAGTAATAAAGGTGCTGCATATAATAAAGCAAAGGATTATACAAAAGCAATAGAATCTTTGGAAATAGCAATTAAAAAAATGCCAAATCATGGTGGAGCTTATACTAATTTAGGAAATGTATATAACAAATTATTTGATTATAAAACTGCAGCAAAAATGCATGAAAAGTCAATTGAATTGGAGCCAAAAGGTTCGAATGCTTACAGTAACTTGGGAACTTCTTACAAATATTTAGGTTTCTCTACAAAATCTATTAACTCATATAAAAAAGCTATAGAATTAGATCCAAATTTTGTTAATGCACATTTTGATTTAGCAACTATGTATTTAGCAAATGAAGATTTTTTAAATGGCTGGAAAGAGTATGAGTGGAGATTCAAAAAAGAAGAGATGATTCCTCATATTATTAGACACAAAGATATTTTTTCTAAACCATTATTTACTGGAATTGAAGATATAAAAAATAAAATTTTATTACTTCATTCAGAACAAGGATATGGAGATAGTATACAGTTTATAAGATTTTTACCTCAAGTAAAAGAGAAATTTGGATGTAAAATAGCTGTAAAATGTAGAGAAGGTTTAAAAGAGTTATTCCAAACAATGCCTGAAATAGATGTTATAGTAGATAGAAGTGAAGAAACACCAGAATTTGATTACCAATTATCTATTATGAGTATGCCATTTATTTTAGGAATGAAAAGTATAAATGACTTACCAAAACAAATGCCATATTTAAAATCAACTCCAGATGAATCTTTGGAGATAAAAAAAGAAAAAGGAAAAATTAATATTGGAATTTGTTGGAGTGCTTCAATAACTGGTGAGAGTTATGAGGGGAAAGTATTTGATTTAAAATTCTTTGAACCACTAATGAATAATCCAAAAATTAATCTTTACTCTTTACAAGTGGGTGATGGAAGTGAAGATATTAAAAAACTTGGATTTGAAGATAAAATTATTGATTTAACAGACAAATTAACAGATTTTTCAAAAACAGCATATTTAATTGATAATTTAGATTTAGTTATCTCTTCTGATACTGCTGTTGCACACCTTGCAGGAGCACTAAATAAACAAGTTTGGATTCCTTTACAAAAAATCCCTGATTGGAGATGGACAAATAAAGGTGAAACTACAAAATGGTATCCTAGTGCAAAACTATTTAGACAAAAAACAGCTAGGGTTTGGGAAGGTGTTTTCCAATCTTTAAATGCAAAACTTTCAAAACAATATAAAATTAAAATAGGTTAATTTTGCAGAATTTAGAATCAAATGTAGAACAAGGTGAATTAGTATTTGAAGATAATACTATAAATAGAGAGTCATTTCCATTAGTATTTACAGTAAAGTATATTTTAGATTTTTATTTTGGCGAAATATCTTTGAATACAATTCTTAGTTTTAGTGCTAAATCAAATCAGGGATTTACAGAAGAATTAGCAATAGATGTTATAAAAGAAGTTGGTCTTATAGCTGTTTCAAAAGATATAAAAGCATTAGATATCCCCAACCATTTTTTACCTTGTGTTATTTTTGATGAAAATGAAAATCCTTTTATTTTAAAAAGAAAAGGAAAAGATACTTTAATTTATGACCCAATCAAAAATATTGACATTAAAAAAGATGCAAGTTTTTTAAAAAAATTCAAAAAAGCCATTTTAGTTTTTCGAGATCCTAAAAAAGAAAAAACTCTTGATGAGATAAAAGGAAAAGATTGGTTTTGGAATCCAATTAAAAAATTTTGGAAAGCATATGTTGAAATTGGAGTATTAACATTTTTTATTAATATTTTTGCCCTTGCAGTTCCACTTTTTTCAATGAGTGTTTATGATAGGGTTGTTCCAAATAACGCAGTTGATACTCTTTTTGTTTTAGCAGTAGGGGTAATTGTAATACTTTTATTTGATGTTTATTTTAAAAGTGTAAGAAATCATATCATTGAAAAAGTGGGAAAAGAGTTAGGTGTATATTTAGAAGAAGAACTTTTAAAAAGGGTTTTAAGTGTTCAATCTCAATATGATACTATGCTTGTAGGAACTAAAGCAAACTTGTTTAGAGAATTAGCCCTAATAAAAGATTTTTTTGCAACAAAATCAGTTGTCCAAGTTATAGATTTTCCTTTTTTCTTTGTTGCAGTTGCAGTAATATTTGTTATTTCACCTATGATTTCTTTAGTTCCAATATTAATTGCTATTTTAGTACTTGTATTCAATTTTGCAATGCAGGTTCCTATTTCTAATTTAAGTAAAAAAAATATTGAGAATATTCAAGCTAAACACTCATTTTTAGTTGAAACTATTCAAGGAAGTGAAATTATAAAACTTTCAAATGCACGTTCAACAAAACTATTTAATTGGCGAAATATTATTGCAGTTACAGATTCAATAGCTCATAAAATACAATCACTAAACGTATTTTCAATGAATTTATCACAAACAGTAATACAGTTTGTTACTTTACTTGTTATTATTGTTGGAGTGTTTGAAATAGATAACAAACATCTGTCAGTTGGTGGGTTAATCGCAGTTACGATTTTAGCTAGTAGGGCAATGGTTCCAGTTATTCAGGCATCTATGATGGCTATAAAATTAAAAGAAATAAAAGAGTCTTTGGAAAACATAAATGAATTTTGGCATTTACCTTTGGAAAATGATAAAAATATTGAGATAGGATTGGGTGGAATAAAAGGAAATATTGAATTCAAAAATGTGGATTTTTATTATAAAAATAGTAAATATCCATCTTTAGAAAATTGTAATATAAAAATAAAAGAGGGTGAAAAAGTTGGAATTATTGGTCAAACAGGGGCAGGTAAAAGTACATTTTTAAGAATCTTAACAGGACTTGACACTCCAACAAAAGGTTCAGTTTATTTAGATGGGCATGAAATATCTACAATTCATCCAGTTGAAATTAGACAAAATATTGGTGTAATGCCACAAGAACCATTTCTATTTTCAGGGACATTAAAAGAAAATATTGAATTATCTACACCTATTAGTAAAGAAAAAATGATGCAATTAATAAAAATTACTGGTCTTGAAGATTTAGTAAAAAAATCAGGACAAGGTGATGGATTACAAGTGGGTGAAAGAGGATGCAATTTATCAGTAGGACAAAGACATTTAGTTGCTTTAGCCAGAGCATTATTAAATAATCCATCAATCTTACTTTTAGATGAACCAACTACAGGACTTGATGTAGGACTTGAGAAATCATTGATTCAACATATGAAACAAGTTTTAGATGATAAAACTTTAATTGTAATTACACACAGATTTGCAGCCCTTGAATTAGTAGATAGGGTTATTGTTTTAAATCAAGGAAAAGTTGTTGCTGATGGACCAAAAAATGCAGTTTTAGCTGCTTTACAAGAGAAAAAATAGAATGAATAGTAGATTGTTTGAAGAAAAAGATTGGAATTATTACACTACTGTTGTTCCAATTATGCTATTTTTTATAATATTTATAGCATGGGCAAGTTTCAGTGAAATAGATGAGGCTGTAAAGGGAGTTGGAAAAGTTGTTCCATCAGGTCAGACAAAAGTTATTCAAAACCTAGAAGGAGGGATTGTATCAGCAATTTTGGTAAAAGAGGGTGACACTGTAAAAAAAGGTGATATTATTTATAACCTTTCAAATGCCTTTTTCAGTTCAGAATTAATAACTAGAGAGATTGATTTATTGACTTTTCAAGCTGTTCTAGTTAGGTTAGATGCATTAATAAACAATCAAACAAAAGTTGAATTTCCTGAGCAACTGAAAAAAAGAATTCCAGAAATCGTAGAAAATGAAACGAAAATTTTTTATGAAGATTTAGAAAATAATCAAAGAAAAGTAGCAATTGCACAAGATCAATTTAATCAAAAAGATTATAAATTAAGAGAAACTAAAATTAGATTTAATAATTTAAGTATTGAATTGAATCTTGCAATGGAAAACATGAAAATATTAGATGAATTACTTGCAAAAAAAGTAGCATCAAAAAAAGAGTATATTTTAGAACTTTCGAAAAAACAAAATATTGTAACTCAAATCGAAGAGACAAGAAATAGTATCCCAATTTTACAAGAAGAGATAGAAGAAGCAAGAAAAAAGATTGCAGCCACAGAATCAGAAAATAGAAGTAAACTTTTAAATAAGTATTCTGAAGTAAAAACTGAAATAACAAAATCAATTGAAAAAAATAAAGCAAATGTTGATAGAGAACAAAGAAAATCAGTAATTTCACCTGTAAATGGAATTATAAATAAACTTTATTTTTATACAGAAGGTGGAATAGTAAAACCTGGTGATAAAATGGCTGAAGTAACTCCTATTGAAGACACTTTGACAATAGAAGCAAAAATAAAAAGTTCTGATAGGGCTTTCATATGGGAAGGTCAAAATGTTTCTGTTGAAATTACAGCTTATGATTTTTCAAGATTTGGATTATTAGATGGTAAACTAATTTCTATTTCTCCTGATAGTTTTGAAGATAAAAATGGTTCAATGTACTATATAGCAAAAATAAAAGCAGATGTAAATCAGTTTGCTCCTGATCTACCAATATTACCTGGTATGGTTGCAAATGTTAATATTTTAACTGGAAAGAAAACAGTTTTACAGTATATATTAAAGCCAATAAAAGATATAAAAAAGAATGCATTGAACGAAAAATAATCAATTTTTTTTTAAATTTAATTATTTTTTAATCTTTGAATAAGATTTAAAAAGATAAAATCAAAAGAATTTTTATTATTTTTAAAGGATCATTGTGTTTAGTTTTATTAAAGCAATTCAAAGTTTACTTGCTAATTTAAAGAAGAAAAAAGGTTTATGGTTCAGTATATTATCGACGATGTCGATAAGCGGGATATTCTTAACACTTTATTTAATTACAAATGTAACAAAAAGTGCATCTGAACACGTGTACGAAGATGTAAGTCATACTTATAAAAAGAATTTAGAAGTTAGATTTTTAGATAAACAAAAAGAGTATAAAAATATTGTTTTAAGTTTAAAATCAAATGATAGCTTTACAACTAACTTAAACAATCAACAAATAGTTGATGATGTTATTAAAAAATATAATGATAATTTACTAAATAATGGTTTTGAAGGTATTTCTATAAAATACAATCCAGTAGTAAATCAAATAAATGTTTTAAGAAACAGTATAAATTCAGTTATAAATAGAAAAAGTTCTCTATTTGGTATAGAGATTTTATTAAATGGTCCAAATGTTGTTTATTTAGAACCAATATTTAATGATCAAAATGTAGTTGGTGTAATAGAAATAAAACAAAGTTTACTT
>JACCDS010553408.1_pt1 | contig 25327 bp, 20 predicted proteins | sample 7446441 | NCBI WGS metagenome assembly JACCDS01 (sample SAMN15323445, study PRJNA562643) | freshwater metagenome | isolation source: river surface water | place: USA:Blue River Watershed | collected 2017-08-17 | reverse complement strand
TGGCCAAGTGGCGACGTGAACGTATCAAGAAGTTTCCTGAGAGCTTGGATGATGTCAGGCTCTGCCCTTCTACCACTGGTCTTACAACTGATGGATAGCCGGGGAATAAAACAGCCAGTCGTGTGGGTGTTGTGCTGTTTGTTGTGAGCGACAGAACTCCTTGTTGTTGAATACCTGGAGATAGTTCAACTGAGATGAGTTGTTCTTTGAGACCCTTGGCGTGCTCGGGTGTTGCAGAGGGTTGTGCAGAAGCTGGATTGATAAGAGCGACGCTCAAAACACTCAAAGAAATAAATGCAAGTGTTTTTGAAAGTGATAAAAGTGTTTTCATGAACCGATGCTCCAGTTGAATGCTCACCGCAAAAAACGCCTAAATTACAACCAGAATCATTAGTATGAAGATCTAATTTTTCAGAAAAAATTAAAAACTACCAACTCAATATCAACTCGTAGTAACAAATCAAGTTATCGATATTCTTTTTTGATGCCGGCTGAACTTTTTTAAGTTTAGTTCGATAGCCTAAACATTTAAAAATACCCTCAATTTGCTCTAGACTCATAAGCATTAAGATATCTTCACTAAAGATACCCTGCCTATGATCATTTTCCCTATATGGCTTTGAGTACTCTTCAAAATCCAATTGGCACGAAGAAAATCCCTCAGAAATTGAATTCTCAATAAATGAAAACACTGACTCAAAAAAACGATTTCCATTGGCATCATCAGATAAACACTCCAAAACCCATGCAATAAAGAAATCAGTTTGGTTATCCTTCAAATAACTTCCGCCACCAGAATTCCAACTAATTTCAAATACTTCGTATTTTTTACTCCTAAGATGTTTCTTCAGCGCTTGAGTTTCACTGTTTTTCTTGGCTATTTTTATCTTGGAAATTTTTTCATAAAACTCATACTCGGAAAAAATATCCTCTAATGCGCCAATATTACTAACTAGTTCTTTAATTGCGGCTTGAGGGTCCTTAAAAAAAACTTTCTCATCCTTCTCAATAAAAGAAAGGCTCTTATGCTTAGATAAGATGACATATAAATCCTTAAGGCCTCCCATAATTTCTTTTATTTGAGATTCGTCATACCCCCTGTTAAATCTTGAAGCCGCAATTGCAGAAAAAAATCTTTTTTGACTATCAGACATGAAATTAATTTTGTCATAGCCTTTTTCAAATATTCTGTATAGATAACTAAAACGTTTATATAAATTTTTGACATCAAAATCAATGCTGTCGAAATGCTCAATATGATGATCAACGTCATCAATATGAACGCAATCTTCAACATCATCAAAATTAAGTAAAGAGTCATTCAAACCATATGAATAAAATAAATCGCGGTGACTATCAAAAAGCTCTTCAATAAAAAGCTCATGAGTAAAAAACTCAAAACTTCCATTTTCTATTCTTTTTGCATACTTAACTCTTGGATCATCCTTAAAGAAACAAGAATTATTTCCATTTAAGGCCGCTTCAATACAAAGCTTTCCAAGCTCTCTATTAAAAGTAGCAAGCTCTTTTTCAATTCTTTTCTTTTCATTAGCTTTTAAACGATACTCAGCTCTTTTTACCTTAAGAGAATCCTGAATAGCTTTTTTTAGCGCTAACTCTCTTTCAGTAATTTTTTTCTTAATTGATTCTGGAGAGTAAGGCATTTTTATTTTGCGCTCCGAGCTCTAAATTGCCGATAAATTTATATTTATTAAAAATAATACTTGAAAACCAATATTCATAGGCATCAATTTTTAACTTAAATTACTCCAATTGAATGCCTCATCAATCAATTGAGCTGCTTCAGCCGATAAGAATCTTGGTGATGGGATGATTCCGACTCTACCAAGGTCTAAGCGATCAGCGTCCCAACAGCTTTGTATGGTTGGATTGGTCGATACCTCACCACCAGAGTGATGACGAATGGCATAACAGAGGTTGTCTAGTTGTTGGCTATCAAGGTGGAAGTGTTTGCCATTGATGTCATGGGCAAATTCTGCGCCCCGCTCTCCATGCAATGGGTCTCTGGAATCATCAAAACGGCAACTGTCATGCAAGAAGGCAAATAGCTCTACAACAAGCAAGTCAGCTTGTCTTTGTTCAGCTATGCGTTGTCCGTGATGAAGAACTCTGGCCCAGTGATTAGCTCCATGAACACCATGCCAATCAATGACGAATTGGTCACGAATGTGTTGGAGGAGTTGTGGGCGGTGGTAGAGCATGAATCTATATAGATGATATTTATATTAAATTGAAGCGCTGTAATTTATAGTTTAATTTAAGCCTTGCTTTATGTTTATCAAATTTGATAGTCCATGAACCTTCATTTTTTCGGCATTAATGAAGTTCTCCCCAATTGGAGAAAAAATCTCAAGCAAAGTCTTATCAATGTCATTGAGCTCCGGCTTGACTCTCAAGAGCTGCCATTTATTTAAAGCGAATGCTGCAAAATCGGCAAGCTGAACAGGTTTAACCTTCCTGGAACTGGCAAATAAAATTGCTCCATGAAGAAACTCAGGAGCAAGCCCAGGCAGCACAATTGATTGACCATCTTTCAACCTCCCTTCATCCACTACAACACATGCCGATTTAGAGCCTGCGGTCTGTTCTTGTAAATACTGACGAACTCTTAAGAGAAGAAAGATTAAAGCAAGATCATCATGCTTATTAAATTGAAGGGGGCCAAAGCTTTTAGGAAAGCCAGAGCTTGCTAGAACCTCTGCTGAGTTTATAGGATCAAAGGTTTGAACAAGGGCTGGAAATTTATATTGCGCAAAGATATGCGCCATAAATCTAAAAATTGCCAAACGAACCTGCAGGTCTACTTTTTTATAATCACCCTTCCCAGCCAAAATATCCTTGAAATGGAATTCGGGATCATTAATACCCATTTCCTTCAAATAAGAAAGAGCGCCCGGCAGTTGCTCCATAACCTCTGACATTTGGTGCGGTGGGATTATTAGTGCAACCCAGGTTTTACGGTTCATATTCAGACCAGGGGTGTCCAAGCCTGGTGAACCAGTGTCATCAATAAAAACACCGAAATGGTTTCCAGATTTCAGTTCATCAGAAAAATTAATGGTTTTTATAGGTTGTTTTTTCATACATATAATGTATCGCAAAACTTGATTAGATTGCCGCTACTTTTGATCAAATAGTCCTGCGCATATCGTCATTCAGCTGATTCGGTAATGAACTGCTCATAAGGGCCATTGCTAGGTCTTAGTCTTTAAATAACTTACTACCGATTCCCAGTTAGGAAATTCGGGAGTGGCAAAGTGAATGTGCTCACCTTTAAATCGATCTACGCCATTCTTAAGGCGATCATCAACCAAGAAATCTCCATCATTAAGATTTTTATGATGACTAAGAATTAAACGTTTATATGCTGGCTTACCTAAATAATCTTTTACCCAGAGCAATTTATCAGACCATGCACTTGGATTTCCCCAGGGAGCAGTTGAAAGGATATAGGTATCAAACATAGTAGCCAACTCTTCATATGCAGCAATTGCGCCTGGAATAGGATCCATTAAGTAAAAGATGCCAGGAACCTCATCTAGACGTCCCTCAAACTCGTTTTGCACATGCTCTGGAGTTCTAGCAATGCCCGATGGAAAATCCACCAATACGTTGTCCATATCTATATAAAGCGTTTTCAAGGAATTGCTCCTGGTCTATTGATGTCGTTAAATACGCTTCTGGCGAGCAAATCCTTGAATCTAGCTCTGAGCTTATCGTCATTTAATAGCTTTGTAGTCATAGCACGATGACTATCCATACTGGAAATTAGGCTATCTAACATCTCCTCTTCAAATTTTGGAGACTGTATAAATTGGTCCTCAGTATTAGCATTGGCCTGCTTTCGCAACTCTTCACTATCCAACATTTTGGCCTTGGCGTTATTAAATAGGTTTATGCGATCTGTATCGGTAATCTCCGGGAATAAATCATTTAACTTGTTCAGAAGCTCTTCTAAGCGAACAACTTCAGGATCTCTTGATACGCCGCTTCCAGCCCCTCCACCTCCAGGTATAGGAACATCACCAGCTAATTTGATAGATTGAGCTGATCCTGCCTGCAACTTATAGTGAGTCATCTCAAGACCAGCCAGATCAATTGGCAAGCGACGATTTTCAGGCTTGATAAGTGGGGCCAAATGTCTGAAGAATAGATACTTAGCCTCTAAGGCTGTATCTGCATAATTTACAATTTGGGAGAGAAAGTCATAGAAACGGCAGAAAGTTCCTAAGTCTTTCTCAAAGAGAGCTAAACGATCCAACTCTTCTTGGTCATCCTTATCTTCTGCATCGGTAAATAAGCCATTAAATCTAGATACAGGAATACTTAATGCAGCTTGGATATCTTGTTGTCTAGCCTTCGGTTTACGGTAAGCTTCAATAAAATTTTTCACATCTTGCTCGGAATAAATACCCTGTTTTCCAAGCTTGGTTTCTAGGTCATAAACCATATTAGGATCTGTAGTGGCCAGCAACTCAGTAGTAGCGTAATAAGGCTCAAATGCCAATCGAATAGTTTCTGTATCGTTTACAAAATCGAGTACAAAGGTAATGTCCTTTCCGAAGGTAGTCCTATTCAATCTTGATAAGGTTTGAACTGCTGTAATACCGTCAATACGCTTGTCAACATACATGGCCATCAATAAGGGCTGGTCAAAACCAGTCTGGAACTTATTGGCAACTATCAAAACCTTGAATTCTTCGGTAGCAAATGCCTCACGAATGCCCATGCCTTTTTGTTGCTTATTCATACCACCTTCGGTGAACTTCTCCACACCATACTCAGGGTCCTCGACATCTCCCGAGAAGGCAACTAATGTAGCCAGCTCCTTTGCATACCCCTGGGATTGGATGTACTTATCCATCTCAATTTTGTAGCGGACTGCAGCCTGCCTTGAATCCGTAACAACCATGGCCTTAGCTTCACCATTAATCCTCCAGGCTACATTAGCCCTGAAATGCTCAACGATGATCTGCACTTTCTGAGAAATATTATGGGGATGCAGCCTTACCCATCTAGCAATTGTTTTAGCAGCCTCAGACTTATCTACGTCTTTATCGTCCCAATCTTTCCCGTTATGAGCTAACTTATAAGCTACTTTGTAGGGCGTAAAATTTTGCAATACATCAAGAATGAACCCCTCTTGGATGGCTTGTTTCATGGTGTATTGATGAAAGGGCCTTGGTATTCCATTAGCATCTTTTCTACCAAACAACTCCAATGTCTTACTCTTAGGGGTGGCGGTAAACGCCAAGAAACTTACATTAGGTGGCAAAGCACGACTAGCAGTCTCGCGCTCTAGATACTCTTCATATGTCTCATCATCAGCCACCTCAACCTGCTCCGAACTTAAAACCTTTCGCAGCTTTCCAGCAGAAGCACCGGTCTGAGAGGAGTGAGCCTCATCTGCAATTACCGCAAAGTTTCTCTTTGCCAGAGCTGTTGTCTCTCTAATTTCTCTCAAAATAAATGGGAATGTTTGCAATGTCACAACAATAATCATTGCCCCACTCTTTAAAGCCTCAACTAATTGGCCTGATTTAGAGCCATTCTCAGAATCAATTGAAACCACTAAACCTGGAGTATGCGAGAACTGATTAATGGTATCTTGTAGCTGCTCGTCAAGCACGGTACGATCTGTAATAACAATGACGGTATCGAAAATTTTATTGTCTTTAGCGTCATGGATAGTGGCTAACTTATGAGCGCTCCAACCAATGGTATTGGACTTACCAGAGCCTGCAGAATGTTGGAATAAATAGTTTTTTCCTGCACCCTCTTCTTTAACGGCAGCCACTAATTTCGTAACTGCATCTAATTGGTGATATCTAGGGAAAATTAAGGTTTCTTTGACCTTTTTCTCCCCATTCTTTTCAATTACTTCTTTACGCTCTATTTGAATAAAGCTTTCTAGGATTTTGAGAAACTGATCTTTTTGAAGAATCTCCTCCCAAAGATAAGCCGTTTGATAACCATCTTTATTGGGAGGATTTCCTTTGCCCCCATTAAATCCTTTATTAAATGGCAAGAAAAATGTATCCATGCCAGCCAATTTAGTTGTCATCCAAACTTCAGAGGTGGATACGGCAAAGTGCACCAAAGCGCCACGCTTAAATTGGAGCAACGGCTCTACGTGTTTAGTTTTGGGATCCTTGGGATTTCTATCAAGCTTGTACTGATTCTTAGCATCATCAATGCCTTGAGTGAAGTCAGTTTTTAATTCCAGTGTGGCTACGGGTATACCATTTATAAACAGGACGAGATCAATAGAGTTACGGTTGTGGGCCGAATAATGAACCTGACGCATGACTCTTAATCGAATCTTGTCATACGCGGCTTTCGTTTCAGGGTTAAAGCTATGGGCAGGTGCGAACTGCACTACGTCAAAACCACTCGCACCAGCTCCCGCTGCTTTAAAGCCATTTCTAAGAGCATGTAAGGAGCTTTCCGTTTCCATGACCTTAACCAGACGATCAAGAGCAACAGATTCTGTTTTGCCATTATGGAATTTCTTAAGTCGCTCCCATGCCTCTGGCTGGGTATCCTGTATCCACCCCAGCAAATCTCCCGGAAATATTGCGCGTTCTACATCATATCCAGTATCGTCTTTTGAATAAAGCCAACCATGCGACTTCAGATAATCACAAAGGTCATTTTCGAATTCGATTTCATTGTGAATGGCCACTATTGCCTTCCCATATTATTTATTAAATTAATAAGATAGATTTGCAATGAGGTTTTGGAGGATGAGAAACCATCTGCAATTCTATTTAAAGAATCCAGCTTAATGAAAGTATCTGGATCATTAAAATCATGAATATTTTCTTTCATAATTATTAATTCAAGCATTTTTGAGCCATTGGTAGCGTCAAAAGCTATATAAGGTGCGCCCTCATGCATAAAGAAATTTCTAAGGTTATCCAGTAATGGAAACCAGTCATTACCTCCAACTACTTTTTGTATCTCAACACCTAGTATGCCAGTCACTGGATATTCAGCCCAATTCCTTATGGAATTAAATAACTTCTTTTGAAGCTCCCATACTATGTTAACTTCAAATAGGAATGATGCAATGTCAATTAATAATTCATACTTTAAATCGTCATTTATACGGAGTGCATAGCCCTGTTTTGAATTTGTATAGATTGCATCCTCCTCTAAAACGTTCAAAACATTATCTCGCAATGAAATCAAGCCCCCTTCTAACCTACAACCTATCCTCGGAATCATATTTAAATGGGTTGTGAGGCTTAAACCAAGATCAAATAGTGATTGGTTTGGTTTATGCGCACGTTTATCGATAACAGCTTGATTAATAGAAGCCCATATTGGTAAAACCCATTGATTACTGCCCATCTCAGAAATATGAACCCAACGATCAATACTCACCCTAAGCCTTTTACATCAACTTTTCCAGTTACGGCCGCCGAAATAAGACTGGCGCGATACTCTTTTAAAAGTGAGATTGATAACTCAGACTTTGAAATTAGGGCATCAAACTTAGCAAACATTGAATCTAAGTAACAAGAGATTTTAATTTGCTCCTCAAACGGCGGAAAAACCATTGGTAGAGCAGATAACTTTTCTGCGGTTAAGTGCGCAATAGTGGATTTATTGCATAAGATGTCTATATAGCCCGTATTTTTTGCATAGGTCATCCAGTAATAGAAAAACTTATTGGATTGATTGCCAATTGGCCGCACTCTGTTAATTGAGTTCTGAAAATAGCATTCTTCTAATTCAGCATTCCATATACAACATCTTCCAACATCACCACCTTCGCTGACTAGGATATCGCCTTCCCTTAATTGGAGCGTATTCAATTCATTTTCTGATAACCACATTTCTTTAACATCTGAAATATCGACTCCAGAAGTTTGAATATTGGCCGCCCTCAAATACTTTACAAGCTTATCTGAATCTTTCTTGGGCTCGTTTTGTAACATTTTTCCAAGAGTGACTTGAAAATAATTCTTAACTTTTCCAGTAACCCAATGTGATGGAATGCTACCAATCCAAGCAATATTTGAATTCTTAAATTTTTCCGACTTGTTGAGACCCTTTGTTACCGAGTCGTAGACTACGACTTGTCTTTTTAGCTCAAGAAGTTCAATCAATTTTTCTTGCTTTTGAACTAATTCATCTATCCTTGTTGTTTCGACATCGAGAAAGTTCGCGATGGTTTTTTGCTCCTCTAATGACGGTAACGGCCAATAATTATCTCCAATATCATTAAATGTGATGGTTTGCCTAACTCCAGCGCCCAATGTTTTCATGTGGGCAACGTCAAACTGATGCAGGAGATATTTTAAAAAAGACTTATCACAACCATCATCAATAAGACGTGCAACTATGTAGGCAGGGCTTACACATACGTCAATTTGAGACAGTGCAGTTCTCAAACTTTTTAAGTCATAATTTAAATTTATTGGGTTAATTAAAAATTCCCCAACCTTCACTTCTTGATATGAATTTTTTGTCTCCATTGGGATAGAGTCATCATCTTTTGTTACGACCTCACCAAAACTTATCGAGCCAGACTGAAGGGATGAGTTTTTGATAGCTTGATTTTCACGAAGTGTATATTTTATTTTTTTAAGATCCCAGGAGGACGGAATGTTTCCAAGCCATCCGATGTCCGTTTCTTTATAAGAGGAATAGGTTGAAAATTTCATAACTAAATATCATTCAACATTTGTTGAATTTCATTTACCAGGCTTTTTAAGTCCGAGTCTATTTCATCCAACGTTCTTGGTGGCTGGTATTGATAAAAATATCGTGTGAACGAGATTTCATATCCCACCTTGGATTTGGATTCATCAATCCATGCGTCTGGCGCATGAGGTAGAACTTCCCGCTTGAAATATTCATGAATATCTTCTTTAAGCGGAACATTTTCTACATCTCTGAGACTTGAATCTGGGTGAGGCTTTCCTTTTGCCTTGCCCTTAGTAGAAAGTACTATATTTCCAGATTCATCTAAGAGGGGGCGCTCAACCGTAATCGCGGTATATCCAAAATCCTCTGAATTGAAAATTTTAGAGTCTTTTGACTCCTCAAATTTAAGGTAGAGTTTGACAATTTTTTCAATATCAGAATTACTAAGTTCCTTACGTTTAGCACCGAGGTTTTTACGTAATTTTTGATACATTTCAACAGCATTAATTAGCTGCACCTTACCTCTGCGCCCAACCGACTTATGGTTGGATAGAATCCAAATATAGGTAGAGATACCAGTGTTATAAAACATGTCAGTTGGAAGTGCGACAATCGCCTCAAGCAAATCCTGCTCAATAATCCATTTTCTAATTTCAGATTCGCCTGAACCTGCACCACCACTAAATAATGGCGAGCCATTAAGTACCATGGCAATTCTTCCGCCTCCCTTTTCAGGCTCTCGCATCTTTGAAATTAGATGAAGTAAGAATAAAAGACTGCCATCTGATATGCGAGGAAGGCCGGGGCCAAAACGTCCTGCAAAACCAAGACGCTCATGCTCTTGCTTGACTTCTTTTTCAGATTTCTTCCATTCAACACCAAATGGAGGGTTGGCAATCCCGTAGTCAAACTTAGCATCCGGATGTCCATCATTCTTTAACGTATCACCGAATTTAATATTTGAAATGTCCTGGCCCTTAATGAGCATGTCGCCTTTACATATAGCGAATGATTCCGGGTTTAATTCCTGACCGTGAACAATTAAGGTTGCATCTGGATTCAAGCCATTTGGTCCCGTCAGATATTCCTCCGCAATGGATAACATGCCGCCAGTGCCTGCAGTTGGGTCGTAGATAGTTCTAATAACACCCGGCTTAGATAGCGCCTCGCTATCTTCGTGCAGTAATAAGTCAACCATTAATCGTATTACTTCGCGTGGAGTAAAGTGTTCTCCAGCTGTTTCGTTTGAAAGCTCAGCAAACTTACGAATTAACTCTTCGAATAGTGTGCCCATGCCAGCATTGCTAACAATACTGGGATGCAGGTCAACTTCGGAGAATTTCTTAGTGACCATGAACAACAAGCCAGCTTCGTCAAGCTTTTCAATTTGCTTATCAAACTCAAAGCGCTCAAAAATATCATTGACGTTACTCGAAAATCCATTGATGTAATTTAGCAAGTTCGATTTGATATGGGCTGGATCAGCAAGAACTTTATTCACATCCAATGGTGAGCAGTTATAAAAGGACTGTTTTGAAATTCTGTTTAGGAATGGAGTTGGGTCAACCCCCTCCTTAGTGCGCTTTTGATACTCAGTCAGAACTTGAGCTTTTGTCGGCTCAAGAATGCAATCTAGCCTTCTCAATACAGTAAAAGGCATGATGACTTTGCCGTAGTCAGACTGCTTATAGTCCCCTCTTAAAAGATCAGCTACAGACCAAATTAAGCTTGATAAATTTTGCTCGCTCATATTTCCTATTTTTAGCTTTCCAACCCCGTCTAGCTGGATTTTTGTGATTATTGATATATCCTCAAAATATATTAAATATTATTTAATTAGTTTAACTGAGCAAGAACCGATTAGACTAATAACTATAAATAGTTAATTTGACAAAAATGAGCACAATTACCCCCCATTATCGAACAGTAAAAGAGCTTCTCCAGAGCCAATCCTTCTCAATTGACGAATACCAGCGGGAATACAAATGGGAAGAGAAGAATATTGTTGAGCTTATCTCTGATTTACAGGAAAAATTCTTAAGCTGTTACCAGGCCGGTGACACAACCCAAAAAGTTAGTAACTATGAGAGTTACTTCCTTGGCTCGATCATTGTTAGCAAGCGAAATGGCAAGAGCTACCTTGTAGATGGTCAACAAAGAGTTACCTCCCTAACTCTTTTGCTTATTTACCTCTACAGAACTGCTAAAGACCTAGAATTAGGCTTAGATGGTCAGCTTGCCCCCTTAATCTATTCCGATAACTTTGGTCAGCCCAGCTTTAACCTAGACATACAAGAGCGTTTGCCTGTAATCGAAGCCCTATTCAATGGAGCCCAATTTACCCCTGATGGTAAAGAAGAATCCATTCAGACCATGTTTGCTCGATATCAAGATATTGAAAGGCAGGATCTTGGGGAGGAATTAGGTGATTCACTTCCGCACTTTATCTACTGGCTAATGAATAAGGTTGGCCTTATTGAGATTGCCACTGATAATGATAATTACGCGTACGCTATTTTTGAGACGATGAATGACCGAGGTAAGCCTTTAAGCCCAGTAGATATGCTTAAAGCCTATTTACTGGCCCCAATAAGCGACCCAGATAAGCGCCGTAGCTCAAATCACCTTTGGAAGCAGCAGGTACTAAATCTCATTAGCTGGGGAGACGAGCATGAAGCTGAGCGAGATTCTGCCTGCATTAAGGCATGGCTAAGAGCACAATACGCTGAAACCATTCGCGAACGTAAAGCAGGTTCTACCGATAAGGATTGGGAGTTGATTGGCTCAGCCTTTCATCGTTGGGCCAGGGATAATAGCTCTAAGCTAAATTGGGATAAAGAAGAAAACAACCTTATCTTAATAAATAGAGATTTCCCTTTCTTTGCGAAAGCCTACGAAACCATCTTAGATGCCAGCAAAAATTACACTCCAGGATTAGAGTCAGTTTTCTATAACGCTCACAATGAATTCACTTGGCAGAATACAGTTCTTTTAGCGCCACTTATCCCAACTGATAATGACGCAACAGTAAAAGCAAAAATTGAGGCGGTTGCTACCTATTTAGATATTTGGCTTATGCGCCGTGTTGTGAACTATATCCGCGTAGGTTACAGCACTACCAACTATGCAATGTACCTCCTCAGTAGAGAAATCCGTCAAAAAACCCTAGGGGAACTTAAAGTAATACTTAAGGATCGTCTTAATAGTGATGAAGTTAATTTTGATGGTCATGAAGCTAAAGGTCGGGAAGGTATTGATGATCTTAGATTAAACCAATTTAGCCGTCGTTATATTTATCATATCCTCGCCCGTATGACAGCCTATGTCGAAGTTGGCGCGGGACGACCTGACTTGTTTGATAAGTACGTAAATCGTGAGGGTAAGAATACTTTAGATATTGAACATATCTGGGCAGATAACTTTGAACCCTTTAAAGATACTTTTGCATTTGCAGAAGAATTTCAACGCTGGCGAAATCATATTGCAGGATTACTTCTATTGCCTGCTGATGTAAATCGCAGTTATCAAGACAAGCCTTATGAGGCCAAATCTCCGCATTACGCCAAACAAAATCTATTGGCTGCCAGCCTTACAGCTCAAGCATATGAGCACCAACCTCAATTTACCAACTTCATTGAATCAAACAAACTTCCATTTAAGTCATACCAAAACTTTGGCAGAGAAGAGCAAATTGAACGTCGTGCGCTCATCAAATCCCTTGTCAATAAAATCTGGTCCTTAGATCGATTAAATTGAAGTATTGATGTAATGAGTTCAAATAAATATTACGGCAAGATCGCTAACTAACTAGCCTGTCGACTTGCCAAAAATATAGTCAATATCACCAGCTGATTCCATCGGAACAAGCATTTCCCTGGAAAGCGCCCTCTTATTCTCAAGTATTTCATGCAGCAAGCAATCAAAGCTCTCATTGCCATATAGAGGATGAATCGCTCTTGGGATAAAGACAGTAACCTCTTTGTCCTGACCAATTCTATACACCCTGTCTGTGCATTGATCCTCAACTGCAGGATTCCACCATCTAGTCAGGTGAATGACATTAGCGGCTGCAGTTAGAGTCAAGCCAACGCCCGCAGCTTTAGGCGACAACAGCAGAATATCAAAACCTTTATTTTCAACACTTTGAAATTGAGCAACAATCTTTGTACGCTTATCTGCAGAAGTGTTTCCATATATACGAAGAGGATATTCTGGAAGATTGAAGTGCTCCTTCAAAAAATATGCAAGCCACTGTTGCATAGACAAGCTCTCAATGAAGATGAGAACCTTTTCTGATTTAGCGTGAATACTTTCTAGTATTTCTAACATCACTTTTAATCGTGCTGAATCACCAATAAAAGCATCGCCAGAATCTTCTGTCTCAAATTTACCATAATTGGGATGCAATGAAATACTTCTCATCTGATGAATCATCTCAAGCTTACTCTTTCCTGCATGGCCACTCTTAGCACTGGTAATAACTTCGTGATAAGAGCCCGCCTGTAAGGATGGCATCTGCTCATCAATAATCTTCTCTGTTTTCTTGGGCAAGTCTTTAGCAACTTCATGCTTCATTCTTCTGAGCATTGGTGCAGGATGACCAGCCTTGCTACTAGATAACCTTGTCTTTAGTTCTCTAAGATTATCGGGATTCTCAGTGGTGTAGTGCCCCAGAAACCTTCTGAGATCGCCAAGACCTAAAAAGCCCGGCATTAGTGTGTCGAATATTGTCCATATATCCGCAAGACTATTCTCAATAGGTGTTCCAGTTAATCCAATTTGGAATTCAGAGTTCAGGGACTGGGCCGCATTTGTCATCATCGCTTGCGGATTTTTTATATTCTGCATTTCATCAAAAACAATGCATTGAAAATCTATTGAAGCAAGTGAAATATGGTAGTCACGCATTGTGTTGTAATTTGTGAGGATCCAGTCATATCCCTTTAACTGACTAATATCTAACGTAGCGCTACCTTCAACAACATCAGACCTTGTTCCAGAATTTATTTTGTAGTCTTTTATATTGCTTCCATATAAAAGGGCCATAGAACCTAATGCATCAGCATTAAGATGAATGACTGCTTCCTTTTCCCAGTTACCAAGTAGAGAGATTGGTGCAACAACCAGTATTGGCTGCTTGTTCTTACTTTTTGATTTTTCTTTTAACCAGCACAAAAAACTCAGGGCCTGAAATGTTTTTCCAAGACCCATGTCATCCGCCAACAAAACACCAGGGTATCCTAATGACCAGGCTTCCTGCATCCAACTAACACCCTCATTTTGATGGTCCTTTAGTGAAGTTTTTAAACCCCTAGGAATTTCTAAACCTTTATAGGTGTAGCGGGGCGAGAACTGAGCCACAAATGATTCAGATTGAAAATTATCCTGAACGCGTAAGATGGATTTTTGAGACCTTGTTAGAGGTGGTTTTATTTTTTCAACTGGATTTGGCTTATTAATCTGAACGTTAGAATCAAGCTCTACAGGTGGAAGTTTAAGTACATGCTCTATTAGGGCGTTTAATGCCTGCAAGCTATCATTAGTTGCGGGCAACTCATCAACGTCATCCCCAATTTTTACGCCACTTTGCTGATCCTTGATTGCCTGGGCTACAGACTGGGCGAGCGCATGAATATCTGTCTCTTTAATTACATAGGATTTAGATCCGACTTTTAGGCCATATCCTTCGGGCACCCATGTCTTAGGGTTACGCTTAACAAAAGGAAGTACTGGAGGCTGCCATAGGCCAATCTCTAGAACCCTTGATGAAAATCCATCAGTCTCAACAAATGAAGTAGAGACTATTTGATCTACAGCATCCTCTGGAACACCCCCAGCAATCAACTCATCTCTGATAAAACTCTGTGGTGACTTGACGAATCTAGCTCGAACCTCAGGCGATTCATTTTGATACTTCTTAATACATGCAATTGCCTGGCGAATTGTCGGATCAATATAAACGTAATGTCCACGCTCAAGCACATAGGTTGGCCTGGGTGATGACTGACTTCTAAATTGTTGGGCAAACACGCTCTGCAGCTCAGGAGATAAAAGTGCTTGAGACTCCTTGATACCCTCCCCACTGTCAGTATTCGAATCAATGATGTCTTGAGAAAAGATCACGGGATCAAAATCAACACCAGATTTTGAAATTTTCAGATCCAAAGAAACAGCTGCCGCATGACTAAAGCGCATCGTTCCCAATCCATTGTCAGAGCTGATTTTCTCTCCTGAACATAATTCAAGCGCATCCTTTAAATTTGAAACTAAGCTCAATCGATCATCTAGGAATTGGCCATTCCATTCATTGAATGCATCGGCACAGGTTATCAAGGAGTAGATTGGATCTGGAATCCTATAGTGCGTTATTCCATCAAAGAATATAGCTCCAGCCTCTTGACCTCTGATTTTTGTACCAGAAGAGTTATGCCACGCAACTAAAGTCTTTGTTTTTTCATTTATCAATGGTCCAGATAAAGTTAGCCTCAACTCAAGAGGAATATTTACTGGCAAATTAAGTGATAAGGCTTGATGTTCAGATAAGGCGGCAAGATTATGGTGAGAAATAAAATAGCCATCTGCCAGTCTTTTTATTCCCATATCTCCATCTTCACACAGGGCTTCAAGCTTAGAAAGTGCGCTGATAGATTTTTGTTTTGTATCGCTAGACCAATTACTCAATGGAGCACTCTGCTTGCTTCCACCGTCCAATATGACGCCTTTTACCTCAACACCATTTGGTACCGGATTCCATACGAATGTAAATTTAGTCATCGAGTTCTCACATTTCCACCACCACAACTCAAACAAACACCCCTAGCATCAAGCCATCTTTGCGGCACTTCTTGACCACAATTTGAACAAAAGCTTTGGGCAGCCCTTACTATTTTTGGGGTAGTAACTGGGATGCCTCTTCTAGGCCCAGGGATTTGTGTGGATCGGTAAATAAATGTATCGACGTCCCACTCCCAATCGCCGAGATGAACCTTGACAAAATCAGCAGCCGAATCATCGCGCATATCAGACGGGTAATACCGTGAGCTGTAGAGCTTTGGTTTATATGAATTCTCCTCGGTGTAGATTCGGATCTTCCCATCATGAGTCCACTCAGAAACAATGAGCCTACCAATTTTCATCAAAATAGCAGAGTGAATCGGCTGTATGTTTTCTCTTTCAAGAACTCCAAAAGCTCCTCGAGATTTGATTTCACCATCTCGAACAAGTCGATTGGCCTGACGATATGCATCAGGACCAAAAACCACCCAAGCTTCAGATACAAATTGATGCTTAATGTAATGGCCCCAGAATTCTGCTCTTTCTTTCCATTGCCCAGTATTGTTGGTGCTCGATAAAACGTGCATCAACAACTCAAATGATTGCTGAGTTAACCAACGGCTTAATACTCCAACTTCATCCTCGCCAACTTTTGACCAGCGCATTCTATTAACGCGTGGATCCCCAAATCTGGCAAGCAAGAAATTTTCAATTCTTTCCTTGATAGGCTCTGACGGGTTTTCCTGAAGATATGGGCGCAAAAGTGCTGAACATGTGGTGCCTATATCGCCAGTCTTAGGATGAGTGAAAGGATAAATAGGCTCACCTAACGTATTTAATTCCTCCAAAAGAGCAAAAAACTTTTCTAATGCTTCTTCTTTGTGACCGCTAGAAAGTATTGCAGCCATTGAGGAGAAAACCTCTTTCGAGAAACCTCCACCTAGCATTAATCCCCTCTTAATGCCTGCATTTTCAAGTAACTGAATTGCGGACTCTTCTTGAGAAAACAACATCAACTTAGCTAAACCAACGCCCAATGGCTTGTCTAGAAGCTCATATTTTTCTATTCTTTTTAACCATCTATCAGGCAGTAAATCTTTTTTACGGCTAAGTATTTGTCTAAGAGCATCGGTTAACGAGGAGTCCGAACTGGCTACGCGCAAATACCCTAAAAGTAAGCTCTTCATCAATAAAGCACTTCCACTTGCAATCACCAACTGAAAGAAACGCTCCAATAAATTTTGGCCATCGTCTTGATCGGCAAGATATTGAATTCCACCCGCCGCAACTAGCTTGAGTGATTTTCTCGGAATTTGGGTATCGTTCCTCCGTAATGCTCGAGCAACTTCTTCAACTACCTCACGTGGCGGCTCCAGCAATTTAGCATCTAGCCCCTCTGCCTGTCGCTCAATTCTTGCCAACGCTTTTTCAACAGAATTGCCGACTGGCCTTGAAACTCTTAATTGGACAGGATCAAAAGTGGCTAGGCGCTCTTTTAACGACATTATTGTGCAGCACCAATTTTCTTTTGCGCCTCTTTAAAATCAGCAAGAGCCTTGCCATTTTTCGGCACCCACATAACAAAGCGAATATCAATCCTACGATTTGCATTTTGTCCAAATGGCGTTAGATTAGAGCTTACCGGTCTTTGTTCACCGTATGCAGCCACACTAATTACCTCCTCATTATCAGGATTTTTGTACTTTACAAAATCAGGGTTTCTATCAAGCAATGCTTTATAAGTATTGGTTGCTCTTTTTGCACTTAATTCAAGATTATTTTTACTACCATCCGCTAAGCCACCAACTGGAACAGATTGATTATCGGTATGACCCTCAACAAATACTGACTCCAAAAAAATAAGGTCTTTGTTGTTACATTTTTCACCTTTTGGATCAACCCGTGATCCATAAACAAAACAGCTCATTTCCGAATACAAAACATCCGAAAGATGCTCAATCTTTTCTTTAGATCCTTCTTTGCTATCAACCCTAGACTCACCGGCTGCGAATAAGCCACTGCCTCGAAGGGTTACAACACCTGGATTCTTTAAAGACACTACCGCATCAATATTTTTTCTACGTAGATCTTCTGCAACCTTTTCAGCCAAACCTTGTCTAAGCTTTTCACCTCTATCAATATAAACCAACAGAGGGCTCTGCTTATCATTGTTTACAACCTGAAAAGCAAAGTAAGCAATCATGATGATAAAAATAAATAAGATACCAACCATCATGTCTGTCATGGAGGCAAAATAATTAGCCCCAGATTCTTTCTTCGCCATACTTAACTACGCCTCGTATTGCTATCTTCTAAAGCGTCAGATAGCTCTTGGACAATAGATGCTAAGTTATTTAAGGCCCCACCCAATTTAGCATCTATATCAGATGTAAATCTTTGCAATGTATCCAATGACTGAGTGAGATTTTCGGTGATTGCTTCAAATGCAGATTCTAGCTCTGTATCCGCGGATGATAATTGTCCAGCCTGCCTCTCCCAACTCTCAGCAAGCTGGGCAATAGCAGATGAAATTCCTTTTGAGGCAGAGTCAGTGGTATTAACAAGGCGCTCAACCTGAGAAAATGTATCTGAAACAGATTTACGAATTGCATCACTTGCGGCTGTCAACTGGATAGAGACTTGACTTAATGGTTGAGTAGATGATCTAACAGCCTCGGCTGCCCCGCCCATAGCACTAGCCGTATCCTGTAATTTTGAATTTGCAAGCTGTAGACTTTGATTGTGCCTATCAATCTCTTGATTGATCCTCCCTAATGCTGCAACAAGATCTTCGATACCAGCCCCCACAGAATCACTTACATCCTTGCTGGCCGACTTTGCCTGCTCTAAAACCACTTTCATGGCTTCTGAAATTCCGCTAGCAACATTTGCGCTCGCTTCATCAGAGCTATTTTTAAGGGATGTTGCCGCATCTTTTGAAGCCGCATCAAGACGATCCACCAATGAACTCATTGCATTATTCGCACTAGCCTGTTGCGAGCTTAAATCTCTTAATACCGACTCTAAACCTGAAGTTAATGCAGCAGATGATGCAGTAAGCTGAGATGATGCTGCATCAGCACTAGCCTGAACGGACGAATCAAATTTCTTGGTGGTTTCGGTCAGAGCAAGCATGACTGTTTGAATACCACTTGTAATTTCATGATTGCTTTGCGCTAAAGAGCCAACAGTATCATTCAGCGTGGTTGAAAGCGTATTTAATTGGGTTACTACTTGATTCATCGTGCTTTCACCAGCACCCTGTAGCTGCCCCCTAAAATCTGTCACCATCTCTTTTAGCGCATCAGTGCTTGACTTTGACAAACTGTCCGTCATAGTTGAAAGCTGCTGAGTGATTGGGTCCATTGCTTTACCCATTAAATCGGGCATTTGCAACATAGCTGCCTCAATACGCTGGCCGATCGCCAATGTAATTTCAGTACCCATTTCTTCGAGGCGCGCTGTTTGCCTCTTGGCATGACCATATTGATCTGCAGCTATACGCTCTAAACTTGCAAAAGTCAGTAGACCTTCTAGCCGATCATTGAATATCTTTAATTGGTCATCAACTTGATGCTTCAATCGGTTCATATAAATTGTTTGTATTAATGAACCAGCCACACCACCAATTGATGCAAAAAATTTAGCGCCGGCCGTAGATAGCAGTGCACGAATTGCTTCCATCACATCGTTTGAGTCAGCAGTATTACCAATTTTAAGTCCCGCATGAACTAATGCAGCTACAAGTCCAAAGAAAGTTAAGACCAAACCAATACCAATCAAACTTTCCCCATCAACTATTGGCTTAATTTTAGAATTGAGGTGATCGATGTCGAAATAATCTGATGGGCGCTTCGCTGATCTATAGACCCTGTACTCTGGCTCGTCAATAGCGTCCAATGGAGGTAGAAGGGTTTTTGTAAACTCCTCCCAGCTTCTGCTAATTCTATTATTTTCTCTTAATTGACTATCAATTAAATAAAAATTTTCAGTAAATTCAAGAGGACCCTTAACTCCCCCCAAGATCTTGTTTGCCTTTTCAAGTTCCTCAAGAATTTCAGCAGTTTCTTTTCTCATTCTGACTGCTGATAAAAACGCTATGAGCAATAAAAATCCGCATGCCAGCAGTCCGAAATAAACCTGTCTAAAAGGAGTTAAAAGGTTATCTAAAAGATTAATTACCAGGATATCCATAACTATTTCTTAATATTTGAAGTACATTTACAGTATATGCTGTCAAGCTAAGTTTCACTATTAATTATAGAGTTCGAAAAGGCTCATTTTTTGAGCTAAAACTTGTTAATATATTTAAATATATCTAAGACCGCAGAATAGCGACACAACCTAATGACAAATTCAAATAATAGCTGGGATTTAGATGATCAGACTGTTGAATCGCTGGAGCGTCTAGCAGCAGCAATTCACTCCTTAAAATCTTTGGCAATAACCGGCAATGACCTAATCGGTCTTGGCGAAGCAATAGAGGCAATTGATTCGATCATTGAAGACTATGAAATTGAAGTTAATGTCGGCCTTTCAGTAGGTTTCAGAGCTGGAGTTGGTGATTTTGAAGACGGTACATTTATGTGCTTAAGAATTAGTGCAGGTAAACTTAATTTAGATGAGCTCAGTACAACATATTCTCGTGCCATAGGTTCTGATCACAGCACAATTGATTACGTTTCCTTAACTCCAAACTCAGCATTAGATCAATTTGAATTAAATAATTGGCTTTATAAGCTTGACGAAATTAAATCATTTCCTGAGGCCAGGTTAAGCGTCTCCCGTGATCACGTGTAAATAATCATTTGCTCCTAAGCAATAACATCCCACTCCCCCGTCTCCTTCATTCCCTCAACATCCTTTGGGCATAAAGGCGGTCCTAGGTGCAAGTGCTTTCTGAGCATAACTATCTCGTAGCCGCATTTCTGGCACTTAGCTCCTGGTCTTTTCGCTGTCTTTTGGGTTGTTCTGACTGGCAGGCTTAATCTGCCATGTGGAAACTCCCCTAACCTGTCTGCAATGGCTAGTAAGTCTTTTTTGAGCCAATCACCCGCTCCGGCACTGCGCATAGGTCCTTTAAGCCCAACTTTTAATGCAATTTTTTTGAATTCTTCACCATGGCCATTGGCGCAGTTATCAACTGCATGAACTAATTCATGAACTAATGTGTCTAAAAAATCAAAGGAGGTATGCAAATGTGGAGCAATGAAGATTTGATTGATGCCATCATCTGCTGACCTTGTAGACCAGCACTGGCCTAAATGACGACCGTTGCCTCCAGTACTTGGAAAACCTACCGATACTCTTACCGGGGGTATGACATAGCCAGCGTTCTCAAATATTGGCTTGAGGTGCTCAACAGCACTCATTAGCCAAGCCTCTCGGATGACATTACTCATAGATCAATGACCTTTCATGCGCTTTGTTCTATGACCTACAGTGACAATCACACCTTCACTTAGGACCGCGTAACAGTCAAAGTGTGACTCCAAGGCAACGTATGTGCTTTTGGGTAGTGTGTTTCTCAACTTTTGTCTAACAGCCTTGGGGAATGTGAGTATTTCAGCACCATGATGGTCGTGGTTGACCTTGCCATAATCCACCAATGACTCAACAACAAAGCCCGGAATACCCCTTTGACGCTGCCTTGCTTCAGCGTGATAAGTTGTAATTAAGTCCATAGTTAACTCCTTCCATAATTAAGCAATTAGATTAATTGCCCTATAGCTCATTGAGTGAGCCAGCAAAATTCAACATTTTTTATTTACAGTTGATTTTTACACTATAACTGTTATAATTTCAACATGAATACAAAAAAATACTCTTTTGATGATTTATGCACCCTGACTGGACTCAACAGTAGAACTGTTCGCTACTACATACAAATTGGGTTACTGGATAAGCCAATTGGGCAAACGAAGGCGGCTCATTATTTGAGCCAGCACATAGAGAAACTAGTAAAGATTAAGCAGTTAACGGAATCTGGAGTATCTCTAGAAAGCATTCGAGAAATACTTTCCGGCGAGGAGTCGCCTGTTAGGCCAAAGAAAAAACCTGGGTCAATTGATGTCAGAAGCCACCTTTTCATTGCAGAAGGTATCGAACTACAAGTATCCCCAGAGGCTGCCGAACTAGACCCCGCAGAATTAAGAAATTTCCTAAAAGCTGTACTACTAGCTTATGAAAACATTAAAAAGGATTAAGAATGATTGATATTGAAAACTCAGCTCTAAAAACCACAGATGGTGAATTGATGTCTTTAGAGTCAGCAAAAGCAATTGGAACATTAGAAGGCCTATTGCTGAATATGCGTATTCAGCAAAAATATAAGAATAAAACTAGTAAAACTCTTGAAGTTGTTTACACATTCCCTTTAGCCTGGAGTGCAACATTTTTAGGATTAAATCTGGAAATCAATGGAAAGAAATTGCATGGAGTTGTAACCGAGAAAGAATCTGCTTTAAAAAAATATGAAAAAGCAATTCAGGATGGGGATATGCCTATCATGCTTGAAAAAAATTCTGATGGCATCTATACAGTCAACATTGGAAATTTAAAACCTAACGAAGAAATTTTGATTGAATACAACTATGCACAATTGCTAAAACTAGAGGAAGGCAGTGTTCGATTAAGCATTCCCACTACCATTGCCCCAAGATATGGCAATTCTGAAAAAGGGGGGATACAACAACATCAGACAGTCGAAAATGACTTCTTCGTTGAATATCCATTCGGCTTATCACTTACCTTAACCGGCGGAATTGAAAAAGCTTCGATTGAAAGTCCGAGCCACATTGTGGAAGTCAAACAAATCGAAAATGCCGCAACTATCAACCTGACTAGGCAAGGATATCTTGACAGAGATTTTGTACTTAACTTAAAAAATATTACAAATCAATCGTACTACATAGTGACTCCAGACAAACGATTAGGTCCTGATGGATGCACAGTGTTAGCTAGCTTTTGCTTACCAGAAAACAAACAGGCTCAATTACCAGTTAATCTAAAGATATTGGTTGATTGCTCCGGATCAATGGAAGGTGACAGCATAAATTCAGCCAAAAAAGCGCTGCACCATGTCTTAAGTAGTCTCACATCAAACGATAAATTTAGCTATTCTAAATTTGGCTACGAGGTTTCTCATGAATTTAAAAGTCTAAAAAATGTAAATCAAATTAACATAGCAGCAGCAAATTTATTTATTGCAAATACAGAGGCAAATATGGGTGGCACCGAGATTGAAGGCGCTCTACTATCAACATTCTTATTAACTGAAAAAAATGAGAAGGCTGATTTATTGCTAATTACAGACGGAGAGGTTTGGGACACAGATTCAATAATTGATGAAGCTAAAATCAGCGGACACAGAATTTTTGCCATCGGTGTAGGAACATCTCCAGCCGAGTCATTATTGCAAGAGTTAGCAGAAAAAACCGGGGGCGCCTGCGAACTTATATCACCAAACGAAGATATTGAAACAGCCATCATCAGAATGTTCAATAGAATCCGTATGCCGCGTGCTGCAGACATAGAAATAAACTGGGGGGCAAAAGAAGAGCCTCTATGGATTTCAGGTAATAACCGCGCCATATTTTCAGGAAATACCACGCATGTATTTGCTGGCTTCACATCATTACCTACCAAGCCAGCATATCTATCATTCACAACAGACAAAAGTCGCGACAGAATTGGCGTATCCGCTCGCAGTATAACTACCTCTGAATCAGATCAGTTAGCAAGACTTGGCGCATATTCAAGGTTTAAAAATTTAAGTGGTAAAGACAGAATAAATCTAGCCATTGACTACCAGCTAATAACTGAGAATACCAACTATATTCTTGTTCAAGCAAGATGTGCCGAAGAAAAATCTACAGATTTACCGGAGCTTCAAAAAATTGCACAAATGCAAGCAGCTGGATGGGGTGGTGCTGGCAGCGTTCAAGATCAGCCAACCGCTCAAAGAAGTATTAAGGCGTTTTGCGCCCCATCAATGATGAATTCAATGAGTTATGCACAATATGACATTCCTAAAGTATTCAGAAGCAGCAACTCCAGCAGCTCAACTCTCAATGCCAATGATTTAAATAGCTTTGATGAATATGAAATTCCACATTTTCTAAGAAAGCAAGCTGATGAAGATTTATCTATACCACTATCACCCCAGCAAGTAATTGATATTGCTAATTTTGAAATTGATGAGGCAGAGGATTTTGATGAGTTTATAAAAGCAATCAACTCCCAAAAGCTAGATAAAGAATTGGTCAAAATAATCAAAAATTTGAATAAATTTTTATCTGATAAAGATGCGTGGCTTGTTATTCTTTACTGGTTATCAATTCAATTTGAGGATGATACTGACTGGAATGAATTGACTCGAACTTCGATTGAGCAATTGGGCAACAATTTAAAACCAGATGATTTAGCAAAAGGGCTTAGCTACTTAAATGGTGAATTAACAACTGTCAATATCAGATACTGGTAAGAATGATTTTCAAATACTGAATATGTAGCGGCCAAGAGGATCAGGCATGAGTGCCTTAAAGCCGGAAGACTTTGTCTTTTCATCAAAAAACCATGCCGACTGATATAGCCAAAACCTCAACCCGTCACTTGCGGGATGCTCCATGGCTATGAGTCAGTTGACAGCCGGGAAAGACCGGTTTTACTGACCATCCCATTGCCAAGTAGATAGCGGCTCAGCACCACAATACCAGTCTTCTTTTTTTAAATTGTGGAGCGCTTGAGAAAAACTTTCAAACTGCTCTTCCCCCAGTGTTTGAGCGAACTTAATTTGCGCAATAAGTCTTTCTCTTTTTTGCAGATCAGATGAAAATGCCCACCCCGCCAGTATCAAAGGTACGCATTGATGCCCCGGTTGAGCAACTCCAATAATTCTTGAAACCCTATCCCACTCAACTGGGTTTGGACAAATGCGACCATCTGAGCTCACATAAGAAATTAAGTCATCAACTATCATCACTCATATCTTTCTTAATCTTTAACTGCGTTTCCCAATAACTCCAGTTCAAGCCAACTGAATTCATAAATTCGATGATTTTCAAATCAAAGTCACACTCCTTTCTATAAAGTGATCCTGGATAAACAGGTACTTTCTGCGCCCAAACTTGAATATCAAATAAATCTCTATTTGAATAAGATAATTTAGTCTGCTTTACTAGAGCCTCAGAGATATAGCAGTATTCAAGCCAAGTGAGATTAACATCCATATTCTCTGAAAACCAACTTTTAAGCATCATTATCTTTTTTAAGATGCCATTCCGCACCTCTTCAGGCAATAACTCTTGCTTAACATATTCACTCATAAAAAATCTGACTTCTCATGTCTTGCTTGATGGCTTGGTAAAGGGTTTGCCATAGCTTGAGTTCCTCTGGTTGGCAGACCATCGATTTCTTTTCTAGCTTAAGACTTCTTTTTACCTCAAGTTTGTTATTGCCTATTTTTTTATAGGTGGCAATGTATTCAGATCCGGCTTGGATGTGATGGGTTGATTTGGGTACTCTGGTGAGTTTTGTGTTTTTAGGAAACTCAATGACAGTGGTTTCTTCTGTGTAACCAGCGGTGCATTCAAAAGGAAAGTAGAACTTTTCTTTTGGTTTGTTGTGCGAGATGGCCGTGATGTTGCCCGGGGCTAAACCAACCGGCACAATCATGGCGCCCGGTCCCGGAAAGTTGGTGTTGGGGTCTAGGTTGAATTCTGTAAGCAGTTCAAAGGGTTTGTTTAAGTTGTAAACATCCGTGGGTTTGAATTTACCTGTGCCCGTTTCTCTGAATTTAAATAATTGATCAGAGACCATTTTGGCTGCACTGGTAGATACATGTCCTTCGAATCTATACCTGGCATTGATTTCT
>JACCDS010568372.1_pt1 | contig 25333 bp, 21 predicted proteins | sample 7446441 | NCBI WGS metagenome assembly JACCDS01 (sample SAMN15323445, study PRJNA562643) | freshwater metagenome | isolation source: river surface water | place: USA:Blue River Watershed | collected 2017-08-17 | reverse complement strand
CTTTTATATGCATTTCTTTTTTTATGGATTAAAATCGATGAGAAAAGAGTTATTACCACCTTGTTACCGAGAAGAAAATTTCAATATCATTAAAAATAATATATCAAAAATTAGTTTACATACGAATGATGTAATAGATTTCTTAAAATCTAATTCGACATTAAACATAAACAAAGCAAGCTTATCTAATATTTTTGAATACACTAGTGTTGGAGATTTTGAAATAAGCATAAAGGTTTTAAAGAATGAATCTGCTATCGAATCTATTGTATTTTGGAACCTTTTACATGAACAAGCTGTAAGTTTACCATCATACCACTACCTTGATATTGAAAAATCGAATAAATTAACCCATACAGAATCTTGTTACTATTTTAAAAATGTAAGGGTATTAAACTTGAAATAATATGAAAACTAAATACTTCAATAACGATTTCATAAAGTTGATGATGCGGAATTATCGATATTCTTCTGATTTAATAATTAATCATATCACCGAATTTTCGGTAGATAATTCTGCAAGTATTTTAGTAACACTTACATCCGCAAGTTCAGATGAATTTATTGGTCATTTTGGATTAGTTATTGATTTTACTTACGAAGGAAAATCGTATTCAAAAAAGATGGTCATGAAAGTAAAACCACATGGTTCTGCTATTTCTGATATGTTAAATGGACTATCGGCAATGTGTAGTAATGATGTACATGAACAATACAAACATATAAAAGAAGAAACTGGATTTTATAATACACACGATAAGGAAATAAAGGTATTTCTTCATGCTCAATCTGATATGTTCCCGGAAGTATATGGGTATTACATAAATAAAGATGAAAATGTATATGCTTTATTAATGGAGTATTTTGAAGATTGTATTTTATTAAACTCAGTAATGGAAACAGAAGCTTGGGATCTAGATAAAATTAAAATTGGGATAAATGCTATGCTCGATTGGCATATTCAATATACTAATAATACAAGTTGGTACGCTGAGCTATATAATGATTCAAGAAACGAAGAACAAATCCGTCGGTTAGAAAACACTTGGGTAGTACTATTAAATAATGCCACTGAAAAGTTTCCAGAATTGTATGATGTTGTATTAACTGAAAAATTAAATCAAGGTATTACTAACTTTCATTCGTTGTGGTTAAAATTGAATGATGCACCAAAAAGTGTAGCACATAACGACTTCAACCCGAGGAACTCATTTTTCAAAAAGGATTCGAAAGGTCAACTGAATATATGTGTATACGATTGGGAGTTAGCTCAAATTCATTTACCGATGTATGACTTGGTTGAGTTTTTATCATTTACAGCCTCTACATTAAATGAAACAGAATTAAAAAACTGTATCGAAAATTATCAATTGGAACTTTCTAAAGTTCATGAAATATATTCAAATAAGGAATTATTTCAAGAAGCATTACTGTGTTGTGCTTATGATTTTGGATTGCACAGATTAGGAATGTATATGATGGCTCACAGCGTTAGTCCCTACCCTTTCATTCCACATGTAGTTAAAAATTATAAACGTATTTTAAATTATGCATTAAAGCCTCATAATTTATAGCTAAACAAGGCATAAACGGACTTGTCGTGTGGAAAGTAATCGCTAAAACGTAATGAAAAATTACCTTCACGCATTAAACAAAATAATACTTCTTCATAATATTCTTGGAAAGAAATCATGCCGTAAGCTCCAAGAAAATTCATCAAACCATTACTTCTAAATTGTGGATGCACACCCACTGATTTTGCTAACAGAGTTTTTCTTTTTAACAAAGGATAATGTTGCTCAAAATTAATGTTTTCAATAGATACATCTAATTCCATGTAGTTTGGGTGACATAAACTAATAGCGGCAAGCTTACCTGTTTTTTGGTCGCGAAAGGTTACCGATGAATGTGGACAAAGTCGAGCTACAAAATTGTCGGTAAAAATGAAATTAAACTGTTCGAAAGTGATTTTACGGTAAAACGGATTATCACCAAATGTTTCGTGAATTAAATGATAAATTTCTTCACGGAATTCAGACCAAAAACGAGGAGTGATTGGAATAAAATCAAATGGTATTTTTTTCAAATCTCTTAAGATAGAATCTTTACTAAAATAAACATCTTTAATAGTTTCCTTTGTAATCATTCTACTTTCGTACTCAGTACTTATATTAAACCCATTATTAATTAATAAATTCAAATAATACGTTGGATTTACAGGCTCTTTATCGAATTGATTCCAAGAAGGATATTTACCAATTCGCACTCGATATGATAAATATGTATTAAAATTAATTGGGCCAATAATTTCTTTATAGCCCATCTTTTTTGAATCTTCTTTTAACAAGTCGAAAGCTTGTTTATTACATTCAGCATTATCGGTACTCTCCCAATAACCAAAATAAGCGAAATCTGAATTTTTCGGAAAGATTCCGACCATTCGCATATTCACATCATCAGTATAAATTATTAATTCTTGATCCTCTTTGAATAATTTTAATTGATTGGTAATACTTGTATTATTCTCAGTATATTTTAAATCTGAAGTAGCATATATTGAATCAGAAATATTTATAAATGATTCTGGTAAATCATTATCGAAATAGATTCTACGCATTTTCTAGTTTTTTTATTTCACCCGTGGTAGGGTTCATTTCAACTACATCCCCTGTATGAAGGTAATTTAATAAATTTTTAACATTTATAATACTTGGTTTGTTCATTTCTCGCAACAAAATAACAGAATGCGACAATGAAGAGCCTTTTTCAATAATAACCCCAGCACAAGAGGGAAACAAAGATATCCATCCTGGATCGGTTCGTTTTGCAACAATAATTTTTCCTTTTACATTCAAATCGTCATTTACATTATCAACCACCATAACCTCTGCCTTTATACTTATTCCAGCACATCCTTCTCCAAACAAAGTACCATCATATTGAAAATCATTTAAGTGTTCAAAACTTGGTGGTTCAGGCAGGTAAACCCTATCGGGCACTTGAACTGATAAATATTGTAACTCTTCCTTTTTTCTATTATCTATTAAATGTTTTGTATCTATGGTACTCTCATTGTTTACTAATTGTTCAATTTCCTTTTCAGTTAAATAAAAGATATCCCTTACATCTTCAAGTATGTTTTGTTTATATAAATGTTGAGCGATTTCTAAATATAATGCTCTATACATACCGAATAAATGTGTTCTTTTTAATCGTAGTTCTTCTCTATTTTTTATTGAATTTAAAAGTTTATTAATATATAAAGGCACATCCGTAGTATTTGTATTGTTGTTTATTTTAGGCTGATGTTCATCCAAATAAATAGCTAAATATTTATAGAATATCTCGCTATTTACTCGCATTGTAATGGTTTCTAACTTAAGCTCCGCAATGGTTCTATCACCATACTCATGAATAAAATTCTCAATTTCTTTATATAATGCTGGATGATTATGCTTGATGAAAATATGAGCATTAGCTCTATCTTCTTGAATTATTTTTTTCAGTTGATGTTCATCCTTAATTTTATCCGCTAATACTTCTAATGCGAACCCTTGCCTGAGACTTGCAATGCTATTATCGCCAACTTTAAATTTACTTAAATAACTTTCTGGCGACTCAATCCCTTTTTTCCTTAATATGCGATGAACTTTACCATTTTGCATCATCACATAAAAATCATTAATTATTGGAATCGACCAATTATTTAACAAATGTTTGTCGAGTTGGTTCTTCTCGTTCCATAATTCTAGAATCGTGTAGTTGTTTGTAGAAATTCTATTGTAAAACTCCTTATGGTATTGACTAAAATGATTGAGAAACTGTTTTATTGATTTTTCTAAAGTGATGAATGCTGATCCGAGTTTAATTAAATTAAGTATGAGTTGAGGTATCATACTGATTTTTTGAAATAGACTCTTCTCAACATCTTGCACAAAATCAACAGGCTCTTGTAATCCCATCATTTTTTCCATATCGGATTTATTTTGTTTGAATGATGGTAGTAATTGTAGTCCTTTATACCAATTATTGATATTATAATATATACGCCCTTTGTAAATACCTAATAAATTTTCAACAGTATTAATGTGTTTATTGATGGTACGTTGTGGTAATTGCAAACTACGCATTGTTTGTAGATAAACAGTTGCATAGGCTCGTTGGGCAAAACTAAATGTTAGGTGACTAACTACACCCGAATAGCTCTCTTGTATATTTGAATTATCGAGAATAGTAACTTGTTGAATTTTTTGGGTAATGTTTCTACTTTGAAGAATCCAAAGTTCTGTATCGTTAATGGCAAATTCAATGTCTTGTGGACTACCAAATTTTTTTTCAATACTACTGGCTACTTCAAATAGTTCTAAAAGTTGTTCCTTGGTTAGACTTTCGGAATTTTGCAATTCATTACCTAATGTTTGGACTTTAACACCAGATTTATTTAATAGTAATAGTTCTTCCTTTTTAGCAATAACTTTTCTATAAAGTAGGGCATTGTGCTTATAAAAGTAATACTCATCGGGCACTAATTTCCCAGAAACAATTCCTTCACCTTGCCCGTAAACACTATGAATGGCCAGTTCTTGAGGGTATTGAGGATTAGTACTAAAAACGATACCGCTCACATCAGAATCAATTTGGAGCTGAACAATAACGGCCGTTTTAATTGATAAACTTAATTGGTGAGTGATTCTATATTTAATTGCTGTTTCGGAAAAAGCACTGGCGATACATTCTTTAATTGCATGAATAATCTCATCTATATGATGAAGATTTAGGAAAGATTTCATTATGCCAGAAAAGGCATTATTTGCTCCATCTTCGTCATCTACTGAAGAACGCACTGAAACACCAGCCTTATTAGTTCTACAATAATCAATAAAATCTTTTAATTGATTTATAGCAAAATCGGATAAGTGAAATTCGTTTAAATCATCGATGGTTGAAATAGCAATACTTTCGAAGGGCAACACTATGAAATTAGGCACTCGATATCCCATACTCTGCAAACGGTATAGTCCACGTGCCTTGCCGCCTATTGTATATTTTTTTGCAGAATGTATATCTGAAACAAACATCTATATAAAATTTAAAATGATTAACGAAAGGTAAGCCAATAACATCATGAGCGAAACCTTTTTTTCATTTTTGCGAAGCTTATCTTCAGTCGCATTATTTATGGTTTGATAATATTCCCATAAGATCCATAAAAATGCTGCACTAATAATAATATACAGATAAATTGGAACATCTAACCTTATAAAAAGTAAGATTAAACTGAGGGCCATACTAAAGCACAAAAATAGAATCAAATACTGTGCATTGTTTAAGCCAATTTGTTTTGAGTAAGAATCAACTGTTTCACGTTCAGCTTCGGGCGCCCTTGTTTTTCTGGCTATTTCAAAGGCAAAACCGCTTACTAAACTAAGTACTAATAAATAAAATAACTCAATATTAAAAAGAATAACATTCAATTGCGACATCCATACCCATAAAATAATTAGAGGCATAATAAGCATGTGTGATGTTGCATAAAGAAGTAAATTTTTATTAAGAAAAGAAGGTACAAAAAACTCATACCTCATAACGAAGGAATAACCCAAGGTAAGTAACCAGAAAATAATTGCCGAATTACCTGCATGATACACCCAGTATATTTCTAACATTAAACCCAATAATGCGATGAGTTGTAAAGTAATCAAGTTTATCTTTCCAGATTGTAATACACGATTAGGGTGATTGATAACATCCATTTTATAATCTTTCATCTCATCAAACACTCGCAGTCTAAAGAAAAAAGAAATGACCGACAAAGCTCCTAGAATATGAAATATGAAAGAGTGTTTATTTGCTCCTTGAGTCATTTGTAGCACAGAAAACACCATGGCATACAAAATCACAAATAATAACATGTTCACTAATGGAAATCGCTCATTTAAATAACTTAATAAATACTTTAATTTTATATCTTTAAACATGATGGAAAAGTTTCAATCCTTACGTTATTATATTTTATTATTCATTATCGCTGCACTTGCATTAGGTTTCAATAGTATCCAAAAAGCAATTGTAGTTGATAATAGTTTAGAGGTTTGGTTTTTAGAAAACGACCCTTCAGTTAAAGACTACAATGAGTTTAAAGAAAAATTTGGCAACGACGAAATCATAATGCTTATGCTTAAAGATAAGCAAAGTATGCTAAACAAAGAACAATGTTTAAAACTGAAAAATATAAGTAAAGAACTTCAATCAATACCAGAAGTAAAAGCTGTTTTCTCTGCAGCCGACCAAGAAATCATAGAAATGGGATTACTTGGACCGAAAAAAAGAAAGTTAATGGAGAGAACAAGTACTGAAAACATTAAGACGTATTTCAATAATAACATTTCTTTAAAGAATCAATATTTCTCAGCCGATGAAAAAAGCACACGCATCATTATTGTATTAAAAAACATTGAGAACTTCGATGCAGAGCGTGGACGAATAATTAATAAAATAAAACAAACAACCGATAAAATAGCTGGAGCAGATCATACCTTCTGGGGTGGTATTGGTATTATTTATGAAGGACTGAATCAACTTTCAGCTAATGATTTTGGAAAATTTTTAGGCATTGGTTACTTAGCCATGTTTATCATTATCATTTATTTATACAGAAGCATCTGGGTGGTATTACATGCATTATTAACTGTATCATTATCTACTTACTTCTGTTTAGCATTGTATGGTTATTTTGGGTATCAACTTAACATTATGACAAGCTTATTACCTACCATATTTGTATTGTTAGGTGTAATGGATACTCTTCATATTTATAACGAACGAAATAATTTAATTAGAGAAGGCCTGAGTCGAAAAGAGAGTGCATTTAAAGCAATGTTAAAAGAAATACGCCCGTGTTTATTTACAAGCTTAACAACAATGGCGGGTTTTCTTGCCCTTATGAGTAGTCCAATGTCTATTCTTAGAAGTTTCGGTTTGTTTGCTGCTATTGGAATCGGATTCTGTTTTATTTTCACCTATATATTGGGAATCTTTTTCTTACCTATTGCCAATGCACACTCACCATCAGAAATAAAAATTACTAATGCTTTAATAAACTTCGAAAATAAAATAACACATCGTAAAAATTGGATTATAGGTATATATATCCTTTTGTTTGCTGTGTGTATTTATGGAATTACAAGAATTAAAACAGATACTGAAACCATGGGGTATTTCCCCCAAGAGCATGAGGTAATTAAAGATCATTATACCATTGAAGAATCTTTTGGTGCCTACATGCCACTTGAGTTAAGTATATATTCTGAAACTGAAAATATCAATTCATCAAATACTATCGTAAAATGTGAAGAATTTGCAAGTAATATATTAAGCAATAATGTTGCTGAAGATATCAATGGATATTATACGTTCTTAAGAGAAACTAATTTGATTTTACCTAATTCATTAAAAGATGATACTAGTATTTCTTATCAAAAATCAGCCTATTATTTTAATTGGTTAAACCCAACTCTATACCAATATTACATTAATGATAGTACTAACACGGCACGTATTACACTCTATGGTAAAATCCCAAGTGCATCAGAATTAACAGAAAAAACCGATAAAGCATTAACAATTGCAAAAGAAGTTTTTGGTGATAACTATACAATAAAAGCGGGTGGTTATCAACCTATGTATTCTAAGATTGCTAACTATACAGTAGAATCGCAGGTATACAGTATTGTTATAGCATTTATAGCAATTTTTATATTGATTTGGTTATTTATTAAAGATTTCAAATTAGCTGTAATTGCAATAATTACAAACTCCTTTCCTATTGCTTGTATTTTTGGCACTATGGGTTTATTAAATTATCAATTAGATTTAGCTACAGCTAGTATTGCAGCCATTTGTTTAAGTTTTTGTATTGATGATACTATACACTACCTATTTCATTACAAAAGAATTAGATCTTCAGAAGGAGTAATAAATATTAGAATTAAAACTATAAAACATGTAGGCTCAGCCATTGTAATGACAAGTATTGTTTTGTTTGTAGGGTATATTCTATTGTTATTTGGCTCTTTAAAAACAGTATATTATTTCGGACTATTAACAAGCATAGCGATAGCTGCAGCACTTATTGCTCAACTTACATTACAAAGTGTTATGTTGAATTTATTAGAGAAAAAAGAAAATCAAGGATAAGATACTGCAACTTTTCCTGTAAATTGATCTAATAAAATTGTATTCCCTATAGCGTTTTGTAATTCACAATTAAATTGCAAGCTGAACCGAACTGTCTTTTCATTTTTTTCATTATTGAAATAAGGTTCAACATCAGAAATAATAAAATTAAATCCATCTTGAGGTAGCACATCGGATCTATAATAATCGCCCTCTTTGGTGGTATATTCTACGAGCACCTTAGAAAAATTTAATGAATCTACGCTTGCTGGTGTTTCAGGTTTAAATGAAAAATCTAATTCGCAATTTTGCTGATTAAAATCCAATTGGCGAGAAACTTTATATGCACAGCCTAAGACATCTTTTACTACCGTTAATGTAATAACATATGTAGTTGAACTAGAATAATTATGAATTGGATAAGGCAAGGTTGAAGTTAATCCATCTCCAAAATCCCATAAATAGGAAGTAACTAAAGCTGTATCTACAGGGAAAAACTTAACTTGAGTTGCATTAATAGTATAATAAAAATCAGAATAACATAGTGTAGGAAAAGTATCGGGTATAGCCGGTAGATCTTTAATTATTCTTGAAGTACAGCTTGGGTTTGTATACGTTAGAGTTACTTGTTTGATTCCATCCTCCTTATAATAATGAAATGGAGATATTTCATTTGATGTAGCACCATCACCAAACTCCCAAAGTATATTTGAACTCGAACCAATGGGAACTTTAGAAGTATCAAGCTTAAATCGATATGATCGATGTCTTGGTAAAACTATGTTGTTCAAATATTCATAATTACCTTTACCTAACGCATCGTTCATGTTAATTGAACCTGCAGCACTTTGCTCGTGCGCTCTTATCGTAATTTTAAGTTGGTCGTCGCAAGTTGGGCATACTTCATTTTTGAATTCAGATATGAATTCATAAACATTAATTTCATCAAGTTTATGTGCTGTATAATGATAATTTGAACTATCGCCGCCTGCAAAATTCAGATTCAACCCATTAATTTTACCTTGTAAATAAAATACTTTATCGCCAGTTGTAGAAATGGGATCTTCTAACTCTTTACAAGAAGTCAGGAAAACAATTATTATAAAAAATAAATATTGAGGTCTCATTATTTCAGTTTAATAAAGTGATAAATCAAATATATTCTAGATTCAATAATTGGTTTATTATCGTTGGAATTTATTTTCAAGCTGTTACTCACGGGTTTTATTAAAGAATATTGACTAGATATCCCTATCTGATATTTTCTCCAAATTTTCGTTTCGTATCCTGCTAATAAAGCTAAATTGTGCTTATTGAAATCTTTAGAAGTGCCATATTCTTTAGATGTACTTATTTCGCCGTCATCATTCTTCACTACTTCATTTTCTTGAGCAAAATATTGTGTGTAAGCCATGCCCAGGTTAATAAAATTCGATTTATATATTCTGTAATGAAAACTAATTGGCACTTGTATAGTATACAAAGTATTTGATTTAACAGTATAGTTAACTTCATCTTCACCAAAACTATAATCTATTTTTTTATAATTATAAAGCACCTTATCATAAGCTAAAGATGAGAACTGCAACCCAACTCTAGTAAAGAATTTGGATGAGCTCATGCGCTGCAAATGCAGTCCTGCAAATAAACCAGGATTAAAATTGTTATTTAGTGTTAATCCAGCATTTATTCCCAACAAATAATTCTTTTTAAATTTTCTTTTTAGATTCTCTTCATCATCAAGCAATAAGTTGTATTCATTAGGGTTACTGAATAAATATGCCTCTTTAGTTGGGATTTCTAGTAGAGCAAAGGAATCAAGACTTGGCGAAAGGATATTCGAAGAATCACTTTTCTCAGGATATGATGTATTTATATTTTTAATATAATTTTTAGCATCATATTTCTTTTTATTTTTTTTCTTATTAAAAAATGAATTAACGTTTGATTTTGATTTTGAGTTTACTTGAACATACTGTTTTGTTTCGTTATTTTCATTGATAGTTGATCCAATTAGTTTTGACTCTTTATTTTGAATTGAGCTATATTTTGGAATTGATGCATCATCAGACTTAAATAATAAAAATGAGAATGCCGCAGTTACAGAACCTAGCAACAGGAAAAATAACCAAAAAAAGAAACCTCTTCTTTTTTTCTTTTCTTGAGCAATAATTAGCTTTTCAGCTTCATGCCAATACTTATCATCGAAAACTACTGGATAATTTTCCAGTTTTTCTTTGATGTATTGATCTATGTGTTTTTCCTGCTTCATATCAATAACAATAAAGTAATTACTCCTGCTTCAATTTTCTTAATCAAAACTTTTCTAGCCTCAGACAAATGCCATTTCGATGTTCCTTCTGAAATTGATAATAACTCAGCAATTTCTTTGTGAGAGTAGCCATCTATGGCAAATAAATTAAATACATTTCGAGTAGCAGTTGGCAAGGTTTGTATTAAATTAAGAATTTCTTCAAGGTCAAATTTTTCATCAGCCCGATTAGAATCAATTAAATAATTTTCATTCTGTTCATCGAAATCATTCATCGAACTAAATATTTCTTGATGACGTTTATTTTTTCGATAAGAATCAATTGCTGTATTAATCATTATTTTTTTTGCCCAATACTCAAAATTTTGACTCGGATTGTATTTATCTAATTGAGTGAGTATTTTAAGAAAAGCATTGTTTAAAAGCACATGTGCATCCTCTTTATTTTGTGTATAGCGGTAGCCGACCTTTATTAAAAAGGGGAAACAAGATTCGTATAATACTTTTTGCGCTCTCCTATCCTTGCGTTTACACAATTCGAGCAAATCTTTGTCTATCGGCATAAATACAAAAAACCGAGATGTGTGAATACACATCTCGGTAATACTTTAAGTAATTATCTTTTTAAGAGTTTGGCTACTGACACACTATAATCTGTGATTATTTCAACTAGGTATGTTCCTGTAATTAAATCATCGGTGTTCAATTGTATAGTATTATTACCGAATTCTAAACTAACATTTGTTCTCGACAGAATTCTACCACTTAAATCTCTAATGGTTAGTGTTGCATTACTTGATTCAGGTGCAGAAATATTGAGGTTCAACAATTGATCAACTGGATTCGGATAAATAGAACTGATTGTAACTTTTTTATCTTCAACTCCAAGTGCTATTATTTTTAGGGTACCTCTATTTACTTGCAATTGCTTGTATACTGTATCTGAACAGAATCCAGCTGTATCTGTATTTATTACCATTACAGTATAATTACCTGGAGTTGTGTATGTATGAACTACTGATGAACCAAATGCAGTGTTACCATCACCAAAATTCCAATAAACTATGTTACCAAAGTTGTAGTTTACTAATGAGAAATAAACAGTTGATGCATTCGATTGTGTACTATCAGGCATTACCATCATTTTAAATTCGGCTGAACAAGGATCCATTACATAAGAATACGTAGCGACCAAGTTGCAGAATGTACTTACACATGCATTCAATGAATCAATCATTGTTAAACAAACTGTATAAACACCTGGGTTTGCATAGGTATGTGTAGGGTTTGAACCAGTGCCAGTATTTCCATCACCGAAATCCCAATTATATATCGCACTTGAACCAGTTTTTGAAAATGCAGCAAAATCGATAGCATTATTAATCGGATTTGCATAACTATTAAAGCTTGCATAACAAGAAAATACTGGGTTATATACAAATATAGAATCGCAGTATGTATAGGTACAATTGGTCAATGAATCAACCGAAGTTAAACAAACGATGTATGTTCCTTCTTGCGCATAATCATGACTTACAAATTCTCCTTGAGCAGTGTTACCATCTCCAAAACTCCAAGTATATTGTCTATTAGCATTTGTTGGATTAAATGCCATAAAATTCACTCTGTAATTTGTATTAAAAAGTGTATCGATATAATAATAAAAACTCGAATAACAATTCACTGGAGGACAATTAAAATCAATTACTAAAGTGTTTTTAACTGTTGAAAACATTTCTGTTTTTGATTGTAGTCCACCGTTACAATTTGAAGTTTCAACTCTCAAATAACCCAAAGAATAAATGAATGGTAAATTTTTGGTTTTAGAGTAATAACCGGTGCTATTGGTAGAAGTTGTATCTACCATTACTGCAGTTGTATTAGAATCTAAACTGTAATAATAAATTGTAACTTTTTCAAAAGCTTTCGGAATACCATTATCGGTAAATGTGCCCGAAACATTGATGTTATTCTGTGCAAAACTTAGGCTAAAAGCCATAAGAATCAAACTAAGTAGAAGTGTTATTTTTTTCATGATCTTCATTTTTTATGGTCGTTCAAAATGATAAACGAAGCTCAATTGGCAAAGGTTGGGTACAAAAGAAAAAATCTCGACTTTTTTTGTCGAGATTCTTTTATTTATTAAGAAGCTGGATTTTCATCCTCTTCTTTTTTCTTTCTTTTCGGTTTTTCTGGTTTTGCAATTTTAACCGTTATTTCCTTATTTTCTCCAGCTACGTCTACTTCTAAGGTATCTCCTTCTTGCAATTCACCTTTAAGTATTTCTTCTGCAATTGGATCTTCTAAGTATTTTTGAATTGCACGGTTTAATGGACGAGCACCAAAGTTTGCATCGAAACCTTTTTCAGCGATATAATCTTTCGCAGCATCTGTTAATCGTACTTGGTATCCCATATCACTTAAGCGTCCGAATAATTCTTTTAACTCAATATCTATAATTTGGAAGATATCCTCTTTCTTCAATGAGTTAAATACAATTACGTCATCAATACGGTTTAAGAATTCCGGTGCGAATGCTTTTTTCAATGCATTTTCAATCACACTTCTAGCATTGTTTTCAGCTTGTTCAACCTTTGCACTAGTTGTAAATCCAACACCTTGACCGAATTCTTTTAATTGACGAGAACCGATATTAGAAGTCATAATTACAATAGTATTTCTAAAATCAACTTTACGTCCTAAACTATCTGTTAATATACCATCGTCTAATACTTGCAATAAAATATTGAATACATCAGGGTGAGCTTTCTCAATTTCATCGAGTAAAATCACAGAGTAAGGTTTTCTTCTTACTTTTTCTGTAAGCTGACCACCTTCTTCATAACCCACATATCCCGGAGGCGCACCAACTAAACGAGAGATCGCAAATTTCTCCATGTACTCACTCATGTCGATTCTAATTAAAGAATCTTCAGATTCGAACATGAAACGCGCTAATACTTTTGCAAGTTCTGTTTTACCAACACCTGTAGGACCAAGGAAAATAAATGAACCTATTGGTTTTTTAGGATCTTTTAATCCTGCACGTGTTCTTCTGATAGCTTTTGCTAGTTTAACAATTGCATCATCCTGACCAATAATTTTTCCTTTCAATTCATCAGCCATTGCTAATAAACGTTGACTGTCTGATTGACCAACACGTTGAATTGGAATACCAGTCATCATAGATACAACGTCTGCAACATTTTCTTCCGTTACAGTATATCTACGAGTTTTAGTTTCTGCTTCCCACTCTGCTTTAGCAGTATCTAGTTGCTCTAGCAATTGTTTTTCTGTATCACGTAACTTCGCTGCTTCTTCGTATTTCTGCGAACGAACAACTTTATTTTTCTCCACTTTAATCTCTTCAATCTTTTGTTCGATATCGATGATATTTTGTGGAACATGAATATTCGTAATGTGTACACGAGAACCTGCTTCGTCTAATGCATCAATCGCTTTGTCTGGTAAAAAACGATCGCTCATGTAACGAGTTGTTAAAAACACACAAGCATTAATTGCTTCCGGTGTATAAGTAACATTATGGTGTTCTTCGTATTTCTCTTTAATGTTATTTAATATAACTACCGTTTCTTCTGGAGATGCTGGGTCGACCAACACTTTTTGGAAACGACGATCTAAGGCTCCATCTTTCTCGATATACTGACGATATTCATCGAGTGTAGTAGCACCAATGCATTGTATTTCTCCACGAGCTAATGCTGGCTTAAACATGTTAGATGCATCTAAAGAACCAGATGCTCCACCAGCTCCAACAATGGTATGTATTTCGTCGATGAATAAAATTACATCCGGTGATTTTTCTAACTCATTCATCACCGCTTTCATACGCTCTTCAAATTGACCTCTGTATTTTGTACCAGCAACCAAGGAAGCTAAATCAAGTGTAACTACTCTCTTATTAAATAATACTCTTGAAACTTTGCGTTGAACGATGCGCAATGCTAAACCTTCTGCAATCGCAGATTTACCAACACCTGGCTCACCAATTAAAATTGGATTATTTTTCTTTCTACGTGATAAAATTTGTGATACTCTTTCAATCTCTTTTTCGCGACCTACAATTGGATCTAACTTACCTTCTTCAGCAGCACGAGTTAAATCTCTACCGAAATTATCGAGCACTGGAGTTTTCGATTTTGCATCGGTCGGTTTTTTAGGTGCCGAATAATTTTCTTCTTCTTTGTAATCGTCGTCGCCAGTAGGATTTTGAGGAGCTTCTGCACTTGGATTTAATTTAAAGTTTTCCAACTGTGCTTTGAACACTTCATAATTCACATTGTACTGCGATAAAATTTGTGAAGCAATATTATCTTCATCTCTTAGGATCGATAACAATAAATGTTCTGTACCGATGACTTCGCTTTTGAAAATTTTTGCTTCTAGGTACGTAATCTTTAAAACTTTTTCAGCTTGTTTTGTTAGAGGGATGTTGCCCAAATTTACATTAGTACCTGATGTTCCTCGAACGGCATCTTCAACAGATTTACGTAAACGTGGAGTGTCTAATCCTAACGACTTAATAACTTTAATGGCAACACCATCACCCTCTCTTATCAAACCTAATAAAAGATGTTCGGCGCCTATATAATCGTGCCCTAATCGAAGGGCTTCTTCCCTACTGTAAGAGATCACGTCTTTAACACGTGGTGAAAATTTAGCTTCCATAAATAAATTCCTTTCTTGCTTTTGAAGAACGTTCTAATATATTAATTTGTTCTTCTACCCTTAAAAATAATGTTATCAACATAAGTCAAAAACTGAGCCAAATAGCTAATGTGTTAATATGATAAGGTGATAATTAGCTAATGTGGCACGTTTTATTGTTATTTTGACATAATTTCAACATTCATCATTCTACATTCATCATTCATCATTCATTATTCATCATTCAACAAAATTAACGATATTCGCGACTTAAAGTTTTATAACATGTCTGACGAAAAAATAATCTTTTCGATGGCGGGTGTGAACAAGATCCATCCACCTCAAAAACAAGTACTTAAAAACATATATTTATCCTTTTTTTATGGCGCCAAAATTGGTGTTTTAGGTTTAAACGGTTCAGGTAAATCGTCGCTTTTACGCATTATAGCAGGAGTCGACAAGGCTTACCAAGGTGAAGTTGTGTTTTCTCCAGGCTATACGGTAGGATACTTAGAACAAGAACCGCAACTCGATGAAAACAAAACTGTTAGAGAAATAGTGGAGGAAGGCGTAAAATCGATTACGGATATTATAAAAGAATATGAAGAAATAAATGAGAAGTTCGGATTGCCAGAATATTATGAAGATGCTGACAAAATGGACAAACTCATGCTACGTCAAGGTGAACTACAAGACCAAATTGACGCAGTGGGTGGATGGGAACTCGACACTAAACTCGAGCGTGCCATGGATGCATTGCGTTGCCCTGATAGCGACACCCCAGTAAATGTATTGTCGGGAGGTGAACGTCGTAGGGTTGCGTTGTGTCGATTATTACTTCAAGAACCAGACGTTTTATTATTGGATGAGCCAACCAACCACTTGGATGCGGAGTCGATCGATTGGTTAGAGCAACATCTAAAACAATACAAAGGCACTGTAATTGCCGTAACCCACGACCGTTACTTCTTAGATAATGTGGCAGGATGGATTTTGGAACTCGACCGTGGAGAAGGTATTCCATGGAAAGGAAATTACTCATCGTGGCTTGATCAGAAAGCAAAACGTTTAGCGATGGAGGAGAAACAAGAGACTAAACGTCAGAAGACCTTAGAGCGAGAATTAGAATGGGTAAGAATGGCTCCGAAAGCACGCCATGCCAAATCAAAAGCACGTTTATCGAACTACGAAAAATTAGCTAGTGAGGAAACCGGAGAAAGAGAAGCACGCTTAGAATTATTCATCCCTCCAGGTCCACGTTTAGGAAATGTAGTTATTGAAGCAAATAATATTTCGAAAGCATATGGAAACAAATTGCTTTATGAAAACTTAAGCTTTAGTTTACCACCGGCTGGAATCGTTGGAATCATTGGGCCTAACGGTGCTGGTAAAACCACATTATTTAAACTCATAACAGGCGAAGAGCAACCCGATGCTGGTACTTTTAAAATTGGAGAAACCGTAAAACTTGCACACGTTGATCAGTTACATAAAGACATGGATCCCGAGAAAACAGTATTCGAAACGATTACTGGTGGTACCGATACTATGTTGCTAGGAAACAAACAGATTAATTCTAGAGCTTATGTTTCGCGTTTTAATTTCAACGGTGCCGACCAACAGAAAAAAATTGCAGTGCTCTCGGGTGGCGAAAGAAATCGTGTTCATTTAGCGATGATGTTAAAGCAAGGTGCGAACGTAATTTTACTCGATGAGCCTTCAAACGACATTGATATTAACACCCTTCGTTCGCTTGAAGAAGCATTGGAAGAATTCGGTGGTTGTGCCGTCATTATTTCCCACGACCGTTGGTTCCTCGATAGAATTTGTACACATATTTTAGCCTTCGAAGGCGATTCTCAAGTGTATTTCTTCGATGGAAATTATACCGAATATGAAGAGAACCGTAAGAAACGCCTAGGCGATACAGGGCCAAAGAGAATTAGGTATAGAAGCATTTAATCGTGTGCTCGTTTGCTCGTGAATTCGTATGCTCATAACTCACTTATGAGCAAATGAACACATGAACAAACGAGCACACTATTACTGTACCATTTTGTTAGCGCAATAGGAACTAGCAAAGGCTTCGGGTTTGGCTTTGAATACAAATCCCATGCTTAATATATAACCCATGGCCTCGTGTAAGGCTTGGTTCGATTTGAAATTGGGGTTTGTATTTATATCGGCATGAACTTCTAAATCTACATCGTATAAATCAAGTAAATCACATAAAGCATAAGCAGTTTCTATAGAACGTTGCACTTCGTTTAACATACGTTCTTTTATGCTCATCTTTTTATTTACTTTTTCTTGATGAATGTACATAAACCCACCTTTTTGTTCTCTTAAAAACACCACCACTGTGGCGAAATCAATTAACTCCCCTTTAACTTGAGAGTCGGTGCCAATACATACTTTTAGTTTGTTGCCGAGTTCATACTCGCGCTCGATGGTTTTTTCTACTTCCGCTAGAAGGTCGGTAGATAAAGGTTCTCCGCTAAATTTTTTCCAAGCCATATGATAGAATTTAAATTGATTTTCTATTCAATGACAGATGTTAAAAAGCGTGCTTATAACAAGAGTCTATAAAAATAACACATAAATAAACAGCTGTAAGTCAGGTTTATGTTATATTTTTATTAACATTTAAACATCTAGAATTTATGCGTAATGCCTACTTTACCGCTCGAGAAAACACTACCACTTCCAAGTTCTAAGTTAAATGCAGTACGTTTGTTAAAGAAATATCTACCCCCTACTTGCGCTCCTAAGCCTAGCCCTGATGAATTTGCCCCAGGATATACATTGGGTGAAGACCAAATGTAAAACCCAAGATTTAAGCCTGCATATAAATCCCATTCATCATCTAAATCGAGTAATTGATTGAAATGGTAATTTCCATTACCTGAAATACCAATTATATTATGGCGGTAATAGGCATTTTTAAAATTTTCGCGGTAACCTCTAAAGCTCGCTTCAGCACCTAGAGTTATGTTTTCTCTAAAGCCATAATCGAGACCTACATACACTGGTAAACCCCAGCCAGAGAAACCTAGACCAGCATTTAATTGTTTAGCACCTTGAGCTAGAGTTCCTTGAGAATAATTCTGCTTGGCCAACGCGACAAACAGAATCAAGAAGATTATTTTTTTCATAGAGGAAATGTTTTTAATAGATAACCAAATATGAAAAAAAATATTGTGTTATTTAACTGGAAATAATTCTGCTATTTTCTTTTCTCGGTATGTAAAGATTTTCTCGATTTCATTTGAAATCATGATACTGTTCATCATACGACCTAAAAAACCAAGTGGTACAGCATAATTCACTATATCTGTCATTTCGATACCACCCTCAACTGCTTTAAAATGATGTTGATGATGCCACATAGCATAAGGTCCAAAACGTTGTTCATCTACAAAATACTTTTTATCAATTACGTGTGTAATTTCGGTACACCAATCCATTTGTATCCCCATTAAAGGACTCACTTTATAGGTAATCAACATCCCTGGATACATCTTCTCATCATTGAATTTAGATGTAATGATAAAACCCATGTGTTCTGGGGTTATTTTAGCAAGGTTTCTAGGCGATGAGAAAAAATCCCATGCTTTATCAATATCTAATGGTAAAAATGTCTTGTATTCTTTCGTATAAACTTTCATGCCTATTGAACATCAACTATTATTAATTGTTTTTTGTAAAATAAATTAATTAACAGTTTGTCTATTTATTAGATGCTCCAAAACAACCCTTTTTCGCTTTTTTAATGCTTTAAAATATTTAGGTGATAGCCCTGTAATTTTCTTGAATTGATTTGAGAAATGCGGAACACTGCTATAATGCAATTTGAATGCAATTTCTTTCATACTAAGTTCATTGTATATAATCAGTTCTTTTGCCCTTTCAATTTTATTTATAATAATAAATTGTTGCAATGTAGTTCCTGTAACTTCTGAAAACAAACTCGATAAATTATTATAATCACATTCTAATTTATTTCCTAAATACTCTGAGTAATTTACTTCAGGTAATTCATCGGTATAATGAATAAGATCAATAATAGCTACTTTAACTTTTTCAATTTGAATCGCTTTTTTGTCTTCCATTACTTCGTGTCCATTCTTTAACAATGCTGCTCTAATTTTATCAAATTGTTTTATAGTTATTTTTTGTTGAATTTCCAATTCTCCTAATTCTATGTTTGATATCTTTATTTTTAGTTTTTTAAATTCCTCTTTAACCATTAACTTACAACAGTTACTGACCATGTATTTTATATATATTTTCATTTAATTTATTGATGTTGTATCATAAAAAAAAGCCTGCTAAATAAAATCTAACAGGCTTTCATATAGTACTAGTTTATTATTGAATAATTAATTTTCCGGTTTGAAGTACCGACTTCTCATTTAATAAAGTATAGAAATAAAATCCTTCTTTAAACAGTTCTGTATTTATTGTAGTATTATTTTCAGTTAATCGAATTGATTCTACTAGTTGACCTAATGAATTATAGATTATAAACTGACTGTTTGAAATCATTGCATCTTCGAATTTAACATTTAAGTATGTACTAAATGGATTTGGACTCACACTTACAAATGATTTATTGTATGTGTTAATACCTGATTGAATACAATTAGCAGATTGAGTTGCAGGAACAATAGTTACAGCATTCACAGCTACAGCACCAATATTTATTAATACTCTTCCATCAACCTTTACACCTGTAGTTAAATTACTTTGAGCCGCATTATTACATATGATGTTTCCTTTAAATTCAGAATAATCATTGATATTTAATGCACCATCTATTTTCCAATAAACATTTTCTGCTTTAGCACCGTTTATCAAAAGTACTTTTGCATAAGTACTGGTTGAAAATGCACCATTCACTTTTAATACAAATACTGCATTCGCATTTCCTTGCGCATCTAAGTATAAGGTATCTGTAAAGTTAGTAGCAGCATTTAATAAATAAGTATGTGGAGTTAATACTAAATTATGTCCGAATTGCGCTGGAAAAAGCAATTCAATATCGTGACTTAATGTGTTTAAGTGGGTATAAGCAATTAGTAAATCGGCAGCAGCATCAGAAGTTGATACATCTGGAATAAGATGAAGCGAACCATTAATTGTTAATGGATCGAAACCTGATACAGCACCACTGTTGCTACCAACATCTCCTGTAATGGTAGATATTCCAGTATTTGAAACTGCACCACTAGCGCTAAACAATGTATAACACTCCACTTTACCCATTACTGGAGCTGTAGGACCTGTTAATAATGTGCTACCGCAACCAATTGGCTTATCTATAAGTACACCACTAATGGTGATTGCACCTGTTGTAGATAATGCACGTCCTTCTAAAGTATCACCTACATTCATTTCAATGGCAGCATTATTTGCTATAATCGTACCTACCATGGTAGTGTTTGAAGCTAAACTTACAAGTCCTTCAATTTTCCAGAACACATTACATGCAAGGGCTCCATTAATAAGTCTTACTTTAGACCCAACTGAAGTTGATAAAGGACCACCAATTTGTATAATGAATACTGCATTAGGATCTCCTTGAGCATCTAAAAAAAGGTTAAGGTTTAATGTAGCTGCAGATGGTATAGAATATACACCAGGTACAAACACTAATCCATTTCCCATTAATGAAGATGGAAAGAATGTTGGAATTGCAGCGTTTAATGAATTGTAGGCAGTTAATAAATCAGTTGCTGCCATTGCACTTGAGCTATCAGCACTGTGCATTACACCGTTTACATTACCGAAAGCAGTATTTGAACCATTGTTAGTGCCTACATCACCAGTGATGTAAGAATTTCCGGTATTACTAATAGGCCCATTTGAACTAAAAATTACAAAACTTGCTACTTTACCAAGCTGTGGAGCTTGTGAATAGCTTATAAATGGTAATATACTTAAGAGTGCAATAAATGTTGTTAATTTAAAATTTTTCATTTTGTTATTATTTGGTTTGATTTGATAATACACAAAGGTTATCTTAATTATCACCAAAAGAGATATATATTAAATCCTAATAGTTACATAAATCACATAAAAAAATAAAATCATTTCTTAATTATATTAAATGTATCTTGCTGTTATGTTATTATACATAAAGTATATGGTTAGCCTTCGTTGTAAAATGATGGTGAAAGAAGAACTCAAGAAACTGGGTATACGATATGTAATAGTAGATTTAGGAGTAGTAGAAATCTTGGAAGACATTACTACTGAACAACACGAAAATCTAAAATGCAATCTGCTTAAGTCAGGTCTTGAATTACTTGACGATAAAAAAACCATCTTAATTGAACGGATTAAAAATGTTATTATTGAGATGATTCATTATATGGATGAATTACCAAAAGAGAACTATTCCGATTATATTAGTGAAAAACTCAACTACGACTATACTTACTTGTCTAATATATTTTCAGAAGTAAAAGGAATTACCATTCAACAGTTTATAATCATTAACAAAATAGAAAAAGTTAAAGAGCTTTTATTATATGATGAACTAAGCTTAACTGAAATATCATACAAACTCCATTACAGTAGTGTAGCCCACTTATCTAACCAGTTTAAAAAAATAACTGGACTAACTCCCTCTTTTTACAAGCAACTTAAGCAGAAACGCAAACAAAATCTTGAACAGTTGTGAGATTTATATAACAAGCAATTTCTAAGATGTAACAATATCGTTTGCTTAATACTCACTTTTGATTACTAAATCAAATGAGATGAGTAATCCAGAATCAACAGAAATTGAAAAAGCTAAAATTTTCATAATTGTAGAGATAATTGAATACGTACCAAATTCAGTTGTAATCAAAACTATCATTAAAAAAACCACTGGTAATGTAAGTGTGGTTTCATTTGATTCCGGGGAAGCATTAAGTTCAAAAACATCACCCTTCGATACATTTATTCAAGTAATTGATGGCAAAGCAGAGGTCATTATCGATGATCATGCTACTATTCTTGCAACAGGAGAATCAATTATCATTCCTGCTAATCACAAACATATTATTAAAGCCAATGAAAGGTTCAAAATGATATCAACCATTATAAAGAGTGGTTATGAAGCTTAAAATTAAATAAATATAAATATGAAAAAATCAATTGTAAAATTCACTGGAGCACTCGTATTAATTGGTGCATTTGGTATGGGATGTAATAGTTCTACAGAGAAGCTTAAAGATGCAAAAGAAGATGTAGTAGAAGCAGATGCGGAACTCGAGAAAGCAAAAGCAGAATACTTAGAAGATATGAAAATATATAGAGTAGAAGCAGCACAACGAATTATTGAAAATGAAAAAAGCATCGCAGAATTTAAGGCTAGAGTAGCTGCTGATAAAAAAGAAGCAAGAAAAGAATACAAAGAAAAGATCGCCGATTTAGAAGCAAAAAATACTGATATGAAAAAACAACTAGATAATTATCAGGACGATGGATTTGAAAAGTGGAAAGCATTTAAAGTGGAATTCGGTAAAGACATGGACTCACTTGGAAATGCATTTAAAAATTTAACGATTAAAAGCAATTAGAAAACATGAAAAAAATAACATTATTATTAGTTGCTTGTACTTTCTTAACTATAAATGTACAAGCACAAGACAGTGTTTCCGACAATAGATCAAAGTTGAAGTTTGGTCTAAAAATAGGTGGAAACTATTCTAATGTTTATGATACTGAAGGTAATTCTTTTGAATCTGATCCAAAATTTGGTTTAGTACTTGGTGGATTTGCATCCATTCCACTTGGAAAAGCAGTAGGATTACAACCAGAATTTCTTTTTTCTCAAAAAGGATTTAAAGCTACCGGTGTATTATTAGGAAGCACATATGATTTAACTAGAACGACTAATTATTTAGACATACCACTATTATTATCTATTAAACCCATTCCAAATTTATCAATATTAATAGGTCCAGAATATTCATACCTATTAAAAGAAAAAAATGAATTTAAAAATGGAACTACTACAATTTTACAAGAGAAAGAATTTGATAACGAAAATATTCGCAAAAACACCCTTGGATTTATAGTTGGAGCAGATATAAACATAGAAAAACTTGTAATCTCTGGAAGACTTGGATGGGATATGGTGAAAAATAATGGTGATGGTACAAGTACAACACCAAGATATAAGAACGCATGGTATCAGTTCACATTGGGCTACTTATTCATGTAATAAAAAGACAAAACAAACAAATCAAACCAAAAAAAATGAAAAAATTATTATTAATGCTAACATTATTAATCAGTATTACTGCAATTAATGTTAATGCACAAAACACAAAAAGATCATCCTCTTCCTCTAGCTATGGCAATACACTTAACATGGGCTTAGGAATCGGATATTATGGATATGTGGGTAGAACTATACCTGTTATTCATTTAAATTATGAATTTGATGTTGCTAAGAATTTCACTTTAGCACCATTTATTAGCATATACTCTGTAAGCAACGATTACTATTGGGGAAATAATAATACTCCATACAAATATTATACATACAGAGAAACTGTAATCCCAATTGGTGTGAAAGGAACTTACTACCTCGATCAATTATTAAAGGCTAATGGGAAATGGGATTTTTATGTTGCTGGATCATTAGGATTAGCAATCGTTAGTCGCAGTTGGGAAAGTGGTTATAATGGTGATCGTAATTATTATAAATCAGCATCGCCACTTTATTTAGGATTGCACGTTGGAACAGAATATCATTTCAATAGTAGAATAGGTGCTTTTCTCGACTTATCGAGTAATGGTTCAAGCATTGGTATAGCAATTCATTAATCTAAAAATAATGAGCAATTTATTATACGCGGTTGCATTTATTCTATTAATAATGTGGCTCATCGGGTATACTCGGTACAATGCTGGTGGACTTATACACATCTTATTAATAGTTGCAATTATAGCAGTTATTTTAAGATTGATAAGTGGAAAAAAAATATAAACTAATCAACAACATCATGAAATTTTCAAATAATATAAAATACATATCTATTTTTATTTTACTCCTTTTAACTAATTTTTATACAGGATGTAAAAAAGATGATTTTGTAGAAACCGTTGGCGTATGTCCAACTGTTACTTTAACAAATCCGACCAATTTAGAAACATTAGTTGCACTTGATCAAACCATCGAAGTAACTTTTAATGAACAAATGGACTCAAGTTCTTTTGCTTCAAACTCTATTACACTAGAGGCAATCATAGGGGGTATATTAACATACATCCCAGGAACAATAAGCTATGATGTAAATAGCAGTGTAGTATTTTTTAATCCTAATAATTCATTAGACGTTAATACAACGTATACAGGTAGAGTAAAACCTATCGTAAAAGATTTAAATGGAAATTTACTACAACAAGAATATACGTGGACGTTCAGTACAAGTGCTACATTAAGTCCATCTGTTGTTTATACAGAACCTAATAACTTAGACTCATTAATTCCATATGACCAAATTATAACCGCAACCTTTAATATGCCAATGGATCCCACAAGTATCACAAATACTTCATTCAGGGTGTACAATGGTACTGATGAAATATCAGGTATTGTTTCTTATGGAGGATTAATAGCAGGCTTTGTACCAGGCAATTTGTTATTGCCAAATACAGTATATACATGTATTATTTCTACAACTGCAAAAAATGTTGATGGTACATCCATATTAATGGATTATACATGGACTTTTAAAACAAGAGCAACTTCTATTCCTACAATATTAAATGTTGATCCTTTCGAAGGTGAAAATTCAGTGCTGATTAATAAAACTATTAGGGCTACGTTTTCTGAGCAGATGGATAACACAAGTTTTACTAATACTAGTTTTACACTAAGCGATGGTATTAATACGGTTAATGGTGTAATGCAATTAAATGGAAAAGTATTCAGTTTCAACCCTAACAATAACTTAAATACAGGTACAACATACACTGCAAAATTCACGACCGATGTAAAATCAAAACTGGGTATTGCAATCGTAGAAAAGTCGTGGCAATTTACAACAGGTAGTACAATAGCACCAGAAGTCTTAAGCACATCACCAATAGATGCAGCAGGAAATGTTTCTTTCAATCAAGTTATCACTGCAACGTTTGATCAAGTGATGGATCAATCGACATTTACAAATTCAAGTTTTATCGTAAGTGATGGTGCAAATAACATAACAG
>JACCDS011263300.1_pt1 | contig 25339 bp, 22 predicted proteins | sample 7446441 | NCBI WGS metagenome assembly JACCDS01 (sample SAMN15323445, study PRJNA562643) | freshwater metagenome | isolation source: river surface water | place: USA:Blue River Watershed | collected 2017-08-17 | reverse complement strand
TGTAAATCGTTTAGCCCGGCAGGAAAGGTTCAACTCATCAGAGTTCCGGTCTATAATCAGGCAACCATCAATGGGGTAGTAAGTGCAACTCCTTGGAATGGAACCATTGGCGGTGTGGTGGCTATTGAAGCAACAACCAGTTTAGCTTTCAACAATCAGATCAATGTCAGTGGGCAGGGCTTTGTTGGTGGTGCATTTACAACTGGTTGGTTCATGTGTAATGATCCCAATTTTGCCAATCCAGGTACCGCGGCTGGTAAAAAAGGAGAGGGTATTGCTGCTGCACCTTTGAACATGGAAGGAAACCGAGCGCCACTTGCTAATGGTGGCGGTGGAGCCAATTCAGGTAACCCGGGTGCGGGCGGTGGTTCAAATGGTGGTGTTGGTGGCCGAGGAGGCAATCAGTTCTCGGGTTCATGCCCAGTGAACACTGCTTTTGGATTGGGCGGCCTGGCACTCAATTATACCACTTATCGCGCTTTTCTTGGTGGCGGAGGTGGCGGTGGCTACAAAGATAACGGGCTCAACTGCACACCCGGTGCAAACGGTGGAGGCATTGTTTTTATCATTACCCCGACAATCATAGGAAACAATCAACAAATCAATGCAAGCGGTGCTAGTGTGGTTGGAAACACTGACTCAGAAGGGGCTGGAGCGGGTGGCGCAGGTGGCTGTGTTTATTTGCTCTCTCAAAACTTTACCTCTAATTTAAATGTCAATGTTTCTGGTGGTAACGGCGGAAACATATTCAGCACCATGTGGGCTTCTGCCTGTCATGGCCCTGGTGGAGGTGGAGGTGGAGGCGCAATTGTTTTGCAGCAGGCGGCCACTCCGATAAATATGACACCAAATGTTGTTGGGGGCAATCCGGGTAGCATTTTACATACTGGCCCTGCTTGTGCAGGTACTAATTTTGGCGCTCAGGCAGGTGCAAGCGGAATTCTTGTCTACAACTATACACCGCCAGCCCCCGGAACTGCCCCTAATTTGGGTCCAGATACTTTAATTTGCGCTGGAACTTCAATTACGCTGCAACCAGATTCTACCTTTGCTAGTTATTCTTGGAATACGGGTGCAACAACGGCTAGTATTACTGTGTCAACTCCGGGTACTTATTGGCTAGATGTACCAAGTGGTTGTGGCGTTGCCCGAGACTCGATTGTGGTTTCAGTGCAACAACCTACTGTTGATTTAGGCCCAAATTCCTACCATTGCCTTGGAGATTCTAGCTTGCTGCAGCCCTCCAACACATACAACACCTATTTGTGGTCCACCGGTGCAACTTCTTCCAGTATATATGTTCAAACTGCAGGTACCTATTCATTGACGATTACCGACAACCTTGGTTGTACTGCTCAAGATCAAATTGATATTGCTGTCCTAGCTCCTGATACCAGTTCTAGTAACTTAAGTTTGTGTATCGGAACTACTTATTCATTTCATGGTCAAACAATTAGTAGTGCAGGTACCTATCAAAGCTTGCTCATAAACAATTTCGGTTGTGATTCTTTGGTGTATCTAAACGTAGTCATGGAAGCGGACACTACGCTGCTTGCTACTAATATTTGTGCCGACTCTGTGCTTGCTTTTAATGGCTTAAGCATTACTGCCCCTGGAGTTTATACCGTGCATCTCAACAATCAAAATGGCTGTGATTCAATGGTTGTTCTGACTGTTTCTGAATGGGCTTTGCCAGTGGTGAGTGTTTCAGACACTCTTATTTGTGCCAATACTTGCGCCACCTTGATTCCGAGCGGTGCTTTGAGTTATTTGTGGTCAGCGCCACAAAATTTAGATGGCAGCCTTACGGTGTGCCCAAGTCAGACCACTGCTTATTCAGTAGTTGGAACTGATGCCAATTACTGCCAAAGTAGTTCTGTCAGTGCCACGGTTTTTATCGATCCGATTCCGGTACCTGATTTTTATATCAATCCGAGTAGCGTTGAAATTGATGCACCAATCATTACCATCTACAACGTCACGTCCGGAAATTCTACACATCTCTGGACCATTAATGGACAAACTTTTGAAAATGCCAGCGGTACTTTTGATTTTCAATTGCCTTTTACAGAAGGGACTTATTCGGTGCAGCTCATTAGTTCTACAGATATTGGCTGTGCAGATTCCTTGACGCTAACAGCCACTGTCATGAACAACATTGCGGTTTATGTGCCAAATGCATTTACGCCTGACCAAAATGAGTTCAATACGTTGTTCTTCCCGGTTTTTTCAACGGGCTTTGAGCCAAAAGGCTATAGTTTTACCATCTTTAACCGCTGGGGAGAAGAAATCTTTTACAGCAAGGATCCTAAAGCTGCCTGGGATGGCGCGATGTCAGATGGCACCAACTGCCCTGACGGTATTTATAACTACCTGATTAAGTACAGAGAAACGGCAAAAGGCGAGGAGCGAACCGTACTTGGATTTGTACATTTGCTGCGCTGATTTTACTTGGAATTGTTCTTTGTATTTAAATACTAAGCGTAGTGCTTTGCGTTTTTATAAATTCAGGTCAAAAAAAAATCCCGCCGGAGCGAGATTTATTTTTTAAATGGCTTGATGCCTTATTCCAGATTAATATTCATCTTCGTTAAAGAGGAAGTCTTCGCGAGAAGGATAATCTGGCCAAATTTCTTCGATGCTTTCATACATGTCGCCTTCGTCTTCGAGGTCTTGTAGGTTTTCTACAACCTCTAGCGGTGCGCCTGTACGGATCGCAAAATCAATTAATTCTTCTTTGGTGGCAGGCCACGGTGCGTCTTCGAGATAGGAGGCAAGTTCCAGTGTCCAGTACATGTTTACTTATTTTAGGTTATTTTTTGGCAAAAGTAATTTTTATTTCCAAAAATCCAAGCCCATCTGTAAAAAACTCGAAAATTAATTACGAGGAGTCCAGGTGTGTTCCGCAGCGCCCTTGTCGAGAGCGAGTTTTCTAGAAAGCACAAAAAGGTAGTCACTGAGGCGATTCAAGTACATCAAAACGCGTGCTTCAACACCTTCTAATTCATCAAGTGTCACTACCATGCGCTCTGCTCGGCGGCAAATACAGCGTGCCACATGCGTGTGTGCGGCATTGATGTGTCCTCCGGGTAAGATAAAAGCGGTCAAGGCGGGTAGCTGCTCATCCATGACATCCATCCAGTGCTCTAATTTTTCGATGTCGGAGTCGAGTAAGTCAGGGAGCTGCATCTTGTTCTTCTCTGGATCAGCGGCTAAATGTGAGCCAATGGTAAACATCCGATCTTGGATTTCGTGTAGTTGCGCTTGCATGCGCACATCGATATCTAAACAAGCAATGAGACCAATATAGGAATTGAGTTCGTCAATGGTGCCATAGGCTTCTATGCGCACATCTCCTTTGGAAACACGTGTGCCGCCAATGAGGCCAGTGCTGCCTTGGTCACCTTTTTTGGTATAAATTTTCATGGTTGAAATTTAAGCAAATTGTTCGCAAAGAGCTGTGACTTCATCTTCTGAATATCGCAAGGATAAAAGGCGCTTCATGACACCCTCAACGATGCTATCGGGGCAAGAAGCCCCAGAAGTCAGGACTATTTTGAGTTCTTTTTGAGTGGGTAAAAAATGATTTTGTTTGCTGAGTATATTTTGATGGATGTCAAAGCTATTGATACTTAGGTCAGCTTGGATTTCATCGGCATCTTTGATGAAATAGGTCTTGAATTTTTGTTCAAGCAATTCCACTAAATGACTCGTGTTGGAAGAATTGTAGCCACCAACAACTATTGCAAGGTCTGCGGCTTCTTCGAGTAGGCCATAGGTTGCGGTTTGGTTGTCGTTGGTTGCGTAACAAAGTGTGTCACGTGTGTCTGCAATGTGATTTTTTATGTCAGCTTCGCCGTGAAGATCAATCATGACCTCGCGTAAATAATTGGTAATTGCTTCGGTTTCAGAAGCCAACATGGTAGTTTGGTTGACAACACCAATTTTATTTAAGTGTTGGCTTGGGTCAAAACCCGCACTCATTTTACCTTCAAAAAAGGCAAGAAATTCAGCTGGTGTTTTTTGACCTTTTAAGTAAGCGCCCAAAAATTCAGCCTCGGGCATGTCTTTAATAATCAAAGCAGGGGCACTGGAGGCCGCATGAGAAAAGGTGGCTCTGGTTTCTTCGTGCTGATATTTTCCGTGAATGATAATGGTGTGGGCTGTTTCGCCAAGTTTGTCTGAACGATTCCAGACTTTTTCAACGAAAGGACACGTGGTGTTGTAGGTTTGGATATCAAGCCCTAAGGCTTTGAGTTGCTGCTCAATTTCAAGCGTAGTTCCGAAGGCCGGAATGAGCACGATATCTTGCGGCGTTAGGGTAGAGAAGTCGATGAGTTGCTTGCCGTTGGTGTCTTGAAGAAATTGAATGCCATTGGCTGTTAAATCTTCATTGACAGCAGGGTTGTGAATCATTTGACTCAAAAGAAAGATGCGCTTTCCTGGGTTTTCTGCCAAGGCCTTGTAACTGCGCTCGATGGCATTTTCAACGCCATAACAGAAACCAAAGTGTCTTGCTAAAAGAAACGTGAAGTCGCCAATTTGAATTTTGGAAGGCGTGAAGTCCTTTTTTCTGGGATCTTCAATTTTTCTACTGGCCTTGATTTTTGAAATGAGAGGCGATCTGTAGAAAGCAGGAACTTCGAATTGTTTCATAGCTAAATAACGCTTGAACTTTGAATTGGTTCTTAACGAGTGGTGCCAGGGTATTGCTCAAGTGCATGGCGCAAACATTCAACTGCAGCTTTCAGATGCGCTTGATCTAGAACGTAGGCGATTCTAGCTTCTTGCAAGCCAGCACCTGGTGTGGCATAAAAACCGTTCGCCGGCGCCATCATGACTGTTTGCCCTTCGTAGGCAAAGTCTTCGAGTAGCCACTGACAAAATTTCTCTGCGTTGTCTACAGGGAATTTAGCGACACAATAAAAAGCACCACTTGGTTTTGGGCAAAAAACGCCTGGAATACTGTTTAAGCCATCGACCATGATGTTTCTGCGCGCCACATATTCGGCCACCACTTCGTCGAAATAGGTTTGTGGTGTTTCGAGAGCTGCTTCAGCTGCAATTTGGTCTACGGTTGGAGGTGAAAGTCTGGCTTGGCCAAATTTCAAGACCGCTGCCATGAGTTCATGGTTTTTGGAGATGATGGCACCAATGCGGGCGCCACACATGGAATAACGCTTAGAAACGGAATCAATCATGATGACATTTTGCTCAATGCCTTTTAAGTTCATGACCGAAAAAGGCTGGGCGCCGTCATAACAGAACTCGCGGTAAACTTCGTCGGCAAATAAAAAGAGATCGTGTTTTTGCACAATAGCTTTGAGTTGCTCCAGTTCAGATTGCGAATAAAGATAGCCTGTTGGGTTACCAGGATTACAGATAATAATTGCTTTGGTTTTGCTCGTGATTTTTGCTTCAATTTCAGCTACAGGTGGCAAAGCAAAGCCAACTTCAATACTAGAGGTAACCGGAACAACTTTTAGACCTGCCATAACTGCAAATCCATTGTAGTTGGCATAAAAAGGCTCAGGAATAATGACTTCATCACCAGGGTTACACGCACTCATGAGTCCGAAAATGAGTGCTTCTGAGCCACCAGTGGTGACAATGATATCTGCTGCGTCAACCGGAATTCCTTGTTTTTGATAGCTTAATGCCAGTTTGTTGCGGTAGCTTTCAAAACCAGCCGAATGGCTATACTCGAGTACTTTGTGGTCTAAATTTTTAATAGCTTGTAGCGCCACTTCTGGGGTGTGTATGTCGGGCTGGCCAATATTTAAATGGTAAACAATTTTACCTGCTTTTTTAGCAGTTTCGGCGTAAGGAACCAGTTTTCTAATTGGTGATGCAGGCATTTCTTGCCCTTTGATGGCTATTTTTGGCATAACTTATTTTTCGTTGTGTGACAAAATTAAGCATTCTTTTTGAGCGACTTTTTTGATTTAAATCCTTTTTTACTATATTCGCCTAACTAATTCTAACAAAAGAACGCCTATAGACCAATTTTACTTTTAACCGTTGAATTCTTTTTCAGCACTAAAGTGTAAATTATGGTCTTGTCTCAATGTTCTGATTCTCAATTAGTAAAATCTTATATTTCCGGAAATGAAACCGCTTTTGAAGTCTTGTTAAGCAGACATCAAGAAGCCATTTTTAAGTTTATTTTTCATAAACTCAAAGACAGTGAATTGGCCAACGATGTGTTTCAAGAAACCTTTATAAAGGTCATTCAGAAACTAAAAGTGGGGGCGTATCAAGAGGAAGGTAAATTTTTACCTTGGGTTTTACGCATTGCACACAATTTGGTCATCGATCATTTTCGCAAGCAGCGCAAGCATCGCCTCATTTCAGAGCGCCATTCGATTTCTGAAGACTACAATATCTTTCATCGCATTGCCAGCGAAGACCCCAACTTTGTACAACAAGCAAGTTTTGAAGAATTAAAAGCGCAATTGCACGAAATGCTCCAACATTTGCCAGATGCGCAAAAAGAAATGATTTACATGCGCCTTTTTCAGGACCGTGCATTTAAAGAAATTGCCGAATCTGAGGGAATTAGTATCAATACGGCCTTAGGACGCATGCGTTATGCGGTACTGAATTTAAGAAAGCTCATTGAATCCAACGAGTTAACGATCGCGTTTTGATGCTCCTTTCATAATGCCGCTAAATATCTCGCAATTCAAATTTGCTACGTATCTTTGTAGACACACGTAAGCAATATGTTTGAGAATCTAACCGATAAGTTTGAAAGAGCCTTTAAAGTCCTGAAAGGACAGGGGCAAATCACCGAAATTAACGTAGCTGAAACGCTCAAAGAAGTCCGCAGAGCTTTGCTCGATGCCGACGTCAGTTTCAATACGGCTAAACATTTTACCAACGTAGTCAAAGAGAAAGCGCTTGGTAGAGACGTCCTCAATAGCGTTTCGCCGGGTCAGCTCATGATTAAAATTTGTCATGAAGAGCTCATCGAGCTCATGGGTGGCAATGAGGTAGATATCAACCTCAAAGGTTCGCCAGCCATCATCTTGATGTCAGGTTTGCAAGGTTCGGGTAAAACAACTTTTACTGGAAAGCTTGGTGCCTATCTCAAAAATAAAAAAGGTAAAAAAGTCCTTTTGGTAGCTTGTGACGTCTACAGACCTGCCGCCATTGACCAATTGCACGTACTCGGAGAGCAACTTCAAATTGAAGTTTTCTCAAACAAAGAAGAAAAAAATCCAATTCAGATTGCACAGGCGGCTATTCAGCATGCCAGAAGCAATGCGTTTAATGTAGTGCTTGTCGATACCGCAGGTCGTTTGGCTGTTGACGAGCAAATGATGAATGAAATTGCCGCGCTCAAGCAAGCCATTCAGCCAGCTGAAACCTTGTTTGTGGTTGACTCCATGACGGGTCAAGATGCGGTCAATACTGCTAAAGCCTTTAACGAGCGCATCGATTTCGATGGGGTGGTCTTGACCAAACTCGATGGCGATACGCGCGGTGGTGCAGCTTTATCGATTAAGGCGGTGGTCAACAAACCCATCAAGTTTGTTGGTACTGGTGAAAAAATGGATGCCCTTGATGTATTTTATCCAAAAAGAATGGCCGATCGCATCCTTGGGATGGGTGATGTTGTTTCCTTGGTAGAACGCGCTCAAGAGCAATTCAACGAAGAGGAAGCACGCAAGTTGCAAAAGAAAATCATGAAAGATCAATTTGATCTCAATGATTTCTTGGCGCAATTGCAGCAAATCAAAAAAATGGGTAACGTCAAAGACCTCATGGGCATGATTCCAGGAATGGGCAAAGCCATGAAAGATGTCGATATTCCAGACGACGCATTCAAAGGGATTGAAGCCATCATTTTATCCATGACGCCAAAAGAAAGAGCCAATCCGGGCTTACTCAATCCATCCAGAAAGTCCAGAATTGCTAAAGGCAGTGGCACCGACATTCAAGAAATCAATAAATTGCTTAAGCAGTTTGAAGAAATGCGCAAAATGATGAAGCTCATGAGCAACCCTAGAAACATGATGGGGATGATGAGCAAATTGAAAGGAATGGGCGGAATGCCTGGCATGTAAGCATGGAAGACCAAGGCCCTTCTTCTTGGTATGAAACCAAACCTCAGCTTGAAAAAGTAAAAGTTGAAGGAAATTGGGGCTTGACAGCCTTTTCAGTTGTTGTATTTATAATGAGTTTTCTCTACGTTTTTTCTGATCAACTCGATTTCGTATTCTATTTAGTGTCGGTCTTGTTTATTCACGAACTAGGTCATTACTTACTCATGAAGCGCTACAAGTACCAAGATTTGCGCATGCTTTTCATTCCATTAATGGGTGCTTTTGTACAAGGCTCGAAAGTCAATTATTCTCAAAAGGAGAGTTTTTTAGTGATTGCTGCGGGGCCCTTTCCCGGGGTAATTTTAGGTCTTGTTTGTTTGCATTTTTCAGTTGCTTATCAATTATCTTGGCTTTTAGAACTTTCATTTCTGTTCTTATTTTTAAATGTCATCAATCTGTTTCCTATCGATCCGCTGGACGGGGGGCAGCTTTTTAAATTATTTGTTAAGCGCAAACGCGATTTCTTTCTTTTGATTTTTTCTTTGTTGTCGTCTTTGCTCATGATGACGGTCGGTTACTTCATAGAAAGTTGGATACTTTTTGCCTTTGGTTTGCTGATGTCTTTCAAAGTCAGGGGTTTTCAACGCAACTATGAATTGCGCAAGTACCTAGACCAATTGCAACTCAATTACGAACTCAATTACGAAGACCTCTCAGATTACGATTATCACCAACTCAAGAATGCCATACTTGACAGACAGCCGCGTTTGGCGCAGTTGGTTCAAATACAAGGCGCTGATGCTGCAGAACTTGTAGCTGCGCATGTCAATGCGGTCTTGTTAGCACCATTAAAACGAGACGCTTCAACTTGGTTCAAAACAATTATCATCGTTGTTTGGTTACTTTCTATCTTGTTGCCCGTCTATTTGTTACTAGGCCCTACCTATGACTTCACTTGGTATTTTGAAAAACTTTAGATCCATTTTTTTGCTTTTAATTGTGCTTTTGAGCTTTCAAACAGCGCTACATGCACAGTGCGACCAAGTTTTTATTTCGGGTAAAGTCCTAGATACACTCCGTGAGCAAAATTTCTTCAACCTGATGGTCGTCAATAAATCAACAGGTCGAGGCGTTTTTGGGCAGCCCAATGGTCATTTTTCGGTATATGCAAGGCCTGGTGACCGCATTGCGCTTTCTACAAAGGGTTATCCGGTATATGAATTTATTGCCAAGCCCGATGAAAATTGTCAGTGCAGGGTAGAGGCCTACATAGAGCGCTTACCACAAGAGGTACAAGAAATTATAGTAAGGCCGCTCAAAACACTTGAAGAAATCAAAGAAGAACGCGAGGCTTTGGCACTGCGTGAAACTAGAACAGTTACAGGTGTTAATGTATTGCAAAGCCCAATAACAGCCTTGTATCAGGCCTTCTCCAAAAAAGAACAAAACAAGCGTTGGATCGCTGAGCAACAATACAAAGACGACCAAAGAAAAATCGTTAAAGAACTCTTGAGGCTTTATGTGGCCTTCGATATCATTGAACTTTCTGAAGCAGACTTTGACGAATTCATTACCTTCTTGAATCTCGACGAACAATTCATTAAAACAGCCTCCGAAATGGAGCTCATCTTGTTTATCAAGGATAAATACGAGCACTTCAAGCGCATGAATCGCTAGCCGTGCCGCATCAAGTATTTATGAAATCGACTTGATTTCCGACATGATTTTAAGCGCCAAGGCATTGGCTGCATTTTCATCTTTAGACTCTGCGTAAATACGAATAATGGGCTCAGTATTACTCTTTCTGAGGTGTACCCATTCTTTGTCGATGTAAATTTTAACGCCGTCGGTGGTGTCTACTTCATGTGCTGCATAATTTGCTGCCATTTTTGCTAAAACGGCATCTACATCTGTAGTAGGGTCGAGGTCAATTTTATTTTTGGAAATGACATAATTAGGGTAGCTTGCCCTGAGTGCAGTCATGCTCATTTTTTGGTGCGCTAAATGGCTTAAAAACAAGGCAATGCCTACTAATGAGTCACGGCCATAATGGAGTTCAGGGTAAATGATACCGCCATTGCCCTCACCGCCAATGACAGCACCAATAGCTTTCATTTTTTCAACCACATTGACCTCGCCTACAGCTGCTGCTTCATAGCGCAAAGAGTGGGCTTCAGTGATGTCGCGAAGCGCTCTGGTTGAAGACAAATTGGAAACCGTTGGGCCCGGAGTGTGCTTGAGCACGTAATCGGCAACGGCAACTAATGTGTATTCTTCACCAAACATGCTGCCATCTTCACAAACCAAGGCTAAACGGTCAACATCTGGGTCTACCGTGATGCCCAAATGAGCTTGATTGGCTTTTACTTTGGCAGATAATTCTGTGAGGTGTTCTGGGAGCGGCTCCGGGTTGTGTGGGAAATGCCCAGTTGGTTCACAGTATAATTCTTCAATGTCTTGAACACCAAGTGCTCTTAAAAGGGCTGGAACAAAAATTCCACCACTTGAATTGACAGCATCTACCACCACTTTGAATTGTGCAGCAGCTATCGCTTTGGCATCAACGAGTGGTAAGTTAAGGATGGCTTCAATATGTTTGTCAAGGTAAGACGCATCTTGTTTGATGTTTCCGAGCTCATCGACCTCCGCAAAATCAAAGGCTTCAGCTTCGGCAATAGCCATCAGGGCAGCGCCATCTGCACCCGAAATGAACTCTCCTTTTTGATTGAGTAATTTCAAGGCATTCCATTGTTTTGGATTATGGCTTGCGGTCAATATAATGCCGCCGTCTGCACCTTCCATGGGTACGGCAACTTCTACGGTAGGGGTTGTAGATAGGCCAAGATCAATGATGTCGATGCCAAGCCCAACCAAAGTTTGCTTGACCAACTCAGCGATCATGGGGCCAGAAATGCGTGCGTCGCGCCCGATCACAACCTTGAGTTTTTTATTAGGCGTTTGAGCCGCTAGCCACGTGCCATAGGCCGCTGCAAATTTAACGGCGTCAATAGGAGTGAGGCCTTGGTCAACTTTTCCGCCAATAGTGCCTCTGATACCAGAAATTGATTTGATGAGTGTCATGAACGAAGTCCTTTTTGAATTTGTAGCATTTGAAGTACGGCAACCATGGCTTCCGTGCCTTTGTTGCCATGCTGACCACCAGCGCGGTCTAATGATTGTTGTTCGTTGTTGTCGGTGAGTAAGCAAAAGCCAACAGGCTTGTTGTATTTGAGCATGACATCCATCAGGCCGTTTGTTGCGCCATTGCAAACGAAATCGAAGTGCTTGGTTTCACCTTGAATCACTACGCCAATAGCTACTATGCCGTCATAATGATCTTGGCTCGCTAAATATTGTGCACCAAGTGGTAGTTCAAAAGCACCAGGCACATGCGACACATGTACTTTGCTGGTGTTATGGCCAATTTCAGAAAGCACAGCAAGTGCCCCTGCTAATAAGCGTTCGGTGATGTGTCCGTTCCATTCAGAAACAACAATGCCGATTCGAAAATCGGCACAGTTTTGAAATTGAATAGGATCGAAGGCTGATAAATTTTTGCCTGCAGTCGCCATAGAATATTATTTAGTTGCGCAGCGCGCGATGTAGCGTTCGATAGTTTTGGTACTAGCGTAGTTTGGAAAGTCGTCTTTGATGCGTTGGTAATGTGCAAGCGCATCTTCTTTTTTGTTGAGCTTCTCAGCATGTAAACCTGCTTTGAAAAGATACATTGGTGTAGTAAACTCGTTTTCTTCTTTGTTAGCAGCCGAAACGTAAAGCTCAAGTGCTTGATCGTAGTGCTTCATTTGTGAATGACAATCGGCCTGAAGACCAAGAGACATTGTTGAAACGTAAGTATCGTTAAGGTTAACGTCTTCTAACATTTTTAAGGCAGCTACATAGTTCCCTTTTTTCATGTATTGTTTACCAAGAAGGTACTGACCAATTTCACCACCAGTTTTGCCATCGTTGTTTTTAACGAAAGGCTCAAGCACGCGAATGGCTTGATCTGTTGAATCTTTTGAAATGTAGTTGAGTGCTACCCACCAACCGTCATTAGATTTTTCGTTGGCTGGGCCCCAAATGAATTGGCGGTAAGAGAAATATAAAATAATAGCTACAAGTAATCCACCTACAACATAAGTTCCAATTTTGAAATTTTTGTTTTGGTTAAACTTGTTTTTGAGGTCGTCGAAGCTCAATTGATCAATCATAGTTTCAATTTTGAAACGCAAATATAAGTGATTTTGGGAAACTTAATGCGTATTTTTGCCCTATGTTTAGATTGTCTCTCCTTAAAAAGCTGTCCTTTTTCTTTTTGATTCTGCTTTGTACACCTCAGTTTTTTGCGCAAGGCCTCAGCTCAATTACAGGAAAAATCATCTCTATCGAAGAATCTAAGCCCTTAGAATACGTTTCTGTCAAGGCTTTTAAACCTTCAGATTCTTCTTTTGTAGCTGCTACCATCACGAAGGCTGATGGAAAATTTGAACTAACAATTGCTCCGGGTACTTACTACCTTAAACTCAGTTTAGCAACTTACGAAACGGAAGTGCTTTCTGGAGTACAACTCAATATCAATCAAAGCAATTTACACCTCGGGTCCCTGCGCTTACAAAAAGTAAAAACACAAGATGTCAAAGATATCGTTGTGAAAGGCTCCAAAGATGTCATGGAAGCAGGCATTGATAAAAAAGTGTATAACGTCGCCGAAGACCTCAATGTCAATGGTGGAACCGCTAATGATATCTTAAATCGCTTACCTTCTGTAGAGGTTGATCAAGAAGGTGGTGTGCTTTTACGCGGCCAAGGAGGTGTAACTATCCTTATCGATGGCAGACCAAGTTCTTTGAGTGGCGGAAACGGTAAGACCTTGCTCGATGCCTTACCTGCCAATTCCATTGAGCGCATTGAAGTTGTGACCAATCCTTCGGCCAAATACGACCCAGACGGCACTTCTGGCATTATCAATATTGTTTTAAAGAAAAACAAACTTCTTGGGTTTAACGGCATGCTCTCTACCAATCTGGCTTCCGGTGACCTCCGTACAGGAAATTTTGGCGAAGGAAATTTGTCTTTGAGTTACCGAAACGGCAATATCAATGTCTTTGGCACTTACAACGCGCGTTACCTCGAAGGTTTTCGCAACAACTACAACGACATTATACAAGGTGAAGGCAGCAATGTTTTTATTTTGGATCAGAACCGGGTGGGTTCAGACCTCGATGCGGGCCAAACTTTCAGAGTGGGTACCGACATCAATCTCAATCCAAGAAACACCATGGGCTTTATCTTTACTGGCGCTACCGGCCAAAGAAACCGCACTGGCAAACTCTGGAATGGTCAACTTGACACCAACGGGCAAGTCATTGACCTCTGGAGTCGTTATGCTGTCGACCCTTCCAACCGCACCAACTATGATTTCAGTTTCAATTTCAAACACGACTTCAAAGATAACCGCGGTAACCTCATGCTCGATGCCAACCAGTCAATCGGTGAGGAGCATACCCAAGGATACTACACAAACACCTATTATACACCTGACACCGTTGAGTTAAATCAGGCCAAAATTGAACAGCAGTTATTTAACATTGACAAAAACCTGATTACCACCGCACAAGCAGACCTCACTTATTTATTCCCTGATCTCGGTATTCGCACAGAGGCCGGTTTAAAGGCAATTTTGCGCGATCAGCTTGTCGATACCTATTCAGAGTCTAGAGATACAATTTCTCAACTTTTTATCGAAGACACACTCGCCAATTTTTTATACGGCTACAAAGAGCAGATTTTTAGTGCTTATGGCGTGGTTGGTAAGCAGTTCAATCGTTTTAAGATTCAAGGTGGGCTTAGAGTTGAGCAAGCTTATCAGATTCCAAATTTAATTTCCGACACCATCCGCATTGTCAATGACTACTTTAATTTCTTTCCTTCAGGGCACATGCGTTATGAGCTCAAACCTAAATCAGAACTGAGCTTTAGTTATTCCAGACGCATCAAACGTGCTGCAGCTGATGAGCTTAATCCGTTTACCAATTATTCTGATCCTTACAACCTCAGACAGGGAAATCCCTTCTTGAAGCCTGAGTTCATTCATTCTTTTGACCTCGCTTATTCTTTGGAACGAAAAAAACTCACGGTTACCTCTTCGCTTTATTACCGCAACTCAACGGGCGTTATTTCACGCGTGAAAGAATTTTATGAAAACGGCACCAGTGCAGTTACCTTTATGAATATCGCCGAAACCAAAGCACTCGGTTTTGAGGCTGTGTTCATGTTCAAACCAATTACGGCGCTAAGAAGTACGCTTTCTTACAATTCTAATTACACGTGGTACATCACCAATCAGGCCTCGTTGCCAAACCGCCAAGGATTTAACCACAACGTAAAGTGGAATACATCTTATGAGTTCTGGAAAAAGACAGCAACGCTTCAATTAAGTGTCAATTATAATGGGCCAAGGGTCACAGTTCAAGGTATTGCTCAAAGACAGGGGCCAGTAGATATCGCTTTTGAAAAGAAATTGGCTAATGGTAAATGGACACTCGGAACGCGCGTTACAGATGTTTTTAATCGCCAAGGGTTTTACTTTTTAGTGGACCGCCCCGGAGTGCAGCAAGTAGGAGAGTTCAAGTGGCTCACGCGTAGGGTTTATGTATCTGCGAGCTATAAATTCGGAAAACTAGAAATCTCCAACAAAGCTAAAAATGCTGGCTTTGAAGGCGGCGGCGATCTTTAATGGAAGTCTAAGCTTTGTAGTTTTTCTTGGGTAGCTTTTATCCGTAATATTTCATGTAAGAGCAATGGCTTTGATGCAAGTAAAAGCTTGAATTGAGCGATCTCAATTCCTTTTGCGTACTGAGCGCCTTGCGCTAATTCTTGTAGTTCTGTATACAACGCTTGTGCATCAAGAATTTGAGAGAGCTTAACAGGTTGCTCGGTATCTAAGTCTAGTTTCGGCCATATTTCAAACCAATTCTGAAATAGTAGTTTGGCATCTTCCAAGAGTTGCAATAGCGTTGCAGCATCTGGGCAATTGTAAAGCTGCGTCTGAAGTTGAGCCCGTTGTTTTTGAAACAACTTGAGTTGCTCGAGTAGGGCATCTAAATCAATTTCAGCAGCTGAAAAAGGGCTAAAAACTACGCTTGGCCTTGTTTCTTTTGTTGAAGGAAGCTTAAAAGTTTGATCGTGAAGTAGGAGGTGTTCTGCTTTTAAAAACCGAAGCAGTTCTTTTTCAAATTTCGAGTAGAGCAAGACCTGATCAAAAGAACGGTAAAGGCGTTGTTTGATGTCAAAAAATACCGCTTCTAAAGCATCATGAATTTCTTCGAGGTCGGGTAGGCTGTTTGCCTCATAACCAATAGTAATCAGCGCCTCTTGGCGATTCATTTCTTTTGATTTTTGCGCATGCGCAAATTGAGCATTTCAACAATGAGGGCATAAACAAGCGCAAAATAGATGTAGCCTTTTTGCAAGTGCTCTCCGAAGGCTTCGGCAATGAGCATGATACCGATTGCTACTAAAAAGGACAACGCGATCATTTTGATGGTTGGTCTTTCGTTGATAAAGCGGCTGATTGGCCCCGAGAACCACATCATAACCAACATCGAAATCAGAACGGCTAAAACAATAATGATCAAAGGGTTGCCGTGTGCTTCGTGTTGAATGTCGTTGGTCATTCCGATGGCTGAAATCACGGAGTCAAAGCTGAAAATAAAATCTACGACCACAATTTGTGTAACCGCTGCAGAAAAGGTGCCGTAACTTTTCTTTTGATCTTCTTGGTGTTCGCCTTTTACACTCGCGTGCATTTCACCAACAGACTTATAGATCAAGAATAAACCTCCAATGAGTAGCACCAAGCTGTGGGCGGTAAAATTGTGTCCAGCCACACTAAACAAAGGTTCGCGGTCAAGGGTCATGATCCAAGAAACCAAAGACAACATAATGATGCGGATGATCAAAGCTAAGCTCAGTCCGATGAGGCGAGCTTTCTTTTGCTGGTTCTTTGGTAAATTGTCCGTAATGATCGAAATAAAGATGATGTTGTCGATGCCAAGTACAATTTCAAGCAGGGTTAAAATGAGTAAATAGGTGAGCCCTACTGTCGTGCTTAAAATCGAGAAGTAATCTAAAAACTGGTTCATGCGTTGGTATTTAAAAATTTAAAAAATTGCTCTAGGATGGCTGCGTTTTCTTCTTGAGCGGTTTCAATTTGTAAAATTTGTATCGGGTTTTTTGCATCTAAAAATTGTGCCAAATTTTCTAGAATTCCTGACTTTGAACGGCACTCGAGCACTTCAAAACCAAATCCTCTGATGACTGCTGCTGGTGAGGTTTGGTGCGTGGCTTCAAAATATTGCTCGCGCAAAGGAGAAGCTGCTGGCCCTGGAATGATTTGAAAAATGCCACCTCCCTTATTTTGAATCACGACTATTTTGAGATTCTTTGGAAAGGGCTTTGTCCAAAATGCATTGCTGTCATAGATCAGGGAGATGTCTCCACAAATGAGGTAGTGCTGAGTGTCAGGTGAAGCTAATGCTGCGCCAACGGCTGTAGAAACAGAGCCGTCAATGCCGCTTGTACCCCGATTGCTCTCATAACGTATACCTGCAATTGGGTCAAAAAGTTGGGCATAACGCACTACCGAACTATTAGCCATGTGTAAAACTGCAGGGCCTTGTGCCAATTCAAAGAAGGTTGAAAACACGTCGTAATCGGTGAGTATTGCTGTAGGCGTTTCGAACAGGGCTTGTTTGTCTTTGGCCAAGTAGTCAATGGCTTTCCATTTGCCATTGTAATTAGTGGTATTCAAGATCAGGCTTTCCTTTTCAAGCGCCTGCATGAAGTCTGTTTCTGGGATGTTTAAAAAGGTGGTGTTCAGTCTGAAGGTATCCATTTCTGGAAAGTCAGGAGCAACGCGCCAATGAAATGCCGCTTTGTTTTTACGCAAGTAGGCCTTGATTCTTTTTGAAACAACAGCGCCACCAAAACTGATTAATACTTCCGGATGAAAATCAGGATTCTCGGTATCGAGTCCGTTGAGGCTGCGGTCAATGCAAGCATTGAAACGCTCATTTTGAATATTTGACGTATTCTCGACTAACACCACTACATTGCTCTGGGCAGCAAAACGCGCCAGTGCTTGTTCAAATTGCGCATTAGGCGCCATTTGCCCGACCAATACCATGATTTTTTTACCATTCAATAGGCTGAAATCTGGTAGCTGAGACTGCGTTTTTTCGGTGCTCGGTTGGTAATTTTCAAAAGTCTGTATAGCTGCTTGCAGATAGAGCGGTTCGTTGAGCCCAACATTGATATGAATGGGGCCTTTCCAACGTGCATGCAAGTGCTCGAGTATTTGCTGTAATTGGCTTTCTAGCTCATTATTGAGCTGAAAACCGCTTTCGTCGAGCTCTAAGTAAGCGTGCGCGTGGTTCTTAAAAACCTCGCGTTGCACGATGGTTTGACCATCGCCCTGATTGATCCATTCGGCAGGTCGGTCTGCGGTCAGGACAAGTAAAGGAATATTTCTGTAGTATGCTTCTGCTAAAGCAGGATAATAATTGAGGCAGGCTGAGCCCGAAGTACAGCAAAGCGCTACTGGTTTTTGGGTTTCTTGTGCGAGGCCGAGCGCTACAAATGCTGCAGCGCGCTCATCGTGGATGACGAGTGTTTGGATGTCGGGGTGCGCATCAAAAGCGATAGCAAAAGGTGCGTTCCTGGAACCTGGCGACAACACAACGTATTGAATTCCGGCCTGAGCTGTTCGTGTGGCGAGCCATTGGACCAAAATTTTATCGCTGCTTTGCATGTGGCAAATTTACTGCATTTCAGAGCAGTTGTAACAAGGTTTTGCTTTTATTTTCGGTCTCTTGCCACTCTTGTTCAGCAACGGAATCTGGTGTAAAACCGCCGCCCACATAAATGTAGAGTTTCCCTTCTTGTACCTGCGCACAACGCAAATTGACAAAAAGCTTCTCGTGTCCTGCTCGCAAATTGCCAATGATTCCGGTATACAAAGCTCTGTCATGGGTTTCGAGCGCATTGATGTACTGTACTGCTACTTTCTGTGGAAGGCCCGCAACAGCTGGTGTAGGGTGTAGGTACTTGAGTAAAAGTGGCAAGGTGCTTTGTGGCATTTGCCAAGTGAGTTCTTGTAACAAATGCGTCACAGGCCCTTGACTGTATTCAGAAAGTGCAGAAACTTGAAGCTGAGCACCCGGAATTTGCTTCAATTGCCCCTCAATAAATTCAGTGACCAAAGCGTGCTCGTTGTATTCTTTATGGGTGAAGTCTCGGTTTTCGCCTGCTAATTTGGTGCCTGCTAAGGCCATTGTTCTAAAAGCCCTGGGTGTTTTCTCTAGTAAAATTTCAGGGCTGGCACCCAACCAAGAACCTAGGCAAGTGTCGTGAAAATAATAAACCAAAGCCTGCGGATACGCTTTTAACATGCGCTCAAACAACTGTTCAGGGCTTGTTAAACCGAGCTCAACTTCTTTGATGCGTGAAAAAACAATTTTATCGGCAATCCCGCGGTTTAAATCTTTAATGAGCTGTGTGGCTTGCTTTAAATAGGCCGCTTCATCAATGCAAAAGGGTAGGGCTGCTTGACTGGCTTTTTGAGGCGCCGCTTCCTTAAAAACATACTTCTTTTTTTGATTGAAGTCAGTGATTACAAAACCTTGAATATCAAAGTTATCTACTTCAATAAAATCACCGTTTACACGAACAATTTCTTCTCCTGGAAAACGGTAAAATAGCATGTTAGTTCTCTTTAGGTAAAACCATCACGGTGTGTTTACCGTGTGAAATGAGCCGATTGGTTTCAGCGTCGCGAACCTCGATGTTCCAAAGGTGGGTTTTGCGCCCGGCATGTACCAACTTGGCTGTCGCTATCACAAGCCCTTCTTTGGCTGCAGCTACATGGTTTGCACTGATATCAAGCCCCACCGAATAATGCGTATCTGGATCAATTAATAAAACCGACCCTAAAGAACCGACGGTTTCCATGAGTGCGGCACTGGCGCCACCATGTAAAAGGCCCATAGGTTGTTTGGTTTTGTGCGTTACTGGCATACTGGCGCGTACGAAATCGGGGCCAATTTCAATATATTCAATGTTCAAGGTCTCCATGAGTGTGCCTTCATTGAGTGCGTTGAGTTTGTCTAAAGGAACTTGTTTTAAATTCATGCTGCAAATATACTCAACAGGTAAGCACTGTAAATGTTTTGCTGTAATTTTACTACATGAAAATGACACAATCTATCGATGTTTATCTAGCCGACGGCTGCGGGCGCTGCTCTAAATTTGCCACTGACGCTTGTTCGGTGCGCGTATTTTCTGAGGAAATCGCTGCGCTTAGAGCAATCGCACTCAGTGTATTTACCGAAGAAAATATGAAGTGGGGCGGGCCTTGTTATAGCCACAACAATAAAAATGTGGCCATGATATTTAGTTTCAAAGACAACTGTGGTTTCTCGTTTTTCAAAGGCCCACTTTTAGCCGATGAGCACAAAATGCTAGTAGCGCCCTCAGAAACTGCGCAAACCTTTCGCTTGTTGCGTTTCACCAATCTTTCTCAAATTCTAGAAAAGCAAGACGAAATCCGTTCTTATTTATTCGAAGCCCTCGAAATAGAAAAGGCAGGTCTCAAACTCGCTGTCAAAGCACCATCCGAATTCCCTTTCCCAGAAGAACTTTTAGCTCAGTTCGAAGCAACCCCCGAATTCGAAGCCGCATTCCGCGCCCTGACCCCAGGACGCCAGAAAAATTACTTGCGTCACTTCAACGATGCCAAACAAAGTGCCACCAGAACTGCACGCATCGAGAAATATAAACCTTTCATATTCAACGGAATCGGCATGGATGAAGCCTGGAAGATGAAATAGATTTAAAAAAATATTTACTTAAAGTTCAAAAAAACCTTGCCAAAACCCGAAGTTTTACTACTTTTGCCCCGGAGAGTTGGCAGAGTGGTCGATTGCGGCAGTCTTGAAAACTGTTGAACCGAGAGGTTCCGGGGGTTCGAATCCCTCACTCTCCGCCAAAACATTGAAAAGCTAGTCGAAAGACTGGCTTTTTTGTTTTACAAGCGTTAAAAGTTTGCTTTTAAAGGATTGTAGTAAAAAAAGACAATCCGCATAGCGGAAGATTTTCAATGTTTTGAAGCTACACCCGAAAGGGTTTACGCGCAGCGTAATCCCTTAATTCCCCAAACCACATCTCACACCAACACTGAACCAGGTTGCGCGGTGCTTCATTGTTGAATTGGCAAAATAGTTGGCGTTGGTAATTGTTGTCAGGCTTCTTTGATGAGCTAAGGCTGTAAAAATTTGAAAGGAGCTATTCACTTGAAAAGCACCGCCAATTTCTAGTAGACCAGCAAAATCAAAATTAGAAACACGGTCACTGACGTCGCTAATGTCGTTGCCTAATAGCTTTCCATTTGCATCAAAAGCAGGGACTACAGTTTTGGCCTGAACAAGATAGGATGGGATGATCCCAATATTTGCAAAACCCGAGAGTCTGTTACCTGAATGCACTCCAATTTTTAATGGAACCGAGACATAATCATAGGAAAATTGAGTGGTGAAACTTTCGCCAGTCGGCAGACCAAGTTCGTCAAAAATGATAAGATAGTCCTTGAAGCCACGCTGATTATACATGAGCTCAGCTCCAAATGTTAGATGGTCTTTAAAGAAGAAGTCATAAGTAAGTCCAGCGTTTAGGCCCAATTTAGCATCTGATTCAGTGAAAAAATTACTGGATAAAATATTTGTCGAGCTCAGGCCACCTTTCAAACCAACGTAATGCTTTTGAGCAAGTGCACTCAGGCTTACACATGTTAAGATGATCAATAGAATTGGTTTCATAGGGTTAGGTTTAGTTTAGACAAGTTTACTGTGTTTTCTTAGAAACACTTTTGCACGGTCCCTTCCACTAACGTCGACTAATGAAAATTATTATCAAAAGGAGTTGCAAAGCCCTTGAAAAAAATCTTTGAGTGGAAGTTGTTTAAAAAAAAAGATTAATTTGGTTGTAAATCAACAACATAATGAAAACAATTCTTTCAATTCTTTTATTTACCCTATTGTCAGTTTATGGTTTCGCCCAGGCTCCAGAGCGATTCGTTCAAACCTATCATTTTCCACCGAATATAAAATCTCAGAGTTATGGTGTTGCAAATACGAGTTATGGCTACATGGTAGCAGGTATATCTGCTGATTCGGTAGGGAACCCGCAAGGATATTTTGCATACACCGTCTCAGGGCACGATTATTTTGGGAATTTACTTTGGTACAAAAGACACCAAGTGTCACCTGAGGATAATATGTTAGCAGGTTGGTCAAATCATGATTTCATCCAAGAAATAGATGGATTTTATTACTCGACTTATGGTGTTCGAAATTTAGTGACAGAATCCATCTACAGTTACTTGGTTAAATTAAATTCCCAAGGTGATACTATCTGGACAAAACGGTACAATTTTGTTTCACTGGATTCAATATTGCAAACAAGGTCAGTTTCTCCTTCTTTTGACGGTGGTTTTATTATTTGTGGACTTGAAGTTCAAAATGGCAATGACAAAACATTTATTTTGAAAACAGATTCACTCGGAAATATACAATGGAAAAAGTCACATGATTTATCAAGTCAGAGGGAATATGTATTTAAGGCAATTCAAGACCCCGTTACAAAAAAAATAATAGTGGTCGGTGATAAAAGTTTTAACAGTACTTCCTTTGTTTGCTTCCTCGACTCATTAGGGAATATGCTTCAGCAAAAAAATTTCAATTCAAGTAATGGAGGGCATTTATATAATATTAGGCAACTTAATGATGGGGATTTTATTGCGGTCGGAGATGAAAAAACAGGAAATGTGCAAGGTGGTTTTGATTTGACTAGACCGATGGTTCTTAGGTTTAATATTAATGGCGGATTATTATGGAAATCTGTTTCAGGTTATGAATCAATTGGCAATAGTTTTTTTAGTCTTTTGCTTGAAAGTGGTGATACCATTGTAGCTGTTGGATATTCTGATACTTTGTACACTCAAGGTATCGGACTTAACGGAGTGTTGTGTCTTCAAAAGATGACACCTTCAGGAGGATTTATTTGGAGACGTATCATTGATGTTTTTAATAATAATCCTTCCAATGGGGTTTTTCAATCAATCGTTAAATCAGATGATGGTGGATACGCCACGACTGGCTACGACTTTATGGCAGTATCACCGGATCCCTTTGTTCTCATTAAACTCGACGAATGGGCTTGTTTAACTGAAGGTTGTCAGACGGCAGGTATTGATGATGTAGAAAATGATTTTATAGTTAATATATTCCCGAATCCTGCAAATGAAAACTTGATGGTTTCTTTACCAGAGAATACCTTGAGTACAGCATGTATTTTGTTTGATAACCTGGGTAAAGAGATAGCCAGATATACTATTTATGGAGGCGATAACAATTTGAATATTAAAGAATTGCAAAGCGGTATGTACTCCATTCAAGTGCACTCTAAAATGTTTAAATTCATAAAAAATTAAGCTATGAAAAACCTCTTCTTCCTTTTCTTGCTTTTTGCAAGTATAACAGTGGCACAAGCACAGTACAAACCTTTGCCCATGCAAAATGCCGAGTGGTATCAAGATGGTGGTATTGCCTTATTGAGTTGCCCAACTTGTACTTTCGTTAACTATAAATATTATACGGATGGCGATACGCTGATTAATGCGCAAACGTATGTAAAAATTAAGAAGGTGGAAGTACCAAACATTAATGATGTGAGTCTTTTTCCGGCCTACACTGGAGCCATTCGTCAAGATACCCTGAACAAAAAAATCTATGTGGTTTTGACCGACAGTACAACCGAGTACATCCTCTACGACTTCTCGTTGCAAGTCGGAGATACCATTAATTCAGTGCTTCATACTTTAACAGCTGGTTGCCTTGGATTCAATACCGAAACCATTTATCTGATTGACACAATTCAAGTAAACGGTTACGACCATCGTGTTTTCCATTATCAAGGAAGTTGTGTTGGAACCGATGGGAGTTATATTGAGGGCATCGGAAGTGAATTCGGTTTGCTCTTTCCAAATTTGAAAGATATCCAGGAATCGCATTTGAACTGTCTGAAAATTAATAATCAGTCGTATTATCCGTATGCAAATGTCACTTGTACTTTGCCAACCATTTCGGTCAACGACCTAGATCAGCTTCTGGACATCAGTATTTTCCCTAACCCTACTTCAGCATCAATCACCATTTCTTTGCCGGAAAATACTATCGAATCAGTAGCTATTCTTTTTGATGCGGCAGGGAAGGAGGAGCTTCGCTTGAAAGTTCAGGGAGGAGATAACAACGTCGATGTTTCCAAACTAGATCATGGTGTTTACCTCCTTCAAATTGGAAATTCCCGCGTAAGTTTTCAGAAGGAGTAGTTTGTCTTGAAATAGTTCAAGATTAATCAATTTTAACTAATTTTCTACGCTGAGTTTGACCAGATTGCGTTTGTAGTTCGTAGTAATAGGTGCCTGATTTAAGATTGCTTGTTTCAATAATAAGTTCAGAAAAAGTAGCATCTACTGTATAAGTCTCGATCAGCTGTCCTTGTTGATTGTAAAGATGAATTGAGGCGCTGCTTTCACCCTGCGGAAGCTGATAAGGAATGGTTACAAATTGCTGAGTTGGATTAGGGAAGGCATTTGAAAGCAGGTCGAAAGAAGGGTCGAGTTCTTGGATTTGAGTAGTTAGAGTACCGCCAAGACTGTAAATCAAGGCGTCCCCATTTTGCTTACTTAAAATGAGTTTAGTTCCTTGTGGCGTATTGTAAATTGGAACTTGTTGTTGCGGGACATTCACACTAACTAACGGAGCTGCGTCCATGATGGTCGTCTCGACTACATTGAGTTCATTGATGATTTGAGTAACATACTGACTTCCCAACCCTATTCCCATAGAGACGAAATCAACGAACATAAATTCTATTTGATCATCGAGGTCAAATAAATGCTGAGAAATATATAGAATGGATGTTGTATTGGTTGCATTCGCATTTTGATCAGCGGCAGAAGAAAAAGAAAATGATTTAAATACAGAATGGTTTAAATTATAAAAAGTCAAGGTGGCATTACTTAAATTGACTTTAACGTATTTGTAGCCATCCACTTCCAAATTCACCATGAAAGTCCGCACCTGACCAACATTAGGATACGCTGAAGCACCACCAGTGTAGGTATGCTCTAAAGTGAGTTGGGCACGCAACTCTTGATGAATCGTGAGGCCGAAAAATAAAATAAGCGCTAAGAATCTTTGAATTGACATATCCATTGAATTTATACGAAAATAGTTAAATATCAATTATTTAAGAAAGAATCAACTTGTTTTTCTTACTTAAAATAAACTTCGAATTCAATGAAGTTGTCCCTACCTCACCAACACCACACTCCCCACAACCTCAAACACCTTTTCAAAGTCTTCTTCAATGAACACCAGCTTATAAGTATATATGCCATCCGGTGACATACTGGCGCCATTTGTGGTGGTAATAGTGCCATCCCAACCTTTCAACGGGTCTTGGCTTTCGAAGATGATTTCTCCCCAGCGGTTGAAGATTTGAAGTGAGTAGCTTTGAAGTGCAAGGCTAGGAGAGAAAATGGGTAAAAATATGTTGTTGAGCTCGCTACCGTTAGGTGTAAAGGCGTTGGGTACGTAATATATTGGGTCTTGCTCGATTTGCAGTATTTGTGTGGTTGCATCAGTACAACCGTTGCTGTTGGCAATTTGTAGCGTTACCGTGTATGCCCCGGCTTTTTCAGGGAAGGTATGGATAGGCGAGAACACAGTGCTTGGTGCTGAGCCGTCACCGAAATCCCAAACCGAACTTGTGGCGCTTTGCGAGGTGTTTTGCAGAAGCGTTGTTGGGTTGATGATTGGCAAGGGGTTGTTTTGGATCTCAAAATCAGCCACCGGGTTCGGGTCAAAGCAAATGGCGCTTGCTTGTGTGAGGTTCGCCGCACAACCAAACTGATTGGTCGCTGTGAGGCTCACGTCATAACATCCCGGTTGAGTATAAAGGTTAGACAGTGTATTTGCATTGCTACTCGTTACCGCATTGCCAAAACTCCAGTTGTAAATGGTATTGGCTTCAACCTGATTATTCGTAAATGCAATACTTAAAGGCAAACAGCCCGACCACGCTGGTATGCTGAAGTCCAATAAAGGGTTCGGGTTGACAATCAGGTGCAAGTTCAAAATAGAATCACAACCATATTGGTTTGGGTAGGT
>JACCDS012406671.1_pt1 | contig 25342 bp, 22 predicted proteins | sample 7446441 | NCBI WGS metagenome assembly JACCDS01 (sample SAMN15323445, study PRJNA562643) | freshwater metagenome | isolation source: river surface water | place: USA:Blue River Watershed | collected 2017-08-17 | reverse complement strand
CCGACCGCGAGGGTGGCGCTGAGGTGTATCCAACTGGACCCTAGTCCTCATGCCCATTGTGTTGCTTGGCGTCTGGCTGAGCGGCGTGTGGGTGGGGGAGGGCCGCACTCAACGGGCGTGGGATGCAGAACGGCATCAGCTAGCGCTTGCTCAAGTCCGCGAGGAACAAAAGTCGGCTGACATCAAACGCTCACAGGAGCAAATCAATCATGAAATTTCAATTGAATTCAATCAACGATCTGCGCAGTTGGCTGCTGATTGGAAGTCTGGTGGCTTTGTCAGGTTGCGCGGCACCCCCACAGAAAGTGTCGAACATCTGTCCTCCGTTCCCGCAACTTCCAGAGCCATTGCTCAGGGAGCCACCGACCCTGTATCTGCTGTTACCGGACATGAGGGAGCGCTGAACTGCGGGCATCTTGTGGAAGATGCAGCACAGACCACACTGATGCTGATTGAAATGCAGCGTTGGTATGAGCGGCAGGTTCATTCGTTTCGATGATTTTTCTGCTGTGCTCCTATGTTGCCATCACGGCAGCTATATGGTAGTTGACGAACCACACCGAGATTTATACGTGAATGAGGGTATTCATGAGTATCATGTGCGAAATTTTGAAATATTTAAATTTAGTGAGGTTGAAGTGACGTCGGAAATCGATAAGCTGCAAGGCAGCATGGCTGAAGGTGAACGACGCAGTTATTCGGCACCAGCATTAGAAAAAGGCTTGGATATATTGGAAATCCTATGCCATAGCGAGCGACCCATGACGCAAAAAGAGATTGCTCAGGGTCTTGGGCGGACTGTTGGTGAAATTTATCGAATGGTCGCGTGCCTCGTAGAGCGAAACTATGTCAGCCAAGTTGACGACAACACCTACATCATCACAACCAAGTTGTATGAGCTTGCGCACATCAACCCCCCCACGCACCGCTTGATGTTTGAGGCCGTTCCGATCATGAAACGGCTGGCGATGGAGCTGGATCAGTCTTGTCATTTGACTGTTTATTCGCAGGGAAAACAGGTGGTTCTGGCCAAGGTGGATACGCCCAGCGGCATGGGTTTCAGTGTCCGTACAGGATCAGAGCTGGATGTGTTGATTTCAGTGTCCGGGCGGGTTTTGTTGGCCTTCCAAAATGAAGAAACAACCAAACTTTGGCTCGAGGAATCAGTTCAACGAAAACCTGAGCAATCGGATCCGCAGATCCAAGCCATTCTTGAATCCATTCGAAAGATCGGCTTCGAGTCGGTCCCCAGTGTGCAGGTGCGTGGGCTGTACGCAGTCAGCTTTCCCATCCTGGATACCCAAGGCCATGCCATGGCGGCACTGACGGTTCCGTACTCTGAGCGCATTGATCAAAATAAACGCAAGTCGATTCCAGAAGTTACAGCAGCTTTGGGCGCTGCTGCTCGAAACATTTCTGAGCGGCTAGGCGGCGGCAAAGGTTCAACGCTTGGCTGAACGCTTACCGCCGGGTGGTCATTCCATCAGTCGACCCTTGCGCCGGACTGTTTCACAACCCGAGCCCATTTATTCAGCTCAGACTTGGTGAAAGCCGCAAATTCTTCGGCTGTATTACCAACAGGTTCAGCACCCAGTGCCAAGAATCTGTCACGTACTTCCGGCAAGCGTGTGATCTGAGCAATTTCGTTCGACAGTTTCTGAACGATGGCTTGTGGCATGGCCTTAGGTGCCCACATGCCGTACCACGTACTGAAATTAAAGCCGGGGATGCCACTTTCAGCGATGGTCGGCACATTGGGCAATGCCGAAGATCGTTTTTGTGTGGTGACTGCGATGGCCTTCAATGCGCCCGATTTGATGAAAGGTTGGCTCGATGGCAAGGAGTCAAACATCATCTGGACTTGTCCGCTGAGCAAGTCCGTGAGTGCAGGGGCGCTCCCTTTGTAAGGGACGTGCTGCATGTTTTCAATGCCTGTTGCCACCTTGAATGCTTCACCTGCCAAGTGCGGCGCAGTGGCGTTCCCTGACGAAGCAAAATTCACAGGCGTTTTGGATGACTTCACCCAAGCGATCAGTTCTTTGACAGTTTGTGCAGGCGTTTGAGCGTTGACAACCAGGACAAGCGGAACGTCCGCAAGGTTGCTCAGCGGTGTGAAGTCTGCAATCGCGTCGTATCGGGTTTTATCGTACAAGCTTGGGTTGATCACATGCAATGAAGCATTGACCAGCAAGGTATATCCATCTGGTTGTGATTTGGCGACCATGTCAGCGCCGATCATGCCGCTCGCGCCCGGTTTGTTGTCAACGACAAAGCTTTGGCCCAAGCGCTCAGAAAGTTTTTGCGCCACGATGCGCCCCAGTACATCTGTTGGACCACCCGGTGGAAATGGAATGATCACTTTGACAGGGCGACTGGGGAACTCTTGTGCCCAGACAGGCAGGGACCCAAAGGTAAGGCAGCTGCCCAGCGTTTGTAAAACATGACGACGATTCATGGTTTTCCGGATTTTCAAGTTTTGGAAGAAGATGCCACGACTGCGCCTGAATTCAGCATCGCTTCGATTTGTTCTTGTTCGAAGGCCATTTCAGCAAGCAGTGGCTTTGAGTCCCATCCTTTGGGTTGGGCCGTAGACCGCACATCCAAGTAGCCATCGTCAACTCTGATGGAAGCGCGAATGGCTGCAACAGTGCCCTCTGTCGGGTGTGATTCTTGAGAGATCAAACCGACAGCCTTCAGATGCTTGTCGTGTTGTAGCGTTTCCAGGGTGTGACAGGGCTGAACGGCAATGTCTGCTTTTTGAAATAGCTCAAGCCATTCATCCGTGCTCATGTGGGTCAGCGGCTTGCCCCTGATTTCAAACCATTCTTTAACGTTCTTTGCCCGTGCGGCGACTGAAATGAAACGCTCATCGTTGAGCAAGTCACTGCGGCCAGTCGCATTCAGGAAGGCACGAACCTGAGAATCCGTGTTGACCGTGAAGGAAATCCATCCGTCAGATGTTTGAACAGGTTTGTTTTGCGGACTGAGCAGTCTGAGGTCACCTGCGGGTCCGACGGGAGGGTCAAAGCTTTGTTGCGCCAGATGCTCTTGCAGGACAAATCCAGCCATGGTTTCAAACATGGGGACCTCAATCGTGCAGCCCTTGCCAGTAGATTGGTATTCCACAACGGCGGCCAGAATGGAGCCAGCTGCGATTTCTCCTGCCACGTGATCGCAGATCAACATGGGGACATAGTTTGGCGCGCCATCGCGTTTCAAAAACAATCCGGCCATGCCTGTGACACCTTGGACGACGCTGTCATAGGTTGGAAGGCCTGCATAGGGGCCATCGCTGCCATAGCCCGTGATGAGGCAATAAATTTTTTCAGGAAAGCGACTGCGTATCGAGTCCGCATCAATGCCCAGTTTTTGCAGGGCTTGAGGGCGCATGTTGGCCACAATGACATCAACAGACTCAATCAAGCGATCCATGACTTCTTTGGCTCCCGGCTTCTTGAGGTCAAGGCAGATATTTCTTTTGCCACGGTTCAAGTGCAAGTAAGCACCCGAATGTTGACCTGTAGGCGAGAGGCCGCCAAGCCCGCGCATGAGGTCACCTTCCGGATTTTCAACTTTGATGATCTCCGCCCCGTACTGACCGAGCCGCCATGTACAAACTGGGCCGACAACGACACTGGTCAAATCCAGCACACGGATATTTTTCAGTGGCTTAAAGCTCATGGGTAATTACCTCCATATCAATGGCCAAGATGAAGCGGTGGTCATAGGCTTGGATTTGCCACTTCCCCTCCAATTGTTTGGCCACCATGGTGATGGGGCTTCCACAGAAAAGAGGCGCAATGTGGCGAACCTTGATGCCAGCAGGGTGAACATTGACGTCGTTACGCAAAAACTCTGTCATCAGCAGTGTGGCAAGACCACCGTTGACAACCAGGTCAGGGAATCCTTCTACATTGCGGGCGTGTGAGCGGTCAATGTGGATCTTGTGCGAATTAAAGCCAAGCGCTGAATATTGAAAAATCAGCGTTTCATCGGGCACAACTGTTTTCACAAACTGGCCTGTCAGTTCATCAGGGTGCTTAGACACACCAACGGCTGAACCACCTTTGCTGGCGGGCAGCAGCAGGTAGGTTTGAGTTTCAACCAGCGCCAATGATTGGCACTCGGTCAGTGTGAGTTCATGTTCAATGGTGGCAATGACCAAAGGACCTGACTGATTGGTTTTCTGAGTGATGTTCCGGATGCAACTTCGACGAGTGACAGCGGCTCCGATCGGGATGTCCGATTTGTATGCAACCGTCCTTCCTCCCAGCATCAATCGTGGAAGGCCCAGATCGGGCATAGGAACACCAAGGCCGGGAAACCCATCTGCTCTGAGCAGCGATCGCTTGGTGTCAGCGGCCATCAATAGGAACTGCCAACCTCTGGGTAGAGCCGCCCCAAGCTCAAAGGCATCGGGTTCTAGATCCAGCATGGCTGCGATTCTTCGCACAGAAGAGACGCTGCATATTTCTGTGCGAACGACCTCTTCCTGACTGGCAATCGAAAGTGCTGTGCTTGGTGATTTTGAATTCATGGGTAAATGCTACCATTCATTGGTAATTGTCGAAAGACTAAAATTTGCTTTAAACAGGTCGTAATATTAGGGATAACCCCGATTAAGTTTCACTCGCGCATCATTGAATTCACAGGTGAAGTGTTATATCGTTCGAGTCAGAGATCAGGAACAAACCTTGTCTCGCAGAAAACAGTGACCCCGTGAGCGCGAGTCAACGGGTTCCATCTCAAACCGAACGAAAGGAAATGGCGATGAATTTCAAGTTCCATCACATGAACATCTGCACAGATAACTTGCCAAGACTGAGCAAGTTTTACAAAACACTTTTTGATCTGGGCACGATCTCAGACAAAGAGCACACCGTGGTGAGCGGCATTCGCGAAGATCGCGCTTACACAGGAAAAGTGGACTTCTTGACGGATGGCGACATTGAATTCCATTGGTCAGAGCGGGACCTGGAAACAGGATTCAAAATGAAGAAGTTTGTGAACCCTATGGGGCATGGACACTTCTGCTTCAGAACAGACGACATCAAGGGGTTCATGCGACGCTGCGATGAACTCGGCATCAAGTACGCGGACTACGGTTGCTGGGCTATTCCTGGCTGGTACCAAGTGTTTTTGTATGACCCAGACGGCCATTGCATCGAAGTGCACCAGCCGAATGTTTTTAACTGATCTGCCAGCAACTATAAAAGGAGACAAACATGTCAATGCATTTGAAATTCAATCAAGCCTGCGTAGAAACCAATCGTCGAGGCCTGCTTAAAGGAATCGCTGGTGTTGCAGCAACTGCAATGGTTCCTGGCGTTGTTCTGGCTCAGACGGCCAACAAAGTCAGCATGAAAATTGCCATCACTTTGCCAGACACGCACCCAACACCTACGGCGTTGAAGGCGGCTTGCGCAGAGATCCTGAAGGAATCCAATGGCCGACTAAGCATTGACGTGTACTCCAGCGGCCAGTTGGGCAGCGATACTGACACGCTTTCTCAAGTGCGCTCTGGTGCCATCGATTTTGTGTGCACTGCAGGTTCAATTTACGGTAATTTGATTCCGGTTGCTTCTATTAACTCCATCGCATTTGCGTTCCCAGATTACGCCACTGTCTGGAAGGCCATGGACGGCGACCTGGGCGCTCACATGAAAGCAGCTTTTGATAAGGCCAACCTGGTTCAGGTGGGCAAAGCTTTTGACCATGGCTTCCGTCAGATCACACATTCGACAAAGCCCATCACCTCACCCAAAGACATGGTGGGCATGAAAATTCGGGTGCCCGCCACGCCCTTGTGGACTTCCATGTTCAAAGCATTGGACGCAGCGCCTGCAACAGTGCCAATTGGCGAGTTGTATACCGCTCTTCAAACTAAAGTTGTGGATGGACAGGAAAACGCACTGCCTACCATTGATGCCGTGAAACTGTATGAAGTTCAAAAGTACTGCTCATACACATCGCACATGTGGGAATACTTTTCTTTGGTTGGTAACAAGCGTAGCTGGAATGCGTTGCCAGAAGACTTACGCTCCTTGGCCATCCGAATTTTTGAAGCCCATGCTTTGAAGCAACGAGTAGCGCATGATGCGCTGAACGCAACTCTTGAAACCAAACTCAAGGGTCAAGGTATGCAGTTCAACAAAGTCGACACCAAGCCATTTCGCGATATTTTGCAAAAGTCCACCTATTACGTTGATTGGCAAAAGAAGTTCGGACCTGAGGCTTGGGCTTTGCTTGAGAAATACAGCGGCAAGCTCGCTTAAATCAGACGTTACTTTGACGTCTGGCATCTAGCACCTGAAAGGCATATCGGATGATTCCGGTATGCCTGTTTTACTGCTGCTAGTGGGATTTATACAAATACATTGCCATAGAAACATATGAACAGTCCGGATTCACTTTCTTCGGCGCTCGAACTGGGGCCTGCGTTGTCCCCTGCTGAGACCGCGTTCAATCGCATGCTTTCCAAATGGATGATTCCTCTTGAGGCAGCTTGTGCCGCACTCATGGTCAGCATTGTGGTGATGCTCTTCAGTGGTGTCATGGCTCGCTATGTATTCTCACGGCCTCTGGGTTGGATAGATGAGGCCGTCTCATTTGCATTTATCTGGGTAGCCATGTTGGGGGCGGTACTGGCCATGCACCGCAACGAGCATCTTCGCCTTTCCATGTTCGTCGACAAAATGTCAGATCATTGGCGTGGCCTTGTTCATGCGTTCGCATTGGTCGCGATGGGTGCGTTTCTGATTGGGTTGATTGGCCCCGCTATTGAGCATGTAGAAAGTGAATGGATCGTCACGTCGCCAGCGCTTGAAATACCAAGTGGTATACGGGTGATCGCCATAGCGTCCGGCATGATTCTGATGCTGGCAGTGATTGCGGCGTATGCCTTGAAGACAGTGACAAAAACCAACTTGTTCATCGCAGTCGTGGGTGTTACTGCGTTCATTGTTGCGTGCAATTGGCTATCACCAAATTTCAGCCAATTAGGGTTAATCAATATTTTGATTTTTCTGTGCGGACTGGTGATACTTTGCCTTGTATCGGGTGTGCCAATCGCATTTTGTTTTGGTATTGGGGTGATGTCTTATCTTGCATTCACAGGCAAAGTTCCCCTGGTGGTGATTGTTGGACGAATCGATGAGGGGATGGGCAACATCGTTCTGGTTTCGGTGCCCATCTTTGTGTTGCTGGGGTGCATTCTGGATGCGACAGGCATGGGCAAAGCCATTGTTGACTTGCTTGCTTCCTTGATTGGGCATGTGAAAGCCGGCATGTCTTACGTCCTACTGGCGTCACTGTTCATTGTGTCTGGCATTTCAGGTTCCAAAGTTTCGGACATGGCCACAGTGGCTCCGGCGCTTTTTCCAGAAATGCGAAGACGAGGCAACAAACAATCAGAAATGGTGGCGCTTTTGGCAACTGGCGCAGCCATGGCTGACACCGTGCCCCCCAGCATCGTTTTGATCGTGCTTGGTTCTGTCGCGGGTGTGTCGATTGCGGGGCTGTTTGAAAGTGGCTTTTTTGTGGCCATGGTGCTGCTGCTGGCACTTTTGGTGCTGGCTCGCTGGAAGGCGCGCAACGAAGAAACAGGAAACATACAAAGACCCAGCGCCAAGGTCATCGGACGTTTGGCCTTGATTGCAGCCCCTGCGCTTGTGTTGCCATTTTTGATTCGCAGTGCGGTTGGCGGCGGCGTCGCAACGGCAACCGAGGTGTCCACCATCGCAGTCCTTTACGCCATGTTGATTGGACAGGTTTTATACGGTGGCATTGGATGGAAGCGTGCATATGCCATGTTGGTGGAGACCGCTGCTCTGAGTGGTGCCATTTTGCTCATTTTGGGAACGGCTTCTGCCATGGCATGGGCGATCACGCAAAGTGGAATCGTTCAGCAACTCTCTTCATTCTTGACTACCTTGCCTGGGGGCTGGATGGCTTTTATGGCCGTCACCGTGCTTGTATTTTTGATTTTAGGATGTCTTCTTGAAGGCCTGCCTGCAGTGTTGCTGCTGGCACCGATCATGTTTCCTATTGCAAAAAAACTAGGCATCAATGACATCCACTACTCGATGGTGATTGTCTGCGCCATGAACGTTGGATTGATGATGCCGCCAATTGGGGTTGGTTTTTACATAGCATGCAGAATTGGTGACGCAAAACCCGACGATGTGATCGTTGCGATCTGGCCTTACATCGCAGCCTTGCTGGTTGGGGTCATCGTTATTGCAGCATTCCCAGTCTTGTCAACTTTCATGCTTTGATGATTTTTTAAGAGCCTACCAATGAATGTTTTTATCACAGGTGCGGGTGGATACATCGGTGGATCGGTGGCAGTTGCTTTGATAAAAAAAGGGCACTCGGTCAGAGGACTCACTCGATCCGTCGATGGTGCTGAGCAGTTGAAGGCCCACGGTATTGCCCCTGTTATTGGTGATCTGGATGATTCACCCTTGTTGATGCGAGAAGCTTCAATGGCTGACATGGTCATCAATACTGCAAATGCCGACCATCGAGGTGCTGTGGAGGCGTTGATTTCTGGGCTCAATCAATCTGGGAAACGATTGATTCATACCAGTGGCACGAGCATCGTGGGAGATGACGCTCGTGGTGATTTTTGTTCCGAAGTCATTTTTTCTGAGGAAACTTCGCTGGCAATAGACCCCCGCAAGCAAGCTCGACGAGACATTGATTTGATGGTGATGGATGCTGCGAAGCAAAACGTTCACTCCGCCGTGATCATTCCCAGTTTGATTTACGGCCATGGAACAGGCGTCAACAAGCAAAGCATTCAGGTGCCTTTCTTAGTCAAGAATGCCCTCGAAGTCGGCTCCGTTCAGATTGTGGGCAAAGGCTTGAATACCTGGTCGAACATTCACATCGACGACTTGGTTAACTTGTACCTCACTGTGGCACAGCAAGCGCCGCCTGGTGCCTTCTATTTTGCTGAAAATGGTGAGGCAGCATTCAGTGACGTTGCAGAAGCCATATCAAGGCGTTTCTCAATTCCCCATATTGAGCATCTCAAGGCAGAAGATGCCGTCAAGCGCTGGGGTGCTGCAAGGGCGCTCTTCACTTTTGGAAGCAACAGCAGAGTCCGATCAGTTCGGGCCAAAAAAGAGTTGGACTGGCGACCTGTGCACGTATCGGTTCAGAATTGGATTTTGTCAGAGTACCAGGTTGATTGAATTAATGACTTTATCGGGATTTTTGAAATATGTTACTTGTAGATAAGGTTTGCATCATTGCAGGAGCGGCATCACTTCGCAGCATTGGATATGCGACGGCAGAGTTGTTTATCGAACATGGTGCCAAGGTCATCGTCACGGACGTCAGCATGAATGCGGACGTATTGGGATCGATCAAGACGTCCATTGTAAAAAAATTGCAGAGGACAATATCTATTGATGGCATTCAATGCGACATCAGTAATAAAGACGCCTGTGATGCATTGGTTGCTGAGGTCGTTCGACTTCATGGTCGGATAGATTGCATGGTCAATTCGGCGGGCATCGTTCGATCTAGCCCGATTCTGGAGATCAATGAGTCAGAGCTTGATCTCATGTTCGACATCAACCTCAAAGGCGCATTTTTCCTCTGTCAAAGTGTTTTGGAAGTGTTCAAATCTCAGCGTTTTGGAAATATCGTCAATGTCGCATCATTAGCCGCTCAACGTGGCGGCGGACTTGTAGGAGGCTCACACTATGCAGCTTCCAAGGGCGGCATGTTGAGTCTCACCAGAAGTATTGCGCGCGAATTTGGCGCACTGGGCATTCGTGCTAATGCGATTTGCCCTGCCATGATTGATACCCCCATGCTAGATGGCATCTCTGAAGAGCGTCTTCAAAGCATTGTCGAAGGTATCCCTCTTAAACGCATTGGATCCACAAGAGAAATGGCGGGTGCTTGTCTGTATCTCGCTTCTGATCTCGCAGGTTTTGTCACAGGCGCTACGCTGGATGTTAACGGCGGAACACATATTCATTGACTTTGATTACGGAGTGGAATTTAAAAATGATTCTTGAGTTGGCTGATATTCGAATCAAATCTGGCACATCGGATGCTTTTGAGAAGAACGTACAGATCGCTTTGGCGACCATTTTTCCCAAGTCACAGGGCTTTCTTGGCCACGAGTTCCGTCGTTGTATTGAGACCCCCGACCGGTATGTTTTGATGCTTCGTTGGGCAACACTGGAAAACCATACTGTGGATTTCCGTGGATCCACGTTGTTCGCGGAGTGGCGATCCTTGGTGGGTGAGTTCTTTGCACAACCGCCTCATGTGGAGCATTTCTCTGACGCTTCAAGTCGTTGATTTGTGGATTGGATATTTGAGATCAAATTTTCAAATGCTCTTCTGAGTGGGATACAGAGGCCCCCATCATGACGGCATGAACTTGCCCATCAGTTGCCTTATTTCTGGCAAGAAAAGTGCCTCGGCTTTGTTGGCCACAGTGACCAGACCGAATCTCGCTTTGATCCGAAGTGCTGGTTCAATGGGCAATTCAACAAAGTCAGGTGCCGAAGCACGAATTGCAAGCAAGACGGTGTCTGTTTGTTGTGTGACTTGAATGAGGTGTGAAATTTCATCGCTTTGGAGCTTCACCAAAACATCAGGATGGGCGATTTCGCCATACCTCTCCACCATGATTCTGGCGGTTTCTTCGCTCAAAGGTGTGGAGGCTATGGGGTAGGACTTGAGGTTCGCGAAGACGACCTTTTTTTTGCGCGCAAGAGGATGATCTGGTCTACACATAAAAACGCCATCCATCTCTGCAATTTGCGTGACTCGCAGATCAGGTGTTGGTCTCAGGGCGCGTATGTCCAATACGGCGGCATCTATTAAACGGTCTCGGAGCATTTGTGCCAAGCTGGCCGTGTTTGATCTAACAATTTCAATGTGGAAGTTCGGGAAGCGAGTCCCGAAGTGAGCCAAGATGGGCGTGCTGAGCATGGCCCCCGGTCCTGAACTCAGGCCCAAGCGAATGCGCCCACTGTCGCCAGCACTCAGACTGCGACCACAGTCTTTGAGCTGTTGTGCGTACTCCATGAGGGTATGGCTGCGAGCCAGTACGTCATGCCCAAAAGAATTCAGCTCAATACGTTTGCCGATCCGATCAAACAGTTGTTTTCCAAACTCCTCTTCCAATGACTTGATGCTTCGACTCAAGGCCGGTTGGGTCATGTTCAAAGCATCTGCAGCTTTGACAAAAGATTCGGCTTTGGCCAAAGCGATGAATTGACGTAGTTGAACAAGTGTCATGGTAATCAATGCTTTTTAAGTTGCAAGGATAGTACCAACAATGCATTGGACATCATCTTTCAAGATCTCTAGTATGAAGCCATGTTCTTTTCATTTGAATTGGAGTTTGTGATGAGATTCACTTTCAAAGTCGTGTCCAGTGTGCTTAGTTCGTTGGTGTTGTCTGGCGCCGTGTGGGCCCAAAATTTCCCGACCAAAACCGTCACTTTGATGGTTCCATACCCTGCGGGTGGTGTGTCGGATGTCATTGCACGCACATTGAACAACACCTTGTCCAAACACCTCGGACAGCTGGTAATTGTTGAAAATTTGGGCGGTGCCAGCGGTGGTATTGCAGGCCAAAAGGTTTTGAACAGCCCCGCTGATGGGCACGTGATTTTTCAAGGCTCGCCCAATGAATTGATCTTGGCGCCTTTGTCGAATACTGCGATCAAGTACAAGCCTGAAGACTTTCGCCTTGTTCAGATGATCACCATCAATCCGCTGGTGATGCTTGCACGCAAAGATTTCCCGGCCGCCAATGGCGATGAATTGCTTGCTTATGCCAAAAAAGCGGCGGCAGAAGGTAAGCCCTTGACCTATGCAAGCGTGGGCCCGGGTTCCCTTTACCACTTGCTGGGTGAGCACATGTCATCGGTCACGGGTATTCCCATGACGCATGTTCCCTACAAAGGTGGAGCGCCCGCTGTGCAAGATTTGATGGGCGGACAGGTCGATATTTTCATGACGCCTTATGGCAAAGGACAGGTTCAATTGGTGGAGGACGGCAAGCTCAAAGCGCCTGCTGTGCTTTCAGTCGAGCGACAAGCCATGTTCAGCAAGGTGCCCACATTGAATGAGAGCAAAGCACTCAAGGGTTTTGTCTTTGATACCTGGGCAGGCTACTTTGTGCACAAAGATACGCCAGAGTCAGTGGTTCAGGCTTTGCACAAAGCGTTGAGTGAAGTGGCCAGTGATCCAACGGTCAAAGGTGCATTGGAGGCGCAAGCCATGATCGTCCCACGTCCGCAATCTTTGACAGCTTTGGGCAAGCTTTACGCAGACAACACGGCCAAATACCAAGCCATTGCCAAATCGATGCGCTTACAGCCCCAATAAGGAAAGCGTTGATGCAAGAAAGTAGCTATCTCGCGCATTCACTGGTGCAGCGCGTCGGTGACTTTATTCAGATCCGGCGCGATATCCATGCCCACCCTGAGTTGGCCTTCGAAGAGCACCAGACCGCCTCCTTGGTCGCTGACAAGTTGAAGGGTTGGGGTTATGAAGTGTCGACGGGTTTGGGTGGCACTGGCGTCGTGGGCACATTGCGCCGGGGTCAAAAGGGCAAGTCCATTGGCTTGCGGGCGGACATGGATGCCCTGCCGATTCTGGAGGCGGGCTCTAGTCCCTGGAAAAGTCAAACGGCTGGGGTCATGCACGCATGTGGCCATGATGGGCATACAGCGATGCTGTTGGCGGCCGCCAAATTGATCGCTGAAGACCTTGAGTTTGACGGTACGGTTCATTTGATTTTCCAGCCTGCCGAGGAAGGGGCTGGTGGTGCACTGAAAATGATGGAGGATGGTCTGTTTGATCAATTTCCATGTGACGCGGTATTTGCGATGCACAACATGCCGGGAATTGAAGCCGGTCGCTTAGAGTTCCGAAAAGGTTCAGCGATGGCTTCAAGTGACAACGTGACCATCACCTTGAATGGAAAGGGTGGACATGGTGCGTTTCCTCATGAAGCAAAAGATACTGTGGTGGCCGCTTCTTCGATCGTCATGGCGCTTCAGACGATCGTGTCACGTAACGTCGATCCACAAAAGACGGCGGTTGTGACGGTCGGGGCCATTCACGCTGGGATCGCCAATAACGTGATTCCACAGTCAGCCACGCTCGAGCTCAGTATCAGAGCGCTAGATACAGAAATTCGAGTCTTGTTGAAAGAGCGAATTCTCGCGCTGGTCAAGCTTCAGGCGGAAAGCTACGGCGTGCAAGCTGCCATCGACTGGCGCGAAGGGTATGCCGTTCTGGTGAATACCCCTGATGAAACTGAATTCGCGACTCAGGTAGCCACAAAGCTTTTTGGCGCAGATCGGGTTGAGCCCAGCGGGCCCGCCTATACGGCCAGTGAAGACTTTGCATTCATGTTGCAGAAAGTGCCTGGCAGCTACATTTTTATCGGCAATGGCGGCCCGGGAACCCGTGGCGCATGTCATGTTCATAACCCTGGTTATGACTTCAATGACGAGATCATTGCGCCAGGTGCAGCGTTTTGGCGTGCTCTGGTGGGTGAATATCTCAAGCGAAAATAATAATTATTCGTGGCGATAGTAAAAATGGGCTGCATCGCAGCCCATTTTTACTGGCTCCCAGATTTTCAATCTGTAATGGTATGGCTGCTCAATGAGCCACTATAAACTGAAGCCTGTGTTGGATTGAATCATGCTTCTGGCTTGATGTTCAGGTCTTTAGCAACATCGGTCATCCATGCCACATCCTCTGCTATCAGCTTGCGGAAGTCCTGAACGGATTTGCTGGTGACTGGAGTGATGCCGATCTGGGTCATACGCTCGCGAACACTAGGGCTGGTTGCAGCGGCGCTCAGTTCGTCGAACAGACGTTGAACTACAGCCGGTGGTGTATCAGCATGAACTGCATAGCCGCCCCAGAAATTCAGTGGGGGCACATTGACTCCTGCTTCGGTGATCGTAGGTACATCCGGCATTTCGCGCATTCTTCGCGTGTCAAATACTGCAAAAACACGGACTTGGCCTTTAGGTGCGAAGGTGTAGGCAAAGCTGGCAGCGGTTAGAACGAAGTCCACCTCGCCACCCATCAAAGCCTTGATCATGTCAGGGCCTGATTTATAAGGGACATTCTCAGCCTGGAAACCACCTGCTCGCTCAACTTGCACCGCCTTGAGGTGCTCCATGCTGCCAGGCCCAAGGGAGGCATAGCTGAGTTTGCCTTGATTGGACCGGCCAAAGCTGATCATGTCAGCCAAATTTTTGAACCGAGAGTTCGCTGGCGCCAACATCACCATAGGCATGACAGTCGTTTGCGTGATTGGGATAAGTTGGCGATTAAGGTCAAAGCGTTTGTGGACTGCCTGAACCGAGGCCATGCTGTTGAACAGATAGATCAAGGAATGCCCGTCTGCTGGTGCTTGGAGCAAAGCCTGCATGCCGATTTGAAACAAGCCACCTGGCCTGTTATCGACGATCACTGTCTGTTTCAGGGATTTTTCGAGTTCGATGGCCAGGGGCCTAGTACTGACATCCGCCGCGCCACCTGCTGCAACTGGAAGAATAAATTTAATAGGTCCTTTTGGAAAGCTCGGTGTTTGTGCAAGGGCAGGCATCGTCGGCAGGGCGGCGGCGCCGATCAGGCCAACAGTTTGCTTAAGTGCATCCCGACGGTTAAGGAAATTGCTTTGGGGCATGGTTGTCTCCTGGTGAAAAAAGATTGTTGTCAAGCGCGTCCTGTGGGGAACGGGGAGCGGTCATCCGCCAGCATTAGCTCTCTGGCGAGTAACTCAAACATGTGTGCACGGACATCCGCATAGGATGGGTCGTTTATGAGATTGACCAATTCATTGGGATCCTGCTGCAGGTCATACAGTTCAACCCAATTGTCCTGGTCATAGATTGTTAGCCTATGACTTTCGCTGATCACTGAGCGTGCACGTACGGGAACCTTTAGACCAAAGGTTGGCGCGTGGCCATCCTCTTCGATGAGTACAGCAGTCCGTCCGGCCGATGGTTGACCTTGCAAGGCGGGAGTGAGATCTAGGCCTTGAATGCCGTAGTAGGGAGCCAGGCCTGCGCGCGAGAGAACCGTTGTGGCGATGTCTATGGTGCTGGCCAGTGCCTGCGTTGGAAGTCCTGCGTTAGGTAAACGGCCTTGTGGTTCGGTCCAAATAAATGGAACACGCACCAAACTCTGGTAATGCAATGCTGATTTGAGTAATAGGCCATGATCACCCATGAAGTCACCATGATCGCTGGTGAAGATCACAACCGTGTTGTCGTCTAATCCCAGCGCACTCAAACGGGCTAGGACACGTCCCACCGCATCGTCGATCATGCTGATCATGCCGTAAGTTAAGGCAAGGGCTTCCTTGGCTTCCCGTTCCGTGGCTGCGAATCCTACGGTGGATGTGATGCGTCCTCTGCCTTCAGCTCTCTCGCGGTGCAGTGCCGCCACTGGCGCAAATGTACCTCCTACATCCAAATAGAAAGAGGCTGGAAGCTCGATATCATCTGGGTCGTACATGTCCCAGTACTTACCTGGTGGCGTAAAAGGATGGTGTGGGTCAGCAAAAGAGCAGTGCAGAAAGAATGGCCGATTCTGATTTGCGGCTCTTTCTAGGAATTCCTCCGCCCGATCACCCACCCATGCGGTTGGATAAAGATGCTCATCCACTCGGGTTCGCCAGGCTTGTGGGGCACTGTAGCGATCATCTGGAAATGCGTTATTCGCTCCACGCAGCTGATCAATGTCACCCACCTTTGACTGAAGCCAGCGTGCGTAGTCGCCCTCAACCATGTCCCCATGCATTGTGGCCAAATCCACATGGTCGAAACCGTAATAAGGCGTCTTCACTCGATGCTTGGGTTCTTCCCGCCATTTGCGCAGCAGTTCCATGTCGTAGTTGCCGTCTTGCCAGCGATCTTTTATGGCATCGGCCAGATGCGCTGGTGGGGCTTGCTTGCCTTCAGGAAATGCAGGTCGGGGCGCTTCAGGCGGCATGTCTGTCATGTTCTGCAGATGACATTTGCCCACCAGCCCAGTGAAGTATCCTGATTCACGCAACAACTCTACGAAGGTTGTGGCGTTTTGCGCTAACGGGATTCCATTGCAGCGGGTGCCGTGCAGAGAGGGCATGCGACCCGTCATCAATGATGCACGGTTGGACATACATACGCCAGTGGCCACATAAAAGCGGTCAAAACGTCGTCCCTGACGTGCCAGGGCGTCAATGTGAGGTGTTTTAACCTGACTGTTACCGTAGCAGCCGACATGGTCCGCCCGGTGCTGGTCCGTGGTGATGAACAAGAAGTTGGGCTTTTTCATCGCAGCTTTATCGGAATAGCAGACCGCCAGTGACATGGAAGGTTTGACCGGTCATCCAGCGGCTGTCGTCGCTCATGAGGAATGCTGCAACCCCCACCATGTCGCCGGTATCGGCCAGGCGTTTAAGTACCTGTGAGTTCATGATGCCGTCAAGCTGTGCCTGGGTGAACGTTGCGCGCGGCACCTCGGTGGTAGTAAAACCCGGGGATAAGGTGTTGACACGGATGTTGTCGGGGCCCAGTTCGCGGGCCATAGCATGTGTCATACCGTAGACGGCCGCCTTGCTAGCGACGTAATGCAGGTAGCCGGTCTTGCCCATCCAAACGGCGTCAGACCCAATATTTACAACGCTGGCTTGACCGGCTGCTCGCAGATGCGGCAGCAAGGCACTCGTGAGCAGCCATGGGCCGCGCACATTTACCGCCATTACACGATCCCAGACCTCGGGCTCGATCTCCCAAAATGACGAGAGTTTGATAGTTGAGAAAATCGCCGCGTTATTGATCACACCATGCAATTTGGGATGCTCGGCCTGCAGCTTCTGCGCGAAGGCCTTGACCGAGGCCACATCGGACACATCCACGGTATAGGGCTGAGCCTTCAGGCCGGCGGTCTGCAGCTCTGACGAGGCCGCCTTGACTGCCGCTTCATTGATGTCGGCCATCAGAACAGTAGCTCCCTCTTGCGCTATACGCAGGGAGTAGGCCTTGCCAATGCCTTGACCAGCCCCTGTAACGAGGATGGTGCGCTCAGCCAGACGCTGATTGGGGGTGGGGGTTTGGTTACTCATTTTTTTTGTCTTTCTATCGAAGCGATTCAAAGATTCAGGCCATGCGGAAGGGATCGCGTGTCGCGCCACTGAGTTCCACCCAGACGGCCTTGGTTTCCATGAAGTCTTTGATGGACTCCATGCCGTTCTCGCGGCCCAGGCCGCTGGCGCCAAAACCACCGAAAGGCACGCTGGGGCAGACGGCGCGGTAAGAATTGACCCACACCGTACCGGCACGGATCTTGTCAGCGACGCGGTGAGCTCGCTGTATGTTCTGCGTCCAAACAGAGCCTGCCAGACCGTATTCGGTGTCGTTGGCCATGGCAATAGCCTCATCCTCGGTGTCGAAAGGCATCACACAGAGCACAGGGCCAAATATTTCCTCTTTGACGATCCGCATCTCGGGCTTGACATTGGTAAACACTGTGGGCTGTATGAACCAACCCCTGAGTTCGTCATCCACTCCGCCGGTGGCCAAGGTGGCCCCTTCCTCTTGGGCGACGCGGATGTATTCGCACACGCGCTGATACTGCGGCAGGTTCGAAATTGGGCCCATTTCGGTTTCTGAGGCCTGGGGATCTCCTAGGCGTATGGTCTTGGCCCGCTCAACAATGCGCTGAACCAATTCGTCAGCGATGCTGCGGTGAACGATCAGACGGGAACCGGCCATGCAGGTCTGACCCACCGCTGCGAAAATTCCGGCGATTACACCGTTGGCAGCTGCTGCTACATCAGCGTCCTCAAAGACCACCTGCGGCGACTTTCCACCCAGTTCCAAGACAACCCCGTTGAGCTGACTGGCTGCGGCTTGCGCGACCGCACGTCCGGTCGCGGTCGAGCCAGTAAACACAACTTTGCTGACGCCAGGGTGGCTGGCCAAATGGGCGCCTAAGCCCCGATCCTGTCCGGTGACCACGTTGAATACGCCGGCAGGAATGCCGGCCTCTTCTACCAACTTGGCGAAAGCCAGAGTGGAGGCTGGTGCATGCTCGGAGGGCTTGAGCACAAATGTGCAACCGGCTGACAAGGCGGGGGCCAGCTTCATGGCCATCAACATCATAGGTGCATTCCAGGGCGTGATAGCCGCCACCACACCTACCGGCTCACGGCGGGTATAGACAAAGAAATTGGTTTTGTCAGTCGGGATGGTGCTGCCTTCGAGCTTGTCGGCAAGACCTGCGAAGTAATTGAACCACTCAGGCAGATAACGCAGTTGGAAGATCATCTCGCGGTAGAGCTTTCCGGAGTCGCGCACTTCCATTCGCGCCAGCGGTTCAGCGTTTTTCTCGATCAACTCTCCAAGGCGGCGGATTAGCTTGGCGCGCTGAAAACCACTCATCTTGCCCCACGGTCCCTGAAGTGCACTCTGTGCGGCAGCCACGGCCAGATCGATGTCTTCTACCCCCGCGTCTGGCACACGTGCCCAGGGCGCCAAGGTGTAAGGGTCGATGGTGTCAAAGGTCTTGCCTGATTTCGCGGGCAAATGGCGGCCGTCGATGAAAAGCTCATAGTTCTCCAAGGTGGAAGTATCTGGGACGTTTTTTATATGTGTGTTCATAGGGGCTACTGTTAGGGTTTGAGGCTGGAGCGCAGTGAAGAAAACTGTTAATCAACGGCTGCAGTCTAGGGATCAACCCATAATTAATCTATTGAATTAACTTCAATCTGCTATATCCTTTGGTGATACCAAATCCACTCACACTCATAGCCTCACCCGCTACGCGATCTATATGCCCGCCCTGCAACGCCGAATCCGCCTGACCCAGTTGCGCCTATTGGTTGCCATTTCCGAGCATGGCTCGCTGGCCCGTGCCGCGCTAAATCTGCATGTCACCCAGCCGGCAGCGACCAAGACACTCCGGCAACTCGAAGAGGCTGTGGGTGAGCAATTGGTCAGCCGAAGTTCAGGGGGCAGTCTGCTTACCCCAACCGGCGAAATCCTGTGCAAACGCGCACGCCTGATCCTGGCCGAGCTGATGGATGCCGAACAGGAGTTGGGTTTATGGCACTCAGGCGGAGCCGGGCATGTGGTGATAGGCGCGCTGCCAGTGGCCGCGCCCATGCTGATCCCACAGGCGCTCAAGGCCCTGGCGGTGCTGGCCCCCCGGGTAACCGTGGAGGTTATTGAGGGGCCCTATGACAGTATGTTCCGCGAGTTGGTGGCCGGAAAGATAGACATGCTGGTTGGCAGGGCCTGGCCCGGAGAGGAAACTGGCGTGATGACAGATGTTATGTACGATTCAACCTTCAGGCTGAACGTGCGGGCCGGCCACCCTCTGTCGCAGCGCAAGCGGCTTACGCTCAAAGACACCACTGCTTATCCGTGGATTCTGCCGCCACCAAGTGCGCACACACGTGGTGCCATTGAGGATATGCTGCGGCACGCTGGGCTAGCCCTGCCAACGCATCCAGTGGAAACCACGTCCTACCTGGTCATCCGTTCCATGCTTATGGACTCCGACATGATTGCAGCCCTGCCCACGGAAGTCATGGACGCGGAACAAAAGCAGGGTCTGATTGTCAGCCTACCCTTGCGACTGGACCTTAGGCTCCCTCCGATAGGTATCGTGCGCCTGTCAAAGCGCACGCCATCGCCTACTGTTCTGGCGGTGATCGAGCAGATCAAGAAAGTGGGGGCGCAAGCTACGGCCATTTACGCAGACTGAGTGTTGGGCGCGCTTGCTGCCCAGTACGAGCAGCGACGGCCATAGCCGATAGCGATGCAATGACCCAACAACCTTCAAGGTATCTTTAATCAAGCGCCAGTCATGATCATCCACCCTTTAAATGGATGGTGAAAATTCTGTTTTCTGAACGACACAAAGCGGCCATCGGCCGCTTTGTGTAGAGTTTCCTGAAGTAATCAGAATGGGTACTGCTGCTCCTGGGGTTCAATGGTCAGCCATTTGAGTTCAGTGAACTCGTCAATGACCGCGCGACCATCGAAGCGGCCATAGCCACTGTCTTTCGTCCCACCGTACGGAGCCTGAGCTTCGTTTTGCACCGTGGAACCATTGACGTGCACCGAGCCATATTCCAACTCCATGGCAACGGCCAATGCACGATTGACATCGCGACCGAAAACGCCGGATGACAAACCATAGGCACTGTCATTAGCAACCGTGATGGCTTCTTGTGCACTCTTGACACGAACAACCACAGTGATAGGACCGAAGGTTTCTTCGTCGTAAATCTTCATGCTGGAGTTGACATGGTCAACGATGGTCGCGGGCATCACTGCGCCATCGGCCACACCACCACACACCAGCTTCGCGCCCTTGCTTAAGGCATCCTGCAGCATGTCGTTGATTCGCGTCCCAGAAGATGCGTTGATCATTGGACCCACGATGCATTGCGGGTTGACTGCGGGATCACCTGCAATCAGTTCTTTAGCGCGTGCGGCAAACTTCGTAACAAACTCGTCTGCGACTTTCTCATCGACGATCAAGCGCTCGGTGGACATGCAAATTTGACCTTGGTACAGGAATGAGCCGAACACAGCGGCCTTGACGGCCTCATCCACGTTGGCATCATCCAAAACCACCAGCGGCGATTTCCCGCCTAGTTCAAGCAGGCATCGTTTGAGTTGCTTGGCAGCCTTCTCGGCGACAATGCGACCGACGCGGGTGGACCCTGTGAAGTTGATGCGACGAACAGCTTTATGAGCGATCAAGGCATCTACCACTTCCGGTGCAGATTGAGGAGAGTTGCTCAGGTAGTTGAGCACGCCGGCTGGGAAACCCGCTTCGACCAGGGCTTCCGAGATCAATGCATGGGTGCGCGGACTGGCTTCCGAACCACGGAACACCACGCTGTTGCCGCACACGAGGGGATAAGCAATGGCGCGGGCTGCGAGCACCACTGTGCCGTTCCAGGGCACGATGCTCAAGATGACACCAACCGGCTGGCGCAGCGTCATCGACAGTGCCCCGGGCTTATCTGTGGGAATGGTCTCGCCTTGAATTTGAGTGGCCAATGCGGCTGCTTCGCGGAAGACATTGGCAGCTAGATGAACGTTGAAGCCAGCCCAAAGAGGAGAAGCACCCACTTCGGCGGCCATGATCTCGATGAACTGCGGTGTTTTCGATTCCAGAATGTCAGCTGTTTTCAGCAGCAAACGACGACGCTCGCTGGGAGGTGAATTGCGCCACGCTTTGAACGCGGCGTGGGCTGATTCCGAAGCTTTTTTGTCATCGGCCACGCTGGCCGAAGAGGCCTCGGTGACCAGTGCATTGCTGACGGGATGACGACGCTCAAATTTGGCATCGTTTTCGGCATTGACCCATTGGTTGTCGATGAGCAATTGGGCTTTCATGAGAGCAGACTCCTCAGGTTGGTGGTTGGTAAAGAAACTTTTGATAAAATTCAGCATCGTGTTGAGCCGGATAGAGGTCAGATTCAAGCTTTGGCTGTCAAGATGTCAGCCATGCGCTCACCGATTAGCACGCAAGTCGCCATCGTGGCAACACCTGCGATCCGAGGCATGATGGAACTGTCGGCGATACGCAAGCCTTGCACGCCGTTGACGCGCAACTGCGCATCCACCACGGCTTTGTTGTCCTTTCCCATTCGGCATGTGCCAGATTGATGGAAATAGGTGGTCGCCCCGTTGCGCACAAAGTCTTCCATCTCTTTGCCCTGAAGCTTTTTGCCAGGTGCAACTTCTCGCTTGACGAAATCTTTCATGGCCGTAGAGTTGGCGATTTCTCGGCTTACCTCGATGCCATAAGCCAGGGCTTTTACATCGTCAGGATGGCTGAGGAACCGAGCATCTACAACCGGGCGGTCCTTGGGATCGGCGGAGCGCAATTTGATTTCCCCGCGGCTCTTGGGGGCCACCAACCCAGCACACAAGGCCCAGCTGGTGTTAGGGGGGGTGTACTGCTTTGCCACAACATCCGAGGCGTATGGCAATTCAATTTGCACGATGTTGACATCGGGGGAAACCAATGAAGCTTTGCTCTTGAGGAAGCCTGCAGCGTTGGCAGCGCTGTTGCGGTGAGGAATGTGTTCCTTGGGCTCGAAAATACAGCCACCATGCAACAGGTGATCCTGGAAATTTTTACCCACTTCTGTCGAGTTAACTACGGTCTTGATACCGTGATGGCGCAGTTGCGCGTCGTCACCAATGCCGCTGAGCATCAACAGCTTGGGTGTATTGATGCCACCAGAGCAAAGAATGACTTCTGTTGCAGCCCCCACCACACTCTGGGTGCCCCCGCGATTAATTTGCACACCTGTGACCTTGGTGCCCGACAGCACCAGTCGATCCACATGGGTATTGACGATGACCGTCACATTCGGACGCGAGAGCACTGGATAGAGGTAAGAGCGGGCCATGTTCTGGCGACGACCATCTCGGATGATCTGGTTCATCAAGGCGAAACCGACATTGCCTTCTTCCCGTTTCCCGTTTTGATCGTCGAATACCGTGTAGCCCAGCGATTTACAGGCCTGGAGCATTGCGGGTGCGAGCGGATGCGGATTATGGGCCGGCTGACACCAAACGGGGCCACCCTTACCGCGATACCTGTCGTCCGCTTTGCCTTGCCAGTTTTCAACCCGGCGATAAATCGCTAAACCAGACTCGTAGTTCCAGGCCTTGTCGCCACTCACACTGGCCCAGTGATCCAAGTCGTCTTTGAAGGGGCGAGCCCAAATGGTGGCGTTGATGCTGCTGCCGCCACCGACGACGCGGCCCATGTGTTCAGGAATAGCTCGGTTGTTGGTGCTGGGGGAGGCGAGCGCGACGTCGCCCCAGTCCCGTTCGGTGCCGAGGTTGGTGAACCAAACGCTTGGATCAAGGACAGATGGTGCCGTATCCCAATCCCCAGCTTCAATCATGAGGATTGAGGCGTCTTTGCGAGTTGCTAGGCGGCCGACCAGTGCGCAGGCTGCAGTGCCCGTGCCCACGACAACGTAATCGTAGGAGGCTTTGAGATTGGCTCCGCGTTCTTTTTGGTTTGCACGCACCGCATCCAACTCATCGGCCAGTACGCTCAAGCCAGTCAAGCCGAAGCCGGTAGCTGCTGCAGCACGCATGAAGCCACGACGGTCGAGTCGCCCAGCGATCAGCGCACGTTCCAATCGTTCAAGCAAGCCGTCATTGGGGTTGCTGTGGGTGTAAGAAACTTGGTTCATTTTGAATTCCTATTGGTCGGTGTCGAATTTGTCTCCAGTGGAGGGGCTCAAAGCACCAGCTACCACCGGCCGCCACTTTAGGAGACCGTTGAAATTCTTCGTACATCGGGATTTCCCCTATCTGAAATTGTTCCAAGACAGAACAACCGGAAGCAACGTCAACAGCTTCTAATAGGAAGTCGAGCAGTATGGGTATGCATCAGCCTGATCCCGCAGGATGACCGACATTTGGACCGCAGCATCAGTTGCAGTGGGAGACCAGCGCGAGCAGCGCTTACGTTTTGAAAGCTTTGGCGTCAATGCCAAGGACTGTCATTCGCCTGTAGATGAGGCCACGTGAGACTTTGAGCAATTTCGCCACCAACGAAACATTGCCTTTGCACTCTTTAAGAAATTTCTGGATCAGATCGGCATCAGCCTGTTTCAAGCTGCTGGCTGTTTCGACCAGTGCTTCGGCGTTGATGGGCGACGCGGATGTACTTAATTCGATGTGAGCGGTTTTGGCAGGAGCTGTGGTGCCAGGCTCCACATCGCAGGGAATTTGGCTGGTGATACCCACATGCACATGGCCATTCAAATAGAAATCACACTGCATGTAAATTTGCAGTCCACTGCGCAAACGTAAGGGTTTTAGTCCACTGCCTGCCAAGGAAGCTAGATTCGAAAAGCTGATGTCAAAGATGTCTTCCACCCATTGCGGTGGTCGGTGCTCTTGTTCAGGCTGAAGGCCCAAGAGATTGCTGGCAACAGAGTTGACCCAAGCCAGTTTCCCAGTGTGATCGAGGCCAAGCATACCGACCATGGGAGTGTCAAGGATCGCAGGTACGAATTGAAAACGAACAACCAAATGCTCGTTTGAATGTGCCGCCAGCAAGCGATTTTCAATCGATGCAGCATAAAGTCCGACGATTGCAGAGGGATTAATTTTGAATGGACTGCCCTCGCTGGAAATGTCCAGTATCCCCGCCAATTGGCCATGGATGTTGCGGATGGGCGCTGCGGAGCAGTACATCGTCTTCACCGAGTTGTAGTAGTGCTCTCCTCCGAGCACGCAGGCCTGCTTGCCAGTTCTCGCCACTATGCCGGGAGCGGTAGTGCCCACATGCTCTTCCGATAAGTTCACGCCCACTCTGTGGGCTATAGAAATGATTTTTTGATCGTGTTGAGATGCCGGTGTCGCCCCAATCAATACGCCCGTCGCATCGGTCAAGATGGCAGAACAATTGGCAGAACCCAAGGCGCTTCCCAAAGATGGCAGTTCACTCAGCCAAGCCTCGTGCAGTGTCCGGTTCCTTTGCAGTGCCAGGTGACTTCTGCTGGCCGAAACAGGTTGGAATTCAATTTTTTCTTGTGGTTTTTTATCCGCACGGTGGCAGCGTGTCCATGATTGAAAAATGGCCTCGCTCACAACCCCCGTAGGCAGAATTCCCTCTTCGAAATACCTATGGCGCGCCAAGATAACGCGGTCATCTTGGCTCATGAGAAATGGTGAATTCATGACGTGGTTTGAAGCAGAAGGGCTGCTACTTTTACTTGACTATGCTGTTACTAAAAACCTGGATGATCGACAAGAGGTTATAAAGTAATCGAGCAAGCAGAAGCCTGTCAAGCAGCGTCTGGCTGCTCGGCCGGTGCCGCCTTGCGGAAAGCGTCCAGTTCCATGCAAGCCCTCTCTACTGCCATGATGAGTGGCCATTTAGACAGATCAACCTGGAAGCGTCGTGCACTTTCTATTTGCGGAATCAAATAACAATCTGCCATGGAGGGCGTGTCACCGTGGCTGAAGCGACCACGTTGGTTATCGGCGTTCAACAAAGCTTCATAGGCATCAAACCCAGCACTGATCCAGATACCACACCATTGGTTGATGGCATTGTCATTCGCACCAAAAGTTTTACGCAAATATTCAAGAATACGGCGATTGTTGATGGGGTGAATGTCGCATCCGATGATGGCCGCCAATGCGCGCACTTGTGCGCGGCTCTTTGCATCGTGGGGTAGCAAGGCCGGCGTCGGGTATTTTTCTTCCAGCCATTCGAGAATGGCGGGCGACTGCAAGAGTACCTCTCGACCCGTGTCTAAAGCGGGCACTAATTG
>JACCDS010273642.1_pt1 | contig 25346 bp, 20 predicted proteins | sample 7446441 | NCBI WGS metagenome assembly JACCDS01 (sample SAMN15323445, study PRJNA562643) | freshwater metagenome | isolation source: river surface water | place: USA:Blue River Watershed | collected 2017-08-17 | reverse complement strand
GGCGAAAGTTGAAAGTTGAAAGGTGAAAGTTGAAAGAACGGATACGAGTCGAGGCAATGGGGACGTCAGCGGAAGGGTTGCCCAATTTTTCGACCGGCCGACGCTGATCGGTCTTTCAACTTTCAACTTTCACCTTTCAACCGAGGCGCCCCGGCTCAGGGCGCCTCATAGACTTCGATCAGGGCGGCGCCGGCGCTGTCGTTGACCCCGCTGACTTGCGCGGTGTACGAGCCGGGCGGCAGCGTGACGAGCAAGGCGGCGTCGAGGCTGAGGTTGCTGGCGAGCGGGAAGGCGCCGACGGCGGCGAAGGCTGCGCTCAGCGCGGTTGCGGCGGTGCCGCCCGGGCCGGGGAAGCCCCAGTCGTCGTTGGCCTGGACGAGGGTGGAGCCGCGGTAGAGTTCGAGGCGCGGGTTGGCGAGGGCCCCGCCGACGCCGAAGGCGGTGAGCGCGGGGCCGATGGCGCGGATGAGGACGCGGCGGGGGACGTTGCCGCTGATCGAGAAACCGGCGACGAGGAGGTTGCCGCCGGCGACTTGGGCGCGGGCGGAGACGTTGACGAGCCGGGCGCCCGAGGTCGGGGCGGTATCGTAGAGTTCGGCGAGGGCGACGCCGTGGGCGGCGGGGTCGGTGCCGGAGATTTCCGCCGTGTAGCTGCCGGCGGCGAGCGGGCGCAGGAGGGCGGCATCGCGGCTGGCCGGGTCGAGGGCGAAGGCGCCGGAACCGGCAAACGCGGCGGACAGGGCGGCGGCGCCGGCGGCGGGGAGGGCCCAGTTGTCGTTGGTCGTCAGGACGGTGCTGCCGGAGTAGAGCCGAAGTTGCGGATCGGCGAGGGTGTCGGCGACGCCGAAGGCGGCGAGGGTCGGCCCGACGGCGCGGAGCAGCACGGCTTTCGCCGGGGTGCCGCCGAGCGCGAAGCCGACGGTGAGGAGGCGCGCGTCGCTGCCGGCGGTGGTGCGGACGGAGAGGTTGACGAGGCGGCCGGGGTTGGGGGCTTCGACGCCGACGGTGGCGGCGGGACTGACGAGGGAACCTTGGGGGCCGGTGACCGTGACGGTGTAGGAGCCGGCGGCGGCGGCGGTGGCGGGAACCGAGTAGGTTGCGGCGGTGGCGCCAGCGATGGCGGAACCGTTGCGGGACCATTGGTAGGCGAGCGGGCCGGTGCCGGTGGCGACGATGCTGAGGACGAGGGTTTCGCCGAGGAGGATCGTCTGGGAGCGCGGGGCGGCGGCGATGGCGAAGGGTTCCACGACTGCGCGGCCGGTGCGGCGGGCGTTGTGGCGGAGCTGCGGCCACGGGCCCGAGGCCGCTGTGGTGGCGAGGTCGTGGGCGTAGAGCTTGTGGTCGTTGCTCGCGAAGTAGAGGCGGTTGCCGGCGATGACGGGCGAGGAGCGCACCCAGCGTCCCGCGGCGTAGGTGCGGTTGAGGGAGCCGTCGGGATTCACGGCGTAGAGCAGGTAATCGTAGCAGCCGAGGTAGATGACGCCGTTGGCGTCGATGGCCGGGGAGCTGGCGCGGACCTCGTCGCCGAGGGGAAACGTCCAGCGGACGGTGCCGGTGGCGGTGTCGACGGCGTGGAGTTTTTTGTCGTAGCCGCCGAAGTAGGCGGTGCGGCCGTCGGCGCTGAGGGCGGGCGAGGAGGTGATCGCGGCCGGGGTGCGGTAGCGCCAGCGCAAGGTGCCGGCGGGCGTGAGCGAGTAGAGGGAGTCGCCGGAGGTGGCGAAGTAGATGTTGCCGGCGGCGTCGAGTGCGGCGGTCGTGTAGATGTCGCCGTCCGCGGTGTAGCGCCATTTCTCGGTGCCGTCGGGATTGAGGGCGAAGAAACGGTCGGAATCGGAACCGACGTAGACGGTGCCGTCGGCGCCGATCACGGGTGAGCCGTAGGAGCTGCCGCCGGTGTCGAAGGTCCATTTGCGGGTGCCGTCGGCGGGGTCGAGCGCGTACACGCGGAAGTCGTCGGACTTGATATAGACGGTGCCGTCGGCCGCGAGGACGGGACTGTTGTAGAGGGAAATATAGCGGCCTTCGGCGGACTCGGCGGCGGTGGGAGTCGGCACCTGGAACAGCCATTTCTGCGTGCCGTCGGGCCGGTAGGCGCGGAGGGCGCCGTCGTTGGCGCCGAAGTAGACGGTGCCGTCGGCGCCCACGGCCGCGGAGCTGGTGTCCATGGAAACCGGATACTCGGTGCCGGCGAAGAGGAATTTGAGCTGGGGCGTGACCCACTTGGTCGTGCCGTCGGGATTGAAGGCGTAGAACCGGCCGTCGTTGCCGCCGATATAGACGGTGCCGTCGGGCGCGACGGCGGGCGTGGTGGTGAGGTTGTCGCCGGTCGGGGCCTGCCAGGCGGCGTCGGTGAGGGAGAGGGTGAATTGGCCGGACGGGACGCCGAAGGGGCCGGGTTTGGCGTCGACGGTGAAGTAGTAGGTCGTGCCGGCGACGGCGACGAAGGGGCAGAGGACGGTGCGGGCGGTGTCGGGTTCGGCGGGGAGGGCGTCGGCGGCGTTGACGGGGACGAGGTCGGTGAAGCCGGCGTTGTTGCCGGGGCCGGAGTAGACGCCGACGAGCGGGTCGAGGTCGTCGCTGACGAGCGAGAGCTGGAACGGCCCGCTGGCGGGGGCGGTCCAGCGGTACCAGAGCGAGCGGCCGCCGGCGGAGCCGAGGAGGCGGGGTTCGCCGGACTCGCGGGCGGTCTGGGCGTTGTTGGCGTTGACGAGGACGCTGCGGCCGGCGAGCGGGGCGGCGGCGGCGAAGCGGTCGTTGCCGGGAATGATGCCGACGTTGAGCAGGGTGAGGCCGGAGGCGCCGCCCTTGCCGTCCACGGAAATCTGATACGTCGTGCCGGCGACGGCGGGGAAGGCGAGGCGGCTGGTGCGGAGGGTGCCGTCGTCGTCGTTGGCGGCGACGGGGACGAGGTTGGCCGGGGCGGTGCCGGTGTGGACGGCGAGGAGGGTGTCGTAGCCGCTGCCGGCGGTGTCGAGGTTGACGGTGGCGGAAACGGGGGCGGTCCATTCCCACCAGAGGGAGGCGGCGCCGGCGGCCTCGCCGGGTTCGGCGGTGGCGCCGGCGTTGCTGCCGCGGGTCGCGACGTTGTCGCCGACGAGGCGGCCGCGGGTGGCGAAGTCGTCGTTGAAGGGGCGGTTGTCGGAGGAGGTGACGGCTTTGAGCAGATTGAGGCGGCCGCCGGTCTGGCTGCGGCCGGCGAAGGCGGGGACGGGATCGGTGCTGCGGAGAAGGCGGTTGATGAGCTGGCGGTAGGTGTCGCCGGGGAAACGCGTTTTCATCAAGGCGAGGGCGCCGCTGACGACGGGGGCGGCCATCGAGGTGCCGCTGGAATTCACGGGCACGGTGTCGCTGGCGAAATTGAGGGAGAGGACGAAGTCGCCCGGGGCGAAGAGTTCGACGGCGCCGGAGCCGTAGCTGGAAAACGAGGCGCGGTCGTCGAGCCGGTTGGAGGCGCCGACGGCGACGACATTTTCGAGGGGATTGCTCGCGGGGTAGTGGCGCGAGACATCGAGATTGGTGGCGGTGTTGCCGGCGGCGGCGACGTAGATGATGCCGGCGTCGCGGGCGCGGGCGACGAGGGCGAGTTGGCGCGGGTCGAGCGGGGCGGAGGCGGATTCGCCGTAGCTGGCGTTGATGATGTGGGCGCCGTTATCGATGGCGTAGTTGAGGCAGGTGAGTTCGTCGGAAAGGAGGCCGAAGCCGTCGGGGCCGAGGAATTTCAGGATCATCAGCCGCACGCGCCACGCGACACCGGCGACGCCGTTGGCGTTGTTGCCGACGGCGCCGATGAGGCCGGCGACGTGGGTGCCGTGGCCGTTGTCGTCCTCGGGCGAGCCGCTGACGCGGCCGTTGATGACGCGGAGGCCGTGGAGGTCGTTGACGCCGGCGCGCGGGTTGGGGTTGAGCCAGAGGTTGGGGGCGAGGTCGGGGTGGGTGAGGCGGGCGCCGGAATCGAGGACGGCGACGACGACGTTGGGCGCGTCGGTGATGACATCCCAGGCGGCCACGGCGGAGATGTCGGCGCCGGCGCGGCCGCCGTTGTTGCCGGTGTTGCGCAGGTGCCATTGCTGTTCGAAGCGCGGGTCGTTGGGGACGGCGGCGGCGCGGAGGATGCGGTCGAAGGCGACGGTTTCGTAACGGCCGGTGGCGAGCAGGCGGGCGGCGGCCGCGGCGGCGGTTTCGCCGTCGCCGACTTCGAGGACGCGGAGGTCGTCGAGCCGCGCGAAACGCGTGCGGGTGCGCAGGCCCTCGCGTTGTTCGGCGGCGTCGAGGGTTTCGGGGGCGAGGGCCTGGCGGTCGCCGGCGCGGGCGGGTCGGGGGCGCACGAGGAGGGTGCGGTCGGAGTAGCCCTGGCGGATTTCCTGCGGGGTGAGGGGCCCGCGATCGGGGCCTGGGTCGGGCCAGCCGTCGGCCCGGGGCGCGGCGGCGAGCATCGCGGGAAGCGCCAACAGCAAGGCGAGGACGAGGCGGGCGGCCGGCGAAACGCCGGGGCGGGAGAGGGCGAAAGTTCCCATGGCGAAGGCGCGGGCAGCGTTTCGGCGGCAATGCGGAGCGGCAATCGCGAATCGTGGCATTGGCCTGCCTGCGGCGTTGAAAAACGCGCCGCGGCGGCCTTGCTGGCGGCATGCCCCCCGCTTCGATTTTGCCCCGTGTCTTGGCTTGGTTTTTCGCGCTCGCGACCGCGGCGGCCGCGCAGCCCGCGACGAAACCCAACATCATCTTCATTCTCGCGGACGACCTCGGCTACGGGGAACTCGGCTGCTACGGGCAGGAGTTGATCGCCACGCCGCACCTGGATCGCATGGCGGCCGAGGGCATGAAGTTCACGCAAGTGTACGCGGGCAGCACGGTGTGCGCGCCTTCGCGGAGCGTCCTGATGACGGGGCAGCATCTCGGCCGGACCACGGTGCGCGGCAACGCGGGCCGCATCAATCCCGCCGCCCAGTCGCTGGCCGCCGGGGACGTTACGGTGGCGAAAGTGTTGCAGCGGGCCGGCTATGCCACCGGCCTCGTGGGCAAGTGGGGCCTCGGGGAAAACGACCAGCCGGGCGAGCCGCGGAAGCAGGGCTTCGATTACCATTTCGGTTTCCTTAACCAGAGCCACGCCCACAACCACTATCCCGATTTCCTCTGGCGCAACGGCGAGAAAGTGCCGTTGCCGAACGACCGGGTGCCGGTCGGCAACGTCGACGGCGTCGGCTATGCGACGAAGCCCGTGGTCTATGCCGGCGACCTGTTTGCGGAAGAGGCGGTGGCGTTTGTGGAGAAACACCGCGCGCGGCCTTTCTTTCTCTTCTACTCGATGGTCTCGCCGCATGCGAACAACGAGCGCAGCCGCGAACTGGGCGACGGCAACGAAGTGCCCGACCTCGGCATCTACGCCGACAAACCCTGGAAGAGGGCACACAAGGCGCACGCGGCGATGGTCTCGCGTCTCGACCGCGATGTCGGGACGCTGCTGGCGAAACTCAAACAGCTCGGGCTCGACGAAAAGACCCTCGTGATGTTTTCGAGCGACAACGGACCGCACCGCGAAGGCGGGCCGGAGTACGACCCCGCGTTCTTCAAGCCGAGCGGCCCCTTCAGCGGCTTGAAGCGCAGCCTGACGGACGGCGGCATCCGCGTGCCGTTCCTCGCGCGCTGGCCCGGGCAGATCAAAGCCGGGATGGTGGCGGGGCACGTCGCGTATTTCGGCGATATGATGGCGACGTGGGCGGAACTGGCGCAGGCCGCGCCCCCGCCCGATCTGAACAGCGTGAGCCTGGTGCCGACCTTGCTCGGCCGCGGGCCGCAGCCGAAACACGACTACCTGTACTGGGAATTCTACGAACAAGGGGTCAGCCAGGCGCTGCTGCTGGATGGGCGCTGGAAGGCGATCCGGCTCAAAACGACGACGGCGCCGATCCAGCTTTTCGATCTGCAGACCGATCCGGCGGAAAAGACCAACCTCGCCGCGCAGCAGGCGGCACTCGTGACCCGGGCCGAGGGCCTGATGAAGACCGTCCGGGCCGACAACCACTACTGGAAGCTCGGCGTGCCGCCGGCTGCGGCGCCCTGAGCGCCGCGCCCGCGGCCGGCGGCGTCAGTCGCCGAGCGGCAGCGTGAAATAGAACAGCGCCCCCTTGCCCGGTTCGCTCGGGGCGACGCCGATTTTGCCCCCGTGGTCCTCGACGATCTTGCGGCAGATCGTGAGGCCGAGGCCGGTGCCGTGCTTTTTGCCGTGGGTGGCGAAAGGTTGGAACAACGAGGCGGCGATCTCAGGCGCGATGCCGTTGCCTGTGTCCTCGACCTCGATCCGGAGTTCGGTTCGGGAGGGCTTGTAGCGCAGCGTGACGCGACCGCCGTCAGGCAGCTCGTCGACGGCGTTGTTGACCAGATTGTAGAAGAGCCGAGAGAGCCGGCGCGGGTCGATCCGGACAAGGACCTGCGGGGGTGTTCCCGCCTCGAGCTTGACGTGGCGGGCGGCGATTTCTTCCCGGAGTTCCTCCGCCAGCGGCTGCATGAAGTCGGCGAACGGCGTGGGCTGCAGATCGGGGCGCTGGCCGCTCGGCTTGGTAAACTCGATGAGCTCCTGGAGCATATTGGTCATGCGGTCGATCTGGCGCGTGATGCTGCGCTTGGCCTTCGCCTTGATGGCGTCGGGGGCGTCGGCATCGCACAGCATCTCGGCGGTGAGCCCGATGATGGTCAGCGGATTCTTGAAATCATGGACGATGGTGCCGGCGAAACGGCCGACGACCGCGAGGCGTTCGGCCTGCAGGATTTCGTCGACGTACTTCCGGTTCAGGGCGCGCATGCGCGCGCTGAACTCGCGCAGAAGATTGAGCGCGAGGTGCGGGCGTTTTTCGAGCAGACGGAGCAAAATATCGCGGCCGACAAACAGCGTCGTCGTCGCCGTCTCGGCGGTGGCGGTGGCGGAGCGCGGCGCCTCGTCGACCACGGCCATCTCGCCGAAGAAATCGCCGGGGCCGATCGTCGCGAGGGTGCGGGGTTCGTTCGGGCCCACGACGGCGGAGATCCGGACCTGACCGGTCTCGACGATATGGAAACCGTCGCCGGCATCCCCGGCGGAAAAAATGACTTCGCCCGCCCGGTACTTTTTCCGTCTGCTCTCGGGGGCGAGCGCGCGGAGTTCGTCGCTCAGGACGCCGGCAGGTCGCGGGCCGCTGGGGGAAGACATGGCGGAGCAGCCTAACTCGGCGCCGCAATCGCACAAGCGGGGAGATGGGAATTGCGCCGCGGAAAGGGAGGAACCCGGAGCGCTCCGGGTTCCTCCCCGGAACCGTGCTACTTGATCGCGACCAAAGGGGATTCCGCCGAAGCCGGCGGCAGTGCGGCGGCCAATGCCGGCGCCGCGAGCCGGAGCTCGCTCACTCGGCCGGCGTTGAACCGGACGACCAGCGTGCCCGTGGCGGCGCTGTCCGCGACGCGGCGGCGGTGGTAGAGCCAGGTGCCGTCGGGCAGCACGGCGTCGGGCCGGCCGAGCCGGGCGGAAACGTGGACCCGGTACGAGCCGGCTTCGATATGTTCGCCGACGTTGGCGACGGTGATCGAACCGTGGCGCTGCAGCAGATGTGCGGCGGGATCGGCGGGAGCGGCAGGGGACGCGGACACGGCGGCGGCGATGGCGGCGGCCGCGGGCAAGACGATGAGATGGCGAAGGAGGAATTTCATGGCGGGAAGGCCGCGCGGTGGCGGACACCGGGCAACGTGGCGAACCCGGCCGGCCTGGCCGATGGATTCCGAGCCAACGGCTCGCCGCGGTGGCGAACCGCGGCCGGCCCCGAGTGAACGGCTCGACCGGCGAGCCAACGGCTCGGGAACCGTCTCGACGGCTGCGGCCGGCGCGGCGAGCCTCGGGGCGATGCTGCGGCGCGTTCTCCCGCTTCTGGTTTGGCTGCTCGCCGTTCCTCTCCCGGCGGCGCAGCCCGGCCCGCCTTCCGCGCTGGAAATCCGGCCGCCGGCGGAGCCCGTGCTGCGCTTCCGCGTTGGCGACGATCCGCGCTGGGCGGATCCGGCCTTCGACGATTCCGATTGGCAGATCATCTCCCCGCGCGAGCTGCCGTCGCGCCGCGGCATCTACTGGGTGCGCTGGCGCCTGCGCTCGCCGCTGCTGCCGCCGCCGCTCCCGCCGGACGGCCTGCTCTTCAAAGTCGTGGCGAGCTACGATCTTTTTTGGGACGGCCGGCTGATCGGCCGGAGCGGGCGGGTCGGCGCCGCGCCGGTCGAGGAGAGTCCGGGTTTCGTGGATACGCTATTCCAGCTGCCGCCCGACCTGCTCGGCCCCGGCGAGCACGTGGTCGCCCTGCGGATGTCCAGTTGGCACACGGGCTTCCCCGGGCCGTCGTACGGTCTGCTGCTGGCCCGGGGAAACTTCCGCGAGATCCTCGTGAAGCGCTCGCGCACCGCGCTCCTCTCCGTCGTGGCGGTCGGGGCCGCGCTCGTGGCCGCGGTGGTATTCGGGCTGATGTGGCTGCTTGCCGGGCGGCGCCGACCGCTGCTCGTCTGCAGCGCGCTCTTCGCCGTCGTGGCCCTGCTGCAGGCACTGCAGGCCTGGCGCTGGCTCTACGAATACCCGTACGACTGGCACTACCCGCGGCTCGTCGCGATCACGGTGCTCGCGACGGCGCTGGCCGTGCTGCTGCCGGTTTTCCTGCTCGAGCATTTCGAGCTGCGCCGCCGCCGCGCCTGGGTATTCGTGCCGCTGGCGGCGCTGCTGGTGCACGCGTGGTTCAGCACGCCGTTTTACAACGGCATCAGTCTCTACGCTTGCGCCGTCGGGTTTGCCATCGCCCTGGGCGTGGCGACTGCCGCGGTGGCGCGGCGCCGGCGCGGCGCGACGGTCGCGGCGGCGGGACTCGCCGTCAGTCTCGTGGCGCTGATCGCTGCCCCGCGGGACTTCCTCGATCACGCTTTTTTCCTCAGCGCCGGCCCGGCCCTGCTCGGCCTGCTGGTCACCGTCGTGCTGGAATTGCGCGAAGAGCGCCGCGCTGCCCGCCGGATGGAGCTCACCGCGGCCCGGCTCGAGACGGAGCTGTTGAAGAAAAACATCCAGCCGCACTTCCTGCTCAACACACTGGCGACGATCCAGGAAGTCATCGAGCAGGAGCCGCGGACGGCGGTGACGCTGATCGACGCCCTCGCGGCCGAGTTCCGGATCCTGAGCCGGGTGGCGGGCAATACCCTCGTCCCGCTCGGCGAGGAACTCGACCTCTGCCGCGCGCATCTCCGCGTGATGAGCCTGCGCAAGGGCGCCGTCTGCGAGCTTGCGGCCCGCGGGATCGATGCCGCGGCGCCGATTCCGCCGGCGCTGTTCCACACCTTGGTCGAGAACGGCCTCACGCACCTTGCGCCCCGGGGCGGCCGGATCGAATTCGACCTGCGCGCCGACCGGCTGGCCGTCGGTGTACGCTACACGCTCACGGCCCGCGGGGAGCGGCAGGCGTCGGCGGCCGAGCCGCGCGAGGGCACCGGGTTGCGCTACGTGCGCGCGCGGCTGGAGGAGAGTTTCACCGGGGCTTGGTCGCTGGCCGGGGTGCCCGTGCCCGAAGGCTGGGAAACGATGATCGAAATCCAATCGCCGGCGGCCGTCGCGCCGCAGCCGCAGCCCGCTTCGCCGTGAGAATACTGATCGTCGAGGACGAGCCGCTGTTGGCGCAGCGTCTGGAACGATTCTGCCGGGAAATCCTCGGCGAGAAACTGGAATCCGTCCGTTGGGCCTCGCTGTGGGCGGAGGCCGCGGCCCGGCTCGACGAATCGCCGATCGACCTGCTGCTGCTCGACCTCAATCTCCACGGCCGCGACGGCATGCAGCTGCTGGCCGCGAGCGTGGCGGGTTCGTTCCACACCGTTGTCGTTTCGGCCAACACCGACCAGGCCCTCCGCGCCTTCGAGTACGGAGTGATCGATTTTGTGCCGAAGCCGTTCTCGCAGGAACGGCTCGCGCTCGCGTTGCGCCGGGCCTCGGAAAAGGACGCCCGGAGCGCCGGTGCGGCCAAGTACCTTGCGGTGCGCAAGGCCGGGCGTGTCGAGCTGATCGCGATCGACGACATTGTGTACGCCGAAGGCGCCGGCGCCTACGCCGAGCTCGTACTGGCCGACGGCCGCCGCGAGCTGCACGACAAGACCCTCGAGAAACTGCAGGCGTTGCTCCCGCCCGGTTTCGAGCGGATCCACAAGAGCTACCTCGTGCGCTGGAGCGCGATCAAGGCGCTGCATGCGCAGGAGGGCAGCCGCTACGAGGCCGAGTTGCGTTCCGGCCTGCGCCTGCCCGTGGGCCGCAGCCGCTACAAGGAACTGCGCGCGTTGCTCGGCTAGCTGCCGCCGGGCTACTTCTTTGCGTCCGGCGCGGGTGCCGGCACGCGGCAGGATTGCCAAGCGAGGAATCGCCAGCGGCCGTTTTCCTGCCGCCAGACGGCGAGGTAGCCGAGGTCGAGTTTGTTGACGCCGGACGCGTTGCGCACCGCGGCGAGCACGCGGCCGTGCTGGAGCACGATGCCGGGGCCGGCCGGGACGAAGGTGCGATCCTTGTGCTCGAAGGATTCGTAGACGGATTTTTTGGATACGAGCGCGGCGACGAACGTGGCCTTGGTGTCGACCTTGGTGTTCGAGTGCGCGTAGTGGAGGTCGTCGGAGAAGATGGCCTCAAGTCGGGCGCGGTCGCCGGCGGTCGTGGCCGCGAGGCGTTCGTCGTCGGCCGCCCGCACGGCGGCAATCAGGGCCGAGTCCGCCGCGCGGAGCGGCAGGAGGGCGAGGCAGAGCAGGGGCAGGCAGCGGAGCAGGAATTTCATGGGGCGGTAGAGTCGCGCCAGCGAATCCGCCGTATCGCCGGCGTGCAAGCCGCCCCTGCGCCGGTTCCGCGGCGCGGCCACGTCACTTCCGGTCGTAGCGCAGCAGCCGCTTCGTTTCCTCGGAGGCCACGAAAATCGATTTGCCGTCGGCGGAGAAGCAGACCGCTTCCGCCTGCGGCAGGGCGTGCGGTGCCAGTTTTTCCGGCGTGCGGCCCAGCGCCTTGGCCCAGGATTCGCCGGCGGCGCGGGGAAACACCAGCGCGTTGCCGTAGGTCAGCACGACCGCCGCCGAACCGTCGGGCGCGAAATCCATCGCGCAGGGCCAGGCCCGCATGCGGCCGAGCCGGGCGTTGAGCAGAAGTTGGCCGGCGGACGCCTTCGGTAGGTGCGGAACGGTACCGACGAGCCGCGCGTTCACCGTGGCGGAAACGGGCGGACCCGCGGGCAGGGCGATGCGGTAGAGCCGCGGGACTTCGTCGCGTTTGGAGAGCAGGTAGATCGCGCGTTCGCGCGGATCGACGGCGAGGGATTCGACGTCGCGCGGTCCGTCCTCATAGGTGACCGTGAGCGTGGCCGCGGGTTGCTCCGCAAGCCGGCCGGCCGCGGCCAAGGCGGCGCGGTCGGGCTCGGCGACGAAGTGGATCAGCACCGAGCGGCGCACGGCGTCGTTGTCCCCGACGTCGCCGACCACGAGCCAGGGTTTCCCATCGAGCACGACGGACGCGAGGTCCTCCCAATCCGTATTCTTGACGCCGCCGACCTGCAGGGTGCCGACGGGGTTGCCGTCGGGATCGACGGCGTGGAGGAAGGGCGGGTTGCCGCTGTCGTCGTGCAGCCAGAGCAGGCCGGGAGTCCGGAGCGAGGGAGCGAGGCCGCTGGTCTCGCGTTTGGCCGGACCTTCGATTTTGCCCGCTTCGACCGGACCGCCGAACTTCGGCTCCGCCGCGCGGAGGGCCGCCGCCAGGACAAGGCCGGTCGCGGCCCAGGCCACCCCACGGGAAAAACGGCGCAGCGATTGCATGGCTGTGTCGACGCGGTTCCGGCCGAATTGTTCAATCCAAAATTCCCGCGCCGCCGATTCCGCCGCCACGGACTTTTCGTTTGTTTCGGACCCCGCGCCTCCGATAGTGCCCGCATGCTTGCCAAGTCTTCGTCCGCCGCGCTCCGGCGGTTGTTCGATGCCGTCGGCCCCGTGGACGCCGTCGGCATCGAGGAACGCGTTGCCAAGTACGGTACGCGCTCGATCAAGAAAAACGCCAAACTCTGGGGCCTGAAAACCGCCGTCTCGATGGTCGATCTCACGACCCTCGAGGGCAAGGATACGCCCGGCAAGGTCGCCTCCCTGTGCCGCAAGGCGGTGCAGCCGCACGACGCCGACCTCGACGTCCCGCGGGTCGCCGCCGTTTGCGTGTATCCCGCGATGGTGCGGCACGCGCGCCGCGCCCTCGGGACCGGCACGGGTGTGAAGATTGCGTCCGTCGCGACCGCGTTTCCCAGCGGCCAGGCGCCGCTCAAGACCCGGCTCGCCGAGGTGCGCGCGGCCGTGGCCGACGGCGCCGACGAAATCGACATGGTGATCAACCGCGGGGCGTTTCTCGCGGGCGAATTCGCCGCGGTGCAGGACGAGATCGCCGCGGTGGTCGAGGCCTGCGGACCGGCCGCGCTGAAGGTGATTCTCGAGGTCAGCGAACTGGAAACGTACGACAACATCCGGGCCGCGTCCTTCCTCGCGATGCAGGTGATCCGCCCCGGCGATTTCATCAAGACCAGCACCGGCAAGACCTCGCTCAACGCCACGCTCGGCAACAACCAGGTCATGATCGACGCGATCCGCGACCACTACCTCGATACCGGCATCGCCATCGGCATGAAACCCGCCGGCGGCATCCGTACGGCGAAGCAGGCCCTGACGTTCCTCGTCGCGGTGAAAGAAACGCTCGGCGACGCCTGGCTCACCAACACGCGCTACCGCTTCGGCGCGAGCTCGCTGCTCAACGACCTGCTCCGCCAGCTCGCGAAGGAGAAATCCGGCGCGTATCAGGCGCCGTATTACTTCAGTGAAGCCGCCGAGTCCTACTGAGTTCCCGTCCGCCCATTCCGAATTTTCCATGCCCACTCTGGCCAAAAAAACGCCCTCGCGCCCCGCTTCCCGTCCGGGCCGGCCCGCGCCGGAACTGATCTTCGGCGACCTCTGGCCCTTCGACCCGGCGCCCGAAACCGCGGACCCGAAGCTGAAGCCGCGCTACGACCTTTTCATCGGCGGCCGCTTCGTCGCGCCGCAGACCGGCAAGTACTTCGATTCCATCAACCCGGCCAACGAGAAGAAACTCGCCGAGATCGCCCTCGCCGGCCCCGCCGATGTCGACGCCGCTTACGCCGCCGCCGCCAAGGCCGCGGGCCCTTGGGCGAAGCTGCCCGGCCGCGAACGCGCGAAGTACCTTTTCCGCCTCGCCCGCCTCCTGCAGGACCGCGCCCGCGAATTCGCCGTCGCCGAGACGCTCGACGGCGGCAAGCCGATCAAGGAATCGCGCGACTTCGACGTGCCGATGGCTGCGGCGCATTTCTTCTACCACGCCGGCTGGGCCGACAAACTCGAGTACCTCGCCCCGGGCCGGCAGGTCGCGCCGCTCGGCGTCGTCGGCCAGGTCATCCCGTGGAATTTCCCGCTGCTGATGTTGGCTTGGAAAATCGCGCCCGCCCTCGCCCTCGGCAACACCGTCGTCCTCAAGCCGGCCGAAACCACGAGCATCACCTGTCTCAAATTCGCCGAGATCATCCAGGAAGCGGGCCTGCCGCCCGGCGTGGTCAATTTCGTCACCGGCGCCGGCGACGTCGGCGCGGCCGTCGTCAACCATCCCGTCCCGGCCAAGATCGCGTTCACCGGTTCCACCGACGTCGGCAAAATCATCATGCGGGCGCTCGCCGGCACGGACAAGAAGCTGACGCTCGAACTCGGCGGCAAGGCGGCCAACATCGTGTTCGACGACGCCCCGCTCGACCAGGCTGTCGAAGGCATCGTCAACGGCATCTTCTTCAATCAGGGCCATGTCTGCTGCGCGGGCTCGCGCCTGCTGGTGCACGAGCCGGTGGCCGACGCCGTCCTCGCCAAACTCAAGCGCCGCCTCGCGGTGCTCAAGGTCGGCGACCCGCTGGACAAGAACACCGACATCGGCGCGATCAACTCGGCCGCCCAATTGCAGCGCATCCGCGAACTCGTCGCCGCCGGCGAGGCCGAGGGCGCGGAGCTGTTCCAGCCGGCGTGCCGGCTGCCGGAAAAGGGATTCTATTTCCGGCCGACGCTGTTCAGCGGCGTGTCCATGAGCCACCGGATTGCCCGCGAGGAAATCTTCGGGCCTGTGCTCAGCATCCTCACGTTCCGCACGGTCGAGGAAGCGGTGGAGAAGGCCAACAACACCGCCTACGGCCTCAGCGCCGGCGTCTGGACCGACAAGGGTTCCCGGATCCTCAAGCTGAGCACCGAGCTCAAGGCCGGCGTGGTCTGGGCCAACACCTACAACAAGTTCGATCCGACGTCGCCGTTTGGCGGATACAAGGAAAGCGGCTTCGGCCGCGAGGGCGGCCGCCAGGGCCTGCTCGACTACGCGAAACTCACCTGAACCGCCGGCGCACACCCGTTCGCAACCATGTCCCGTCTTCCCGTCACCAAAACCCCGAAGCCCTACGTCGGCGGCGCCTTTATCCGCTCCGAGAGCGGCCGCACGTATCCGCTGGCCGACGCCGCCGGCGCCTTCTTCGCCCACCTGCCGCAGTGTACGCGGAAGGATCTGCGCAACGCCGTCGAGGCCGCCGCCAAGGCCGGCCCCGGCTGGGCGAAACGCACCGCCTACAACCGCGGCCAGATTCTTTACCGCCTCGCCGAGATGCTCGAAGCGCGCGCCGAGGAAATGACCGCCACGTTGGTCCGTTTCGGCGCCGCCCGCGCCGCCGCCGCCCGCGAGGTCGCGGCGAGCGTCGACCGCCTCGTGTACTACGCCGGCTGGGCCGACAAGTACGAGCAGGTGCTCGGCAACGTGAACCCCGTCGCGTCGCCGCATTTCAATTTCACCGTCACCGAACCGATGGGCATCGTCGGCGTCGTCGCGCCCGATGCGCCGTCGCTGCTCGGCCTTGTTTCCCTCGTCGCCCCCGTGATCGTCAGCGGCAACACCGTCGTTGCGCTCGCCTCGGAGGCGACGCCCTATCCCGCCGTGCTGCTCGGCGAAATGCTCGCGACCAGCGACCTGCCCGGCGGCGTCGTCAATTTGCTCACCGGATTCCGCCGCGAATTGGTACCGACGTTTGCCACACATACGCACTTGCGCGCCCTGAGCGCCGCTGTCGGGCCTGAGGACGCGAAGGCGCTGCGGCTTGGCGCCGCCGACAGCATCAAGCGCGTGCGGATCGCGGAAGCGACCAAGCCCGCTGATTGGCTTTCCGCCCGCGAGGAGAGTGTTTACGCGATCCGCGATTTCCTCGAGTTCAAGACGACCTGGCATCCGATCGGCGCCTGAGCCGGACTGATGAAGTTGAGAGTTGAAAGATGAGGGTTGAGAGATCGATCCGAGGTAAGTCGCGTCGGAACATAGGTAGGGAGATGCAACCGCGGCACGATACGTGCAAAACCGGGCGGTTCTGCTCTCAACTCTCAACCAAGCTTGCTCGACTACATGAGTGCGCCTGAGCCGGCGGAAAACGGCATTCCGCCCGCCGCGGCGTTGACGTCGTCCCGGCGTTGCGTCGACGTTTCGTCCATGCTGCTTCCCCGCCTGCCCCGCGCGTCCGCGTGGGTCTTCGCTGTCGCCCTGCTGTTCTCGGTTTCCGCGCCGATTTTTCGCGCGGCCGATCTTTCCCCGGAAGAGGTCCGGGCGCAAAGGATTGTCGCGTCCCCCTCGTACCAGGCCGCCGTCAAGGCCTTCGACCGCGACTTCGCCCGCTACGTGAAGGATCTCATTTTCCTGACCGAGATTCCCGCGCCGCCTTTCAAGGAACAGCTCCGCGGCGAGGCTTATGCGAAACTGCTCCGCGAGGTCGGCCTGGAAAACGTCACCACCGACGCCGAGGGCAACGTCATGGGCCTCTGGCGCGGGCGTCCCGGCAACACCGTGCCGCTCCTGGCGGTCGCGGCGCATCTCGACACCGTGTTCCCCGAGGGCACCGACGTCACCGTGAAGCGCAACGGCTCCCGCCTCATGGCGCCCGGCATCGGCGACGACACCCGCGGCCTCGCGTTCCTGCTCGCGGCGATCCGCGCCATGAAGGCCGCGAAGGTCGAGACCCCGGGCGACATCCTCTTCATCGGCAACGTCGGCGAGGAGGGCCCCGGCGACCTGCGCGGCATGCGTTACCTCTTCGGCAAGGGGCCGTGGAAGGACAAGATCAAGCGCTTCATCACCGTCGACGGCGGCAACAACGATCTCATCACCAACGGCGCCCTCGGCAGCAAACGCTACCGCGTCACCTTCAAGGGCCCGGGCGGCCACAGTTGGGGCGCGTTCGGCCAGGTCAGCCCGGCCTTCGCGTTGGGCAACGTGATCGCCCGCCTCGGCAAAATCGTCGTCCCGAAACAACCCAAGGTTTCCTACAACGTCGGCATCGTCAGCGGCGGCACCTCGGTGAACTCGATCCCTTTCGAGGTTTCGCTGGAGGTCGACATGCGCTCGGTGTCGCAGGAGGAATTGCTCAAGATCGACGCGCAGTTCCTCAAGCTGGTCGACGAAGCCGTGGCCGAGGAAAACGCGGCGCGGTCCACGACCTTCGGCAAAATCACCGCCGACGTGAAGCTGATCGGCGAGCGGCCGTCGGGCGTTACGGCGCCCGAAACGCCGCTGCTGCGGCAAGTCATCGCCACGATGAAGTCGTTCGAGAAGGTGCCCGTCTGGAACGTCGGCAGCACCGACGCCAACATCCCCATCAGCCTCGGCATTCCGGCCTTCGCGATGTCGCCCCAGGCCGGCAACCGCGGCGGCCGCGCCCATTCGCTCGACGAATGGATCGACGTCGACCAACCGGCGTCCGTGAAGGATTTCGGCCTCGCGCTCGCGCTCCTGCTCAGCGTCGCCGAGGCGCCCTGAGGGGCCGCGGCGGCGGTTTTGCGAATTCCCTCCTGCGATTTCCGCCGGCGCCGGCGCGGCGGCGCCGTTCATCCCCGTTCCGCTTCCGCTCATCCCGCCCCGCGGGTCAGCGGCCGGAATTGCCGCTAGGGTGCGACCATGCCGTCCGAAGTCATGTTGCCACGCCCGTACTCCCGGTCTCTGTAGCCGTATGCCCGTCGTTGCGACGCCCACTTCCGTTTTGCTCGAGAGCGAGGCCCGCCGTCGGCGCGCGCAGGAGCGGATGTACGTGATTTTCCAGGTCGTGGGCTGGAGCTTCTTCCTGCTGCTGCAGACGTTCTTCGTGCTCGTGCTGCCGCAGAAGCCGCAGACCGCGGACCAGATCGCCGAGACGCTCTCGACCGTGGTCTTCGTGGTCGCGCTGGGTCTGCTGATCACGCATTTCACGCGGCCCTGGCTGGTGCGCTGGAGCTGGAAGGACCTCGGTTGGCTGGCCCTGGCGCCGCGTATTCTGGGTCTGAGTACACTGCAGTCCCTCGTCTGGACGCTTGTCGGCTTCGCGTATCCCTACCTCGTGCTCCAGATCCCGTGGCCCGGCAAAACGCCGATCTGGGTCGCGATGGTCCTGAGTGTGGTCAACGGGATCATCCTCCTCGCGGGTTGGCTCTGCGTTTATTTTTTCTACCACCTCTTCGACCGTTTCAACCGGCTCCAGATCGAGCAGCTCAAGCTCGCCACCAACGTCAAGGAGGCCGAACTCCGCGCCCTGAAGTCGCAGGTCAATCCGCACTTCATCTTCAACTCGCTCAATTCCCTGCGCGCGCTCATCGACGAAGATCCCGCGCGCGCCCGCGAGGCCGTCACCCACCTCGCGAATCTCCTGCGCTATTCCCTCCAGAGCGGCCAGCTCGAGACCGTGCCGTTCGAGGACGAGCTCCGCACCGTCAGCGACTACCTCGCGCTCGAGCAGATCCGCCACGAGGAACGCCTGCGCGTGCGCCTCGACATCGACCCCGCGACCCTCGGTCTGCCGATCCCGCCGCTGCTGCTGCAGACCCTCGTGGAAAACGCGGTCAAGTACGGCATCTCCACGCGGCCCGAAGGCGGCGAGATCGCGATCGTCGCGCGCCGTGAGCGCGACGCGCTGCGGCTGCAGGTCAGCAATCCGGGCGATCTCGCCCCCGCGGCGGCGCCGACTTCGACCGGGCTCGGGCTCCGCAATGCCGCGGAACGCCTGCGCCTGCTCTTCGGCGACCGCGCCTCGCTGCAGCTTCGGGCGGCCGCGCCCGAGCTGGTGGTCGCCGAGGCCGTGCTCCCCCTGCAACCCGCGCGCGCATGAAAGCCCTCATCATCGACGACGAGCGCCTCGCGCGCAACGAACTGCGCCGGCTGCTGGCCGCGTATCCGGATCTTGAAGTCGCCGGCGAGGCCGCCAACGCGAAGCAGGCGCGCGAGCAGCTCGCCGCCCTCCGGCCCGGGCTCATTTTCCTCGATGTGCAGATGCCCGGCGAGACCGGCCTCCAGCTGCTCGAGACCCTCGAGCCGCCCGTGCCGCACGTGATCTTCACCACCGCCTACGACGAGTTCGCGGTGAAGGCCTTCGAACTCAACGCCCTCGACTATCTGCTCAAGCCCGTCGACCCCGCGCGCTTCGCCGCCGCGATCGACCGCCTCCGCGCCAAGGTCGCCGCCGGCCCCGCCGCCGGCCCGAAGGCGCCGCCGCGCGAACGGCTCGCCGCGGAGGACAAGGTCTTCGTCCGCGAGGGCGACCGCTGCTGGTTTGTCGAGGTGAAGACGATCCGCCTGCTCGAAAGCGAAGGGAACTACACCCGCGTGCATTTCGACACCGCCCAACCCCAGCTTTTCCGTTCCCTCAACGCCATGGAGGAGCGGCTCGATCCGAAGTATTTCTTCCGCGCCAACCGGCGCCAGATCATCAACCTCGCCTGGATCGAGAAGATCGAGCCGTGGTTCAGCGGCGGCCTGCTTGTCCATCTCAAGGGCGACGCCAAGGTCGAGCTCAGCCGCCGCCAAGCCCAGGATTTCCGTGAGCAGATGAGCCTTTGAAAATCGGAAAACCGGGAAATTGGAAAATCGGGAAACCTCGCGCGCCGGACGTGCTTGTTTCTTCGGACTTCCCCAGCCCGCGCGCCGTTTTCCTCTTTCCCGCTTTCCGCCTTTTCCACTTTTCGGAATTCCCATGATCGAAGCCCGCCAACTCACCAAGACGTTCCGCGACAAAAAGCGGGGCGAGATCGTTGCCGCCGAGGATATCACGTTCCGCGTTTCCCCGGGCCAGATCTACGGTCTGCTCGGAGCCAACGGCGCCGGCAAAACCACGACCCTCCGCATGCTCGCGACCCTCCTGCAGCCGTCCCGCGGCGGCGCGACGGTCGCGGGCTTCGACATCGTGCGCGACGCCGCCAAGGTCCGCGCCCATGTCGGGTTTCTCGCCGCCAGCACCGCCCTCTACGGCCGGCTCACCGCCCGCGAGATGATCGCCTACTTCGGCCGCCTCAACGGGCTCACCGGCGCGCAGATCAAGACGCGCACGCAGCAGCTCGCGGCCGACCTCGAGATGGACGAATTCCTCGATCGCCGCTGCGACAAGTTTTCCACCGGCATGAAGCAGAAGACGTCGATCGCGCGGACTTTGGTCCACGATCCCGCCGTGATGATCTTCGACGAGCCGACGCTCGGCCTCGACGTCATGGCCGCCCGCACGATCGTCCGCTTCGTCCGCGACTGCCGCAACCGCGGCAAGACCGTCATCTACTCCACGCACGTGATGAGCGAGGTCGAGAAACTGTGCGACGTCGTCGGCATCATCCACGGCGGCAAACTGCTCGCCGAGGGCACGCTCCCGGAACTGCGCGCCCGCACCGGCGAGACCGATGTCGAGGAGATCTTCGTCAAGACGGTCGGCGGCGACCAACCCTGAACCCGCGCCCCCATGAACTGGACCAACATCGTCACGATCTACACCAAGGAGTTGCGCGACATGCTGCGCGACCGCCGCACGCTGCTCTCGATGATCATCATCCCGACGCTCGTGATGCCCGCCATCATGGCGTTGGTCGCGTTCATCTCGTTCAAGGTGGTGCGCGAGGCGCGGGCCACGGCGCCCACAGTGATGGTGATCGGCGGCGACGATTCGCCGGCCGTCCGGGCCGCGCTCGGCGCCAACGACAAGGTCAAGATCGTGCCCGCGGCCCCCGATTGGAAGCGGCAGATCTCCGACAAGAAAGTCCGCGCCGCGGTGGAACTGCCGCCCGGCTTCGACGCCGTCCTCGCCCAAGGCGCGCCGGCCGCCGTGAAGATCTACAATTACGAAGGCGAGATGCGTTCGGCCTTCGCCGTTTCCGAGCTCCGCCGCTTCTTCAACGACTACCGCGACCGCGAGATCGCGGGCCGGCTGGAGCGCCGCGGCCTGCCGCCGGAACTTGTGAAGCCCTTCGAGCTGAAGACCGAAAATGTCGCCCCGCCCGAAAAGGTCGGCGGCAACGTGATCGGCGGCCTGATCCCGTACCTGTTCATCCTGCTCGCGTTCACCGGGGCCATGTACCCGGCGATGGACCTGACCGCCGGCGAGAAGGAACGCGGCACGATGGAGACGATCCTTTGCAGCCCGGTGGCGCGCATCGATCTCGTGCTCGGCAAGTTCCTCATGGTGCTCACGGCGTCCCTGGGCACGGTGCTGTTTTCCCTGCTGTCGATGACGCTCACGTTCCTCGCCGGCGGTTCGCTGTTCGCCAAGTTCGGCGGCGCCGCCGCGGCCGGGGCGGCGAAGACCGCGGCGGCCGCGGGTCCGGCGCTGCCGGCGCTCGATCCGCTGGGCCTGATCGCTGTACTCGGAATGGTGATACCGGTGGCGGTGCTGTTCTCCGCCGTCCTGCTGGCGGTTTCGCTCTTCGCCAAGAGCTTCAAGGAAGCGCAGAGCTACGTCTCGCCGCTCATCATCGTCATCATTTTGCCCGCGGTCGTCGGCATGCTGCCCGGCGTCGAGCTCAACGCCAAACTCGCGCTCGTCCCGATCCTCAACGTCTCGCTGGTCAGCAAGGAACTCGTCTCGGGGGTGTGGCAGTGGTCCTACCTCGCGCTCATCTTCGGCTCGACCTGCCTGTACGCCGCCGCGGCGCTCGGGCTCGCGGTGAAGATGTTCCAGCGCGAGGATGTGATCTTCCGGTCGTAAAGATTCCGGGAATCGGCCGGTGCGCGGCCGGGTTGAGGTAAACTCCGGGTAAAAACCGGTTCGCGCCGTAGCCGGCCGGCGCGGAAAGGGCTAGGGTGGTCCCGCAGCAAGCAGGAACACCACATGAACCCGACCATCACCTTTCCGCCGTCCGGCCCCGCCCTGAAGTTGGAGCGCACGGCGCCCTCCGCCGAGAAGTGGGCCGCCACGCTCGCCGAGGAGCGGCGCCGGTTGCAGGAAGACCAGGATGCACTCCGGGAGCGCGAGCAGAACCTCCGCGATTACGAGCTCCGCCTGCGTTCCCTGCAGGCCGAGATCGAGGCCGGCCGCGCCGGCGAGAACCGCGGCTTCACCGCCGCGCCGATGCCGCAGGCCGAGGTGCGGTCGCCGCGGCGCGACACCTTCGAGGAAGACACCGCTTTGCAGGCCGGCTGGGAAAAACTCCACCGCGCCCGCGAGCTGTTCGCGGCCGAGCAGAACAATCTCCGCGACGACCGCATCGCGGTCCGCGAGCAGGAAGCCGCGTTGCGCCGCCGCGAGGTCGCGGTGTCGGAGCGCGAATCCCGGCTTGCCGCGCGCGAAGCGCTGGTCGCGGCGGCGGCCCCGGCGGAACCGATGGCCGGCGAACACACGATGTCGGCGGTGACGCGGCTCACGCGGGCGCCTTTCAATATGGCCCGCTCCGTTTTCGGCGCGAAGAAGGCCTGAAGCATTTTGGAGTAATCACGACTCGTCGCCAGGGCGGTGGCCGCAAGGCCGCCGCCCTGTTTTTTTGGCGCCAGCCGCGGCCCGCACCGGTTCGGAACGGAACGAAAAGTCGGGCGGAGCGGAAAAATCCGCTTGCGCGAAGTTGGGCGAACCAACATCGGTTGCGCCGTTGAACTTTTCCGCCCGAGCCGCCGTTTCCGTACGCGTCATGAAAATGACGACGGTCAAACGCGCCCGTTGGCACGGGTCGGCTTGGCGACGATGGCACCGCGCGGAATCCGCGCCGATCGGCTGAAAAAGCCGTCACCGACCACCGCCAAGCCCGACTCACCCGAGTCGGGCTTTTTGTTTTCCCGAATTCCCGATCCCGCACCACGTGACCCAACACCACCCGCTCCCATGTCCGCCCTCGCTCTCGCTCCCGCCCCCCGGTCCCGGACCGGATTGATCCCCGCGCCCGCGCCCGAACTCCAACTGCCCGGCGTCGCCTTCTTCGGCCGTTCGCTCGCCGAATACGCGCAGTTCTTCGCGCTCGATCCGGCGGCCCTGCGCGGCCGCGACGTGCTCGATGTCGCCGCCGGTCCGTCGTCGTTCACCGCCGAGGCGTGCGCGCGGCGGATCGACGCCGTCGCCGTCGATCCGTGGTACGACCGCACGGTCGGCGAGCTGACGGCGCAGGTGCAGGCCGACTACGCGCGCATGGCGGCGCAGATGCACGCGCAGCCGCGGCTGTTCCGGCTGAAGGCGTTTCCCTCGCTCGCGGCGGCCGAGACGGACCGGCGCGGCGCGGCGGAGCGGTTCCTCTCCGACTACGCGACGCACTTCATCCGCAACCGCTATGTCGGCGCGGCGCTGCCGCGGCTGCCGTTTTTCGACGGGACCTTCGACCTCGTGCTGTGCGCGCACCTGCTGTTCGTCTACGCGGCGCGCTTCGACTACGACTGGCATCTGGCGGCGTGCCGCGAACTTGTCCGCGTGACGGCCGACGAGGTGCGTATCCATCCGCTGTGCGGTTTGGACGGGCGGCCGTATCCGGCGCTCGCGCGGTTGCGCCGCGAGCTGCGGGAAGCCGGCATCGCGAGCGAGGTGCGGGCGGTGGACTACGAATTCTTTGCCGGCGCCCACTCCATGCTCGTGCTGCGGAGGGCCGCCGCATGAGCGCCGCCGGCCTGGCCCGCACCCCGGAACCGCCGTACTACGCGGTCATCTTCACTTCGAAACGCGCCGCGACCGACGAGGCGGGCTACGGCGCCGTCGCGCAGCGCATGGTCGATCTTGGTTCGCGTTACGACGGGTTCCTCGGGATCGAGAGCGCGCGCGGCGCCGACGGCGTCGGCATCACCGTGAGCTATTGGCGCGACGAGGCGGCGTTGCTGGCGTGGAAGCGCGACACCGAGCACCAGAAGGCGCAGCACGGCGGCCGTACGGCGTGGTACGAGGCTTACGAAGTGCGGATCGCAAAGGTCGAACGCGCGTACCGTTTTGCCGCGGACTCGGCGACGCAGGCGTGAGCGGCGCGGCACGGGCGGGTTGCGTCGGCGCGGGCTCGGTGGTGGGGTGAAACCATGTTCCCCCAGCACATCATCGCCCGTAAGCGCGACGGCCACGCGCTGACGCGGGCGGAAATCCAGGCCTTTGTGCGCGGTGCGACGGACGGCTCGTGGGCCGACTACCAGCTCAGCGCGCTGCTGATGGCGATTTTCCTCCGCGGCATGACGCCGGAGGAAACGGCGGCGTACACGGATGCGATGATGCATTCGGGCACGGTGGCGGATCTCTCGGCGGTGCCGGGGATCAAGGTCGACAAGCACTCGACGGGCGGCGTGGGCGACAAGATTTCCATTCCGCTGGCGCCGCTCGTCGTCGCTTGCGGCGTTCCGGTCCCGATGATCAGCGGCCGCGGTCTCGGCCATTCGGGCGGCACGCTCGACAAATTGGAATCGATCCCCGGTTTCCGCACCGACTTGTCGCTGGCGGAGTACGGCGCGCAGATCGCGCGCATCGGCTGCGCGCTCATCGGGCAGACCAAGGATCTCGCGCCCTCGGACAAGAAACTCTACGCGCTGCGCGATGTGACGGCGACGGTGGAGTGCATCCCGCTGATCTGCGGCTCGATCCTGGCGAAGAAACTCGCCGAGGGCATCGATGCGCTCGTGCTCGACGTAAAGTTCGGCCGCGGCGCGTTCATGAAACGCAAAGCCGACGCGCGGGCGTTGGCGGAGGCGCTGGTCGCCGTCGGCCGTGCCGGCGGCAAACAGGTGCGTGCGGTGCTCACCGGCATGGACCAGCCGCTCGGCCGGACGGTGGGCAACGCGTTGGAAGTGGCGGAATCGATCGCGTGCCTGCGCGGGGCGGGGCCGGACGATGTGATGGAAGTCACGTACACGCTCGGGGCGCACATGCTGGTGCTCGGCGGCGTCGCCCCGGACGAAACGGCCGCGCGGCGTAAACTCGAGGCGGCGATCGCGGATGGATCGGCGTTGGCGAAATTCCGGGAGATCGTGGTGGCGCAGGGCGGCGACGGCCGGGTGGTCGACGAGCCGGGGCGGTTGCCGCAGGCGCGGCTGCAGGTGCCGGTGCCGGCGCCGCGGGCGGGCACGGTGGCGGAGGTCGACGCGATGGAAATTGCTTTGGCCGCGCTGCGACTCGGCGCGGGCCGGGCGCGGGCGGAGGACAAAGTCGATCCGGCGGTCGGCGTGAGCGGGCTCCGCAAGATCGGCGAAACGGTATCGGCCGGTGCGCCGCTCGCCGTGATCCATGCGAACGACGAGGCGGCGTTGGCCGCGGCGCAGGCCCAGGTGGCGGCGGCGATCCGGATCGGCGCCGGCCCGGTCGCGGTGCCGGAACTGATCGGCGAGACGCTGCGTTGAGCCGGCGGGCGGGGAGAAGTTGAGAGTTGAGAGCTCGTGCCGGACTCCTGCGGACCGGTCCGCTTTCCAGGCCTTCAACTTTCACCCTTCAACTTTCAACTGCGGGTGCGGCGCAGCCGCGCCCGCTCATGCGGCGGCCGCGGTGTCGGTGGTGACGCCGGCGAGGATCTGGCGGACGAGGGCGAGTTGCGGCGCGGCGAGGTTCACGCGGCGGGGCGAGCCCCAGCCGAGGAGCGCGATGGCGGTCGTCTTGGCGTCGAGGCGGAGCGGCACCAGCGCGACGGCCCGCGGGGTGACGGCGGCGCTGCGCCACCAGGCCGGCAGGTAGGGTTGGATCGACGGCTCGCGCGTGTCGTGCAGCACGACGACCTCCTGGCGGGTGAGGCAAACGCCGAAGACACTGCGTTCGTCGGAGCGGACGGCGACGTTGCCCTTCAGGGTCTTCCATTCGGGGCCGGTGCCGGCGGTGAGGGTGAGCGAGGCGCCGCCGGGGAGGCGTTCGATGAGCCAGCAGGTGTCGGCCTGGGCGGAGTCGCGGGCGAGGGCGAGCGTGGTGGAAAGGGAGTTGGCGGCGGGCGGTGTGGGTTGCGCGGCGAACGCGCCGGCGCGCTCGAGGGCGGCATCCCAGGGTTCGGTCGGCGGGGCTTCAGCCAGCGTCGGCTCCAGCTCCGGTGCGGCGGCGGGGGCGGCGGCGGCAAGGTCGTCCGGCGAAGCGGGTGCGGCGGCGGCCTCGGTG
>JACCDS010457372.1_pt1 | contig 25360 bp, 24 predicted proteins | sample 7446441 | NCBI WGS metagenome assembly JACCDS01 (sample SAMN15323445, study PRJNA562643) | freshwater metagenome | isolation source: river surface water | place: USA:Blue River Watershed | collected 2017-08-17 | reverse complement strand
TTGATGATCAAATGCCAGATAATTACAGCGACGAGTATACCAAGCCTGTTATACTCCCAACTGATGTAACATTAGTAAGAGTGCAAAGCTACAGAGATGGTAAGCCTATTGGAAAATTATTGAATATCCCTATTGAATCTTTAAGAAATAGAGCTAAAAAGGTTTTATAACATATCATGAAGCATTCGATACTTTCTATATGGCTACTATGCTTTACAATAGTATCGAATGCTCAAAATATTCGTTTCAAAAAAGATATCACCGAGATTGGAGATAGTAGTAGGGTTCAAAAAATAATTAATTTATTAAAAGGTACTCCCAACCCATTGATTGATTCTACCAATATGGTGATCAATCGATATATTCAATCTATTGGAAGTTTAGAAGGGAAGATCATTAGATCTATCAATATCGAACAAAGGCACTTTGGGACAGATGTTGACAAACCTACCTTTCAAAAGAATAATGTATTTATCAATTTTGCCAACCAGCTACATGACAAAACAAACAAAAGCACCATTACCAAAAACCTTTTCATTAAAACCAATGAGCCACTAAATCCTTTACTAGTTGCTTATAATGAGAAATGGCTTAGAGATCTTGGATTTATACAAGATGCTAGAATACTAGCCTACCCCAACAAAGAAGATACAAATCAAGTAGATGTATTTGTGGTAACCAAAGATATCTTCCCCATTGGCGGTTATTTTAATCTTAAAGAAGCCAATGCTTTTGAAATAAATTTAAATACAGAAAATGTAAACGATTTAGGCAATGCCTTTAGTATTTCACAAAACTATGATCACGAAAGAAAAACAAAAACCGGTTGGGGATTTGATTATACAACTAGAAATATTATAGGCAGTTTCTTGGATATCAAAACTGGAGCCAAATCATACACTGATAACTATGCCAATAAAATGGCTTCCGCCAATAAGGTATTCATTAGTGGAGGTAAACCTTTGCTTCATCCTTTGGACAGATGGACCTATGGATTTGAAATTCGTCAAGAGAAAAACAGAAATGCCTACAATACATGGTCAGATTCTCTTTACAAAAATGCATTGCAATATCATTTAAAACATTTTGATGCAAATATTGGTTACCAGTTATTCATTAAAAATAGGATCTATCAAAACGACAATCTGAGATACTTCCTACAAATGAGGTATTTAGAAAATGACTTTATTACTAGACCCATTCAATATCTAGAACAAATAGACAGAAACTATCAGAGTATTCAAGCTTATTTCGGATCACTTACTTTGTTTAAACAAAAAATTATCAGAACCCAATACTTATATGGATTTGGTCGTAACGAGGATTTGCCAACGGGAAAATCTTTAATGATTACTACTGGTCATTATAATAGAGAAGGACAATCGCTCCCCTATTTAGGTATACAACTAGAATCCTATACATTATTAAAAAACGAAAATTTTAGACATGCCAAATTAAATCTTGGATCCAGCTATATAGACAAACAAATTCAGGATTTTAGATTTTTAGCAAGTCTTGAAAGTATTAGTAAGATACATTATTTAGAATCTGGCTACAGGTATCGACAAATATTGAATTTAAGTTTTGCTCAAACACTGAAAAATAAATTCAATGAGGCATTATTGATTAATAGTATTTATGGAATTCCTCAATTAAATAAAGAAAGGATCAAAGGAGGTACTAGGATTACCGCTAACTGGGAATCTATATGGTACAATTCCAGAACCTTTTATGGATTTAAAAAAGCCCCATTTGTATTTGCCAATCTTACCTATATAAGAACAGTGAGCGAACCCATTAAAAATGGAGATATTTATAGCGCGTTGGGTGCAGGCATTCGAGTAAGAAATGAGAACCTCATTTTGGGTACCATAGAATTAAAGGGGTTTTATTTCCCAAGAACCAATTTGCAGTTGAGTCCCTTTAATATTAGTTTAATGGCCAATATTCGTTTTAAGTACAATTCAAGCCTGATTGAAAAGCCTGATTTTGTGGCAATTAACTAATAAAAAGCCCTTTTTCATTCAACCATTCCTATGTAGTTTTGTTATCTAATTATGGTTCAAGCATATAATTTTTTAGCTAGTTGGCAGTTATTTCCAGAGAAATGCAATTTCGAATTCCAACTGGTTCCAAAATCAGGTAATTACAAGATTGACAGCATTCAAAATGGTCACGCACTAGATTTTAGCCACAATTGGGTAAATATAGAAAATGAGGCTTTTTATGCTCAATTTTCAGTGAATCCCAATGGCGAAAAGCATCCTTTCAATAACGGATCTGCCGAAAATTTTGCTACCCATATTGCATCTGAAATTAATAATGCTTCTTGCCTAACTGTCTATTTTTTCAAAGAAGATCAAGAACAATTAAAAGTAGTACACGAGATTTTAGCGAATGGCTTTATGAAAGTAAGCCATCATGGAAAAAAAGAAGATGGTAGTTCTTTTACCAATACAGAAATATACCATAAGCAATTGAGCGTGTTACCTTATGCCTCATCCGCTGGAAGTGTTGCCATTAGACCTACTAAAGAAGGTGTGATTAAACACAAGGCATTGTCTGCGATGGAAGACCAAACCAATATGCAACTGAATCAAATTAAAGAGCAGATTGAATTATTGGCAAGACAGGCCCAAGAGATCAACAAAAGAAAAGAATTAAGCATGATGATCTACGAGGCAAAAATTACATTTAAGCCACAGATAGGTCAAGTATATCATGTATATGAAAAAACAGATGGTTCACATGTATTATCCTTAGTAGCTCCAAGCGAATGGGGAGGTGGATCAGGACCTTTTGCTCAATTTATTGCAACGGTAAAATTATTAGCAGACCATACTTGGGTTGAATGCTAGTAGCCATATTTCGCTAAAAGAGCATCTACCCTTTTTTCTACTGCAGCATCTTTCAATACTGGTGGAGCATGATGTTTCTTAATTGTCGCATCAAAAATGATAGGACCTTTACAACCCCAATGTTTATGTTCTACAAATGCATCTACACCATCAATATCATGTGAAGGGTTCACTCTCGTAAAGCCAGCCCATAAAAAGTTTTGAATATTAGCAGCCATCCACTGAGCATCTTCTGTTATTACGAACATAAATACGCCTTCTTTATTCAACAACTCATCACCCAAGCCCTTTAATTTTTCTTGTACAGATGAGATTGTATTGTTTTCTGCGTTAATAGCAATTACCCCTGGCATTACACAGCTTGCATTTTCTAAATGACTGGAAACTATTGCAGGCACTGTTTCACATAAAGTTCTTTTTGCATCTCCATAAGCTGCCATCACAACTTTTGATCCTTCATTCAAACCTTCGCCAGAATAATCCAAAGTATCCATGGTGGTTTTGGTGTAAAAATGAATATCTCTTTGAAGATCCATTCGCTCCATCATGTAATTAAAAAATGCTGGAACATCATGGGTAGAAACTACTTCTCCTTTTTTAGTCTGTGGTGCAGTGATCCAAACAAATTTGGCTAAACTTAATTGACCCGTTCCTAAAATATGATTGGCAATAGTTAATAATTCAGCTGGTGCTTTATTCTCTAAGAAGGGTGTGTATCTTTCGCTACCAATGGCTAATAATAAAGGGTGCACTCCTGCTGCATCTACTGCATGAACTTCTTTCAATCCAGGAATTTCATTTGATACAGCATCTCCTGTCATGGCATGTATTAATTCACCAAAGCTTGTGTCTTCTTGTGGAGGTCTTCCCACCACTGTGAAAGCCCAAATAGCATTTTTCTTTGCATACACTTTATGCACTTTCATTAAAGGGAAAGGATGTTGTAAACTATAATAACCCAAATGATCTCCAAATGGACCTTCTGGCTTATTCTCTCCTGGATATACTTCTCCAGTAATTACAAAATCGGCATCGGTACTAATACAATATCCATCTTTATAAGTGTAGCCAAATCTTTTACCCGCCAATACTCCTGCAAAATTCATTTCACTCATTCCCTCTGGTAAAGGCATTACAGCCGCCACACTATGCGCTGGTGGACCACCAACAAAACAACTTACTTTTAATGGCATCCCTTTTTGGTTGGCTTTGGTCTGATGCACACCAATACCTCTATGTAATTGATAATGCAATCCAATCTCTTTATTTAAAATATAATCGTTACCACTTAATTGAATCCTATACATGCCTAAATTAGCATTTCCAATTCCTGGCTTATCCGCATCTTCTGTGTATACTTGAGGCAATGTAACAAAGGCTCCGCCATCCATTGGCCAGTGCTGTATTAAAGGAAGATCTTCAATTTGAATTTCTTCATATACTACAGGTTGCTTCAATGGATTTTTAATTGGTAAGGCATTTAAAGCGGCTGGTAATGCAGCCAAAGATTTTAATGGATTTTTCAAAGCAGCCATTGGATCTATTTTCATAGCGATCAACTGCTTCACTTGAGGAAGTGTTTTTCTAAAAATAAATTCACTTCTTTCTAATGTTCCAAAAATATTGGACACTGCTCTAAATTTAGAGCCTTTCACTTTTTCAAATAAAATTGCAGGCCCTTTTTGTTCATGGATGCGCAAATGAATAGATGCCATTTCTAAGTATGGATCCACTTCTTCTTTGATACGAATTAGTTGTCCATTTTGCTCCAAATCTAATAAACAAGCTTCTAAACTAGAATAGGCCATTCTTTCTTATTTGAGTTGCAAAAATAACTTAAATTTGACTATGACTCGTTTAAGTGTAAATATAAATAAGGTAGCTACCCTTAGAAATAGTAGAGGTGGAAATAACCCCAACCTAATTCAGGTGGCAAAAGATTGTGAAGCATTTGGAGCAGAAGGTATAACTGTACATCCTAGACCAGATGAAAGACATATTAGATACAAAGATGTCTATGATTTGAAGCAAAATATCAGTACAGAGTTCAACATAGAAGGTAATCCAAAAGAAGATAAGTTTGTTGAATTGGTTTTAGCCAATCAACCAGCACAGGTAACACTGGTTCCTGATGCGCTGAATCAATTAACCAGTGATCATGGATGGGATACCATTAAAGAGCAGGCTTATTTAAAAGAGATCATTACTAGATTCAAAAATGCAGGTATTCGTGTATCCATTTTTGTTGATCCCAATGAAGCAATGATAGAAGCAGCTGCAACTACAGGAACAGATAGAATTGAATTATATACCGAGTCTTATGCAAAAGCATTTGAAGCAGGTAAAAAGGAAGAGATTATACAAGCGTATATTAAAGCTGCTGAAAAAGCAAAACAACTAGGTTTGGGTATCAATGCTGGACATGATTTAGACAGACATAATCTACCATACCTAATCCAACAAATTCCTTTTATTGATGAAGTGAGTATTGGACATGCATTAATTAGCGATGCATTGTACTTAGGATTAGAAAATACCATTCAATTATACAAACGCGCTTTATCGCCACTAAAATAATGCCATGAAAAAAATATTATTTGCTTTAAGTGTATTCGTTTTACAAAGTTGCACCAGTAATGCGCAAGAAAAATTTGGACCTACTCCTACCAAAGAGCAATTAGCTTGGCATGATAAAGAGTATTATTTATTCATGCATTTTGGACCCAATACATTTACCGATTTGGAATGGGGACATGGAAGCGAGAATCCGAATGTGTTTAATCCAACTGCCCTAGACTGTAACCAATGGGCTCGTATTGCCAAAGCAGCAGGTGCAAAAGGTATTGTAATCACAGCAAAACATCATGATGGATTTTCTTTATGGCCAAGTAAGTACAGCAAACATACTGTAAGAGAAAGTAGCTGGATGAACGGAAAAGGAGATGTAATTAAAATGTTGTCTGAAGCATGTAAGAAAGAAGGTATTGAAATGGGTGTATATATTTCTCCTTGGGACAGAAATCATCCAAAATACGGAACCCCTGAATACAATGATATCTATATCAATACCATGAAAGAATTATTAACTGGTTATGGTAAATTTTTTGAATTATGGTGGGATGGTGCTAATGGAGAAGGCCCTAATGGAAAGAAACAAGTATATGACTTTACTAGATTCAAAGATTCAGCATTAAGATACCAACCTCAGATTGTTATCTTCAGTGATATTGGGCCTCATATTCGTTGGGTAGGAAATGAAAACGGATTAATTAATAGTACTAACTGGAATTTATTAGATACTGCAGGATTTAAGAGAGGAGAAGGTGCACCACCTAATGATACCTTGAATACGGGAAATTACAATGGCAAAAATTGGATTGGCGCCGAAGCAGATGTATCTATTAGAAAAGGCTGGTTCTATCACCCAGAAGAAGACAATACGGTAAAATCTGGCGCTACCCTTTTTAATATCTATTTGAAAAGTGTTGGACATGGCGGTAATTTAATTTTAAATGTACCACCTAATAGAAAAGGATTAATTGATCCATTGGACTCTGCTGCATTAATGGATTTTAAAAAAATTAGAGATAAAGCATTTGCAAATAACCTTTTTAAAAATGCAAAATTATTATACACCAATAATAGTGTGGAAGTTCATTTAGACAAGCCTGTTCAATTCAACAGTATCATGTTAAAAGAAAAGATAAGTTTAGGACAGAGGGTAGTGAAGTTTGAGATAAGCGGTGGAAATGATTTAAAGCAGTTTCAACCCATTACTCAAGGGACTACTATTGGTCATAAAAGAATTATTCAATTCCCCACTCAAAACATCCGATACATTAGAGTTAAATTCGCAGAATACAAGGCTAAACCAATTCTTTCTGATATCTCAGGCTATTTGTTCAGTAATTAAAGGCTAATTTGTATCTTGCACTAAATTAATAGTCATGGCAACACAACCAATTGTAGGCATTATTATGGGAAGCGATAGTGATTTACCAATAATGCAGCAGGCTGCCGATATGTTGACTTTATTTAATATTCCTTTTGAATTAACCATTGTTTCTGCTCATAGAACTCCTATTAGAATGGTTGACTACGCTAAAAATGCGCGTCAAAGAGGATTAAAAGTGATAATTGCTGGTGCTGGTGGAGCAGCTCATTTACCCGGCATGGTAGCATCTATTACTAGTTTGCCAGTAATTGGAGTACCCATTAAATCTAGCAATTCTGTGGATGGATGGGATTCTATTTTATCTATTTTACAAATGCCAGCTGGAGTACCCGTTGCAACTGTCGCTTTAAATGGCGCAAAGAATGCTGGGATCTTGGCAGCACAGATGATCGGCAATCATGATGCAGCTGTATCAAAAGCAGTGGAAGCTTATAAATTACAAATTGGCACGGAGGTTTTAGAGAAAGCAGATAAATTAAAAGCGAATTGGCCTAATCAATTTGATCAACAATAGTAAATTGTTGTTGCATCGTAGGAGATGATTGAATTACAGCATCTAACCAGTCTTGTCCATAATCGCCCATCCATTCTGCGATATTCTCCACTCTTTCTTGTAATCCATTATTTGGAAATAAAGCATGCTTAATTGCATGGATTCTTTCAATAGAAACTGCTTGTTTTCTTCTTTCTGCACGAATCATTTTCTTTTCTAATTCCAATAGTTTCTTAGTAGACTGATGTGCTAAATTATTGGCATGCGCCCCTAGTGTTGTGTCAATTGATTTAACTCTTTTTTGAATCTGATCGTAAACTTGTTCTAATGATTTTAGTTCTGCTTCCAAACTTAATAATTCACCAGATTGCTTTTTTACAAAAGCAACTTCAATATCCAATACTGGCTTAAATAAATCTTCTTTAGTTAAGCCTAATGCAGTCCATTGTTGTATTTGCTTTGCTCTAATAAACAAGAAAGAATTTCTTAATTGCAATACTGGCAAATGAACCTTAGATTCTGCAAAAACATTTTTTAATTCCATCCAATAAGCCAACTCCCCTCCTCCTCCAATAAACACCACTCCTGGTAAAATGGTTTCTTGAAAAACCCCTCTTAAAATAACATTGGGACTAAACCTTTCTGGATGTACTTGAAGTTCCTTCAATATTTCTTCTTCAGTAAATCGAATATCGGTATCTGCTACAAGATATTGATTGTCTTGTTTTTCAATTCTTGCTCTGATATCATCTTTTAAATAAAATAAATTTAAAGCCCTACCCTCTGATTGAACATGATAGCTGGCTGTCAAAGCTTGTAAAGTTGGTTGAATAGCTTTATGAGAAAAACCTGTCAATAATTCCAACTTCATAGTATCTACAAAAAGAGATTTCAAGGAAGCATCATCTGGTTGAATCACAATCAAACCATACTCCCCAAAAAATGCATTTACCAATTCAATAGTAGCATCTGCAATGGTCTTACCTTTTTGATAAGCGTTTTGTAATATAGCTAATGCTTCTTTTCCATTTGGCTTCACAGACCAATATCCCTCCATGTTTTTCAATAACGCAATCAATGCATCATCTACTTTCATTCTACCCACAGCGCCTTTTTGTTTTGTATTCCACTGATAAGTAGTTCCGCCCAAAACAAAGCTGCCCACTTCTTCAATATCAGCGTCTTCCGACCCCATATAATACACAGGAACAAAATTATTTTCCGGAAACTGCTTTTTTAAATCGGCAGCCAATTGAATAGCATGAATGATTTTATAAAAGAAATATAAAGGACCCGTAAAAATATTAGGCTGATGTGCGGTGGTTACCACAAATGTTTTATCACTAGCCAACAGCAGTATATTTTCCTTTACACGAACACTGGTAGACAAAGATTCATATTGTTTTTGCAATACCTCCACTAAAACTTTTCGATTAGTGGGATATTTTTTTCTTTCCGCTATTGCTTTGCTAACGCCATCATATGTTGGTGCATATGCAACGAAGGATCTTGCACTGCCTTTGTCTTGGATATAATCTTTTACTAGGTTTGAAAACAAACCAGTAAATTGGTAATCCATGAATGTGGCATTGAATTTCATTAAGCGTCGAATCTTTCAGGATGATAAATAGCTATATCAATACTTGGCTTTTGCTCTTCAACAATCTCTGCAACAATTTTTCCAGTAGCTGCACCCAAACTCATCCCCACCATCGCATGGCCTGTTGCCATGATTAAGTTTTTGCATTTGTTGGTTCTGCCTACATAAGGTAGACCATCTGCAGAGCATGGTCTATAACCATACCAAACATCTTCAATGGCTGGCAAAGGAATATCAAATTCAGGAAAATATCTTTTCACTGATTCTATAATGCCTTTTACTCTATTTATTTTAGGCGGTGTATTGGTAGAAGTAATTTCCATAGTTCCACCAAAACGCATTTTATTGCCATCCATTGGGGTGAGTGCAATTCTACCTTCCACCAATACCGCAGGATGATTGGTCATGTAAGGCGAATCTTCTAATGTGATAGAATAACCTCTTCCGCCAACCAAAGGAATATTGATGTCTAATTTCTCTGCTAATTCTCTACTCCAAGCGCCGGAAGCTAAAACTACCGTGTCGGCATTATAAGCATTCTTATTGGTGATTACTTTGGAAATGGCATTTTGTTTCTTTTCAAAATCAATCACCGTTTCTTTCAAAGCAAAACGAACTCCTTTATTTTTTAAATGGGCAATTAATTGCTCCATCATTTTCTTTGGATACAAATGGGCATCACATGCAAAATAGATGGCACCTATTGCATTGATTTGATGTGCAGGCTCCATGGCATCTAATTCTGCCTTTGTAATGATCTTGGTTCCAGTAAGCCCCAGCTGATTGGCTTTTTCTACTGTATGATGTGCATGCTCTGCAACTTCATTTGTTTGAAATATTTCCAACAACCCTTTATGTTCATAAGCGAAATTAAATGGAGGAAGTTTAGCCCAATCCAAATACAATTGTTGACTAAACAAAGCATAGTCTCTTAACGGAATGGCTGCTGCTTCCACTTTTTCTTCAGTAGCAGATTGCATGAATTTCCAACCCCAGTCAATTAAACTCTTACTTAATCTTGGTTGAATATAAAAAGGGCTTTTGGAATTCAACATCCACTTTAAACCCTGTTGAACAATTCCTGGAGTAGCTAAAGGAACAAAATGTGATGGACAAACATATCCAGCATTTCCATAAGAGCAATTAGTAGTAATATCGGTTTGGTCAATAATAGTTACTTGATGACCGGCTTCTTGTAAAAAATAAGCGCTGCTTAATCCATTAATACCCCCACCAATAATAACTACTTCCATAAGCTGAATCTAGATTGCAAATATACATTAAACCACTTGGAATCCTTTGGCATATGGATCGTCTTTAGGATTAATGGATATGGTATTAAATCCATAAATCTTGGCCCAACCTTCAATGGATGGTATAATGGCTTGATGCCCCCCTAATTCGGTTACCTGCTCAACCTTGCCAATAAAAACAGACCCAATGATACTTTCATGTTTAAAGGGCTCTCCCTGCTTTAATTTACCCTTGGCAAACCAATGCGCCAATCTTGCAGAAGTTCCCGTTCCACATGGAGATCTATCAATCGCTTTGTCTCCATAAAAAACGGCATTACGGGCTGTATTGGATTCGTCTAATACTTTACCTGTCCATAATATATGAGAGCAACCATTAATGGTAGGATCCAATGGATGCACAAAGGAGTGTGCATGGTTGATTCGCTTTCTCAACTCCCCACTCCATGCAATTAATTGACCTGCTGTATAATGTTCAATGCCTTTGAAATGATCCTGCACTTCTACAATGGCGTAATAGTTTCCACCATAACAAACATCAATATTCAACATACCTAAATCAGGACATTCTACTTGTAAATTTTCGGCTGCTAAATAAGAAGCTACATTGGTTATTTTCACAGATTTTACTTTATCCCCTTCCATTGTATAATCTATATTCACCAAACCAGCCGGTGCTTCCATTCTTACTTTACCGGGTATTTTTGGTTGAATTAATCCAGCTTCAATAGCCACCGTAATGGTACCGATGGTTCCATGACCACACATAGGCAGACAACCACTGGTTTCAATAAACAAAACAGCCACATCATTTTCGGGATCATGAGGTGGGTATAAAATACTTCCGCTCATCATATCATGACCACGAGGCTCAAACATTAACCCTTGTCTTATCCAATCATATTTACGCAAAAAATGTTGCCTTTTCTCACTCATGTTGTTGCCCTCCAAAGCTGGACCTCCATTCACTACCACTCTCACAGGATTGCCACAAGTATGCGCATCGATACATTCAAAAATGGATCCCCCTAATTGGTACTTACCAAAACCTGGGGTATTAATAGGATTAGTTGTTGCCATAGACTAAAATTAATACATTTGGTAATTGCTTTCTTAAAACTTTTTTATGGAAACCTACGGTAAGATTCTCATCATTGCGATGCCCCTTTTCTTGGCCTTTGTATTATTTGAAAAATGGTATGGATGGAAGAAGGGTTTTGAAACAGTAAGAACATTGGACATGATCTCAAGTTTAAGTTCAGGGGTCACCAATAGTACCAAAGATGTTTTAGGATTAAGTATTGCTATTATCAGTTACGAGTGGCTGGTTCAACATATTGCTATTTATCATATTCAAAGTAGTTGGTTATTATATGTAATTGCATTTATTGCCTTAGACTTCTCTGGATATTGGGTACACCGTTTAGCGCATAGTGTTAATTTTTTCTGGAACAACCATATTGTACATCATAGCAGTGAAGAGTTTAATTTGGCTTGTGCATTAAGACAAAGCATTTCAGTATTTGTAAGAATTTATACAGTATTACTTTTACCTGCAGCTTTATTAGGTGTTCCTGCTAAAGTAATTGCCATTGTTGCACCGCTTCATTTATTTGCACAATTCTGGTATCATACAAGACATATTGATAGAATGGGCTTGTTAGAGTATATAATTGTAACCCCATCTCATCATAGAGTGCATCATGCTATTAATCCTATTTATTTGGATAAGAATTTTGGACAGGTATTTATTTTTTGGGATCGTTGGTTTGGCACTTATCAAGAAGAGTTAAAAGACACCCCATGTGTATATGGTGTTACTAGACCAGTTAAGACTTGGAATCCTATTAAAATCAATTTCATGCATATGTGGTTATTGATTAAAGATGCATGGAGAACTAAAGATTGGAAAGCTAAATTCACTATTTGGTTTAAGCCATTAGGATGGAGACCTGCAGATGTAGAAGCAGCTTATCCTGTAGAAAAAATTAAAGATGTGTACCATTTTGAAAAGTATGATACTAAAGCGCCTAAGGGAATGCAAGTATTTTTATGGTTTCAGTTATTTAGCTTGCTTTTATTAGTGAGTTATTTGTTTGGCAATGTAGCCAATATTGGACACAGTAACATTTTCATTTACGGCGCTTTCATTTTTGCACAGGTATATATACTTACAGAATTTATGGACAGAAATCCATTAGCCTATATTTTCGAAATCATCAAAAACGCCATTTGCGTTGGATGCATTATATATTTTGGTGGATGGTTTGGTTTAGAAAAAGTATGGCCAATGAGTAGCTATATATTAATGGCTTACTTTATTATTTGTGCAGCAGTGGTAACAGCTTATTCAATACAACCTACTACAAAGCATCCTTTGACAACTGCCCATCAATAGATCTCCAAATTTTTAATGGATTAGCATTTTGCAATGCTTCAGGCAATAATTGATCGGGCCAATTTTGATAAGACACTGGTCTTAACCATCTCTTTACTGCTTTAACACCGACTGCAGTAAATCTACTATCTGTACTTGCAGGATAAGGACCACCATGCACCATACTATCGCACACTTCAACACCAGTAGGCACTCCATTAATTACTACCCTGCCTGCATGTAAAAAAGATTTATCTAATAATGATTTATTGTCATGCAGATCTTTATCAGTGCCCATTATAGTAGTGGTAATTTGACCATGCAAAGAAGTCCAGACTGTTTTAAGTTCATTCATGTCTTTACACTGTACCAAAATACTATAAGGACCAAATACTTCTTCAGATAATAATGGATTCGCTAAGAAGCTAGCGCCATCTACTGTTGCTAAGACTGGATAAGCGTTCTCCGCATCAGGATTTTTATCTGTGTATAGACAAACACCCTTTTGCTCCATGGCTGCTGTACTATTTTTTAAATAAGCTGCTTGAATTCCGGCATGTAACATACTTGCTGGCGTATAGGCTTTCATTGCATTGGCTAAATGATGCGCAAAATCGTTTAATGCCTTTGATTGTACACCTATTAAGATACCCGGATTGGTACAAAACTGTCCAACGCCCAAAGTAATTGAACCTGCATATTGTGTTGCAATGCTTTCTGCTTGAGTAGCAATAATATCTTCTAATAAAATCACTGGATTTACACTACCCATTTCTGCAAAAACAGGGATAGGATTTTTTCTTGCTGTTGCATAATCCAACAAAGCTCTTCCACCTACTCTTGAACCAGTAAATCCAACTGCTGCAATGGCTTCATCTTGCACCAATGCTTTACCTAAATCTATTTCATTCATAGAAATTTCAGTTGCTGATACATGCTGAAATACATATTGTGGCATCTTACAATCTGCTATTGCTTTTTGAATAGCAGATGCTACCAATGTGGATGTTTTAATATGCGCTGGATGTGCTTTAACAATCACAGGACACCCCACAGCTAAAGCACTAGCTGTATCACCACCTGCTGTAGAATAAGCAAATGGAAAATTACTTGCTCCAAATACTACCACCGGCCCCATTGGCTGAAACATACTTCTAATATCTGGCTTTGGAGGAGTTTTGGATGGTACTGCAGTTTCTATTGTTGCATCTACATAATCTCCTTTTAATAACATAGCTGCATACATGCGCAACTGATAACAGGTACGAACTCTTTCACCTTGTAATCTAGCAGCAGGCAAATGGGTTTCTTGATTGGCTGTGTCGATTAATTCATCTCCTAGAGATTCAATATTGGTTGCAATAGCTTCCAAGAAAGCAGCTCTTTGTTGATTGGTAAAAGATATATATTGTTCAAATGCTGCTTGAGCATTTCTAGTGATCGTTGCTAAAGACATAAATTATAAAGTATGAAATTCTGGAAGTGTAGGTCTGTTTTTAATTCCTAAATCAATAATGGCTTCAATGCGTTTTCTTTCTTCTCCCTCCAATACTAATCTTGGCCTTCTTACTAATTCAGATCCAATGCCACATTTTGCCTCAGCCAATTTAATGTATTGAACCAATTTAGGATGAATATCTAATTCTAATAATGGCATAAACCATCTGTAAATTTTAGTAGCTTCTGCAATATTACCTGCTAAGGCTAATCTATACACTGCAATGGTTTCTTTAGGGAATGCACAAACCAATCCTGCTACCCAACCATCTGCACCTAATAATAATTCTTCTAAAGCCAAAGTATCTACTCCACATAAAATTTTGAATCTATCTCCAAAAGCATTGCGCATTCTGGTTACATTGGAAACATCTCTTGTAGATTCCTTCACCGCTTGAATGTTTTTCACATCAACCAACTCTTTAAACATTTCAATGGTTACTTCAATTTTATAATCTACTGGATTATTGTAAATCATAATAGGCAAATCGGTACTTGCCGCTATATCTTTAAAGTATTGCACCGTTTCTCTGTGATCAGATTTATAACGCATTGGTGGCAATAACATCAATCCTTTTGCACCCCATGCTTTTGCAAACAAAGCCTGCTCAATAGCTACACTCGTGCTACCTTCTGCAATATTAATAATCACTGGCACTTTACCATTTACATGAGCAACTGCCGTTTTTACTAAAACCTCTTTTTCTTGAGTACTTAAAACACTAGATTCACCTAGGGTGCCACCTAAAATAATACCATGTACACCTGCATCTAATTGTGCTTGGATATTTAACTTAAATAAGTCTAGATCTAATTCATCTGAAGCGGTGAATTTGGTGGTAACTGCAGGGAAAACGCCTTTCCAATCGATAGCCATAAAAAGTATTTTAAGAGGTTATTATTCTACTCAAAATACAAAAAAATGCTTAATTAATCAACCAGCTCTCCTTCTAAATCGTAATCATAAGCCTTGGTTATTTTAACCATTACAAAATCTCCTGGCTTTAAGCGTTTTGTGGTATTAATCACCACTTCATTATCTACTTCTACACTATCAAATTCAGTTCTACCCAAATATCTGCCAGCTTCTTTTTTATCCACTAAAACTTTTAAAATCTGACCCTCTTTAGCTTGATTAATCTCCAAGCTAATTTCTTGCTGCAGTTCCATAATCTCTTCAGCGCGTCTTTGTTTTTCTTCTGCAGGCACATCATCTACTAAATCATAGGCACTGGTATTTTCTTCGTGGCTATAGGTGAATATACCCACTCTGTCAAAACGATGTTCTTTTAAGAAATCTTTTAATTCTTCAATATCTTCTAATGTTTCACCAGGGAAACCTGCAATCAAAGTTGTTCTAATGGCAATACCAGGAACACGATTTCTAATTTCTTTAATCAACTCACTCATCTCTTCTCTGGTAATATTTCTTCTCATTGCCTTGAGCATATTATTACTTGCATGTTGCAATGGAATATCTATATAATTACAAATATTGCTTCGCTCACGCATCGCATCTAATATATCTAATGGAAATTTGCTTGGGTATGCATAGTGTAAACGAATCCACTCAATGCCTTCTACATCTGCTAATGCATGCAATAATTTAGGCAGCGCACGCTCTTTATAAATATCCAATCCGTAGTAAGTTAGCTCCTGTGCAATTAGCATAATCTCTTTCACCCCTTTCTTCACTAATCCCTTTGCTTCATCTACTAATTGCTCGATGGTTTTACTTACATGCTGCCCTCTCATTAATGGAATAGCACAGAAAGAGCAGGTTCTATTACAACCCTCACTGATTTTTAAATAAGCATAATGTTGAGGTGTACTCAATAAACGCTCGCCCAATAATTCTGCTTTATAATCTGCATTTAATTGATTCAACATTAAAGGAAGCTCCATGGTACCAAACCATGCATCCACTTCAGGAATTTCTGCAGCCAAATCACCTCTATATCTTTCACTCAAACAACCAGTCACATATACTTTGTCAAGTTTTCCCTTTTGTTTTAAAGCCACCTGATCCAAAATAGTATTCACACTCTCTTCTTTGGCTTTATCAATAAAGCCACAAGTATTCACCACCACAATATTATGGTCAAGCTTTTTATTCTCATGCACCACTGCAATATCATTTGCAGCCAATTGCCCACTTAGCATTTCACTATCCACTAAATTCTTACTACAACCTAATGTGATAATATTAACCTTGTTTTGTTTGAGCGTTTTTGCCTTCATCTATTATTAATTAAAAAGAGTCTATTTATTTACTTCATTAGTGAAGTGAAATGTAATGTCTGGATTATTGGTAATTTCTGTGTTCAAGAACCATTCGCTTTGTGCCAAATATACTGGCGTACCATCTTTATCTTCAGCTGCGTTTTGTTGTTTGAATCTTAAAAAATCGGCCAACTTGTTTTTGTCTGTAGAAGTTAACCAACATGCTTTGTAAAAAGGCAGGGTTCTAAATTCACATGCTGCTCCATATTCTTGCAATAATCTATATTGGATTACTTCAAATTGTAATTCACCCACACAACCAATGATTTTTTTATTGCCACCAAACTGCGTGAATAACTGTGCAACACCCTCATCGGTTAACTGAGAAATACCTTTCTCCAATTGCTTGGTCTTCATAGGATCTTTATTCACCAACTCTTTAAAGATCTCTGGAGAGAAAGTAGGGATACCAGTAAAATAAAATTTCTCTCCTTCTGTAAGCGTATCACCTATTTTAAAATTACCTGTATCAAACAAACCCACCACATCTCCTGGATAAGCATCTTCTACTACATCTTTGCTTCTAGCCAAGAAAGTGTATGGATTGGTAAATCTTACTTCTTTATCTAATCTTACATGTTTGTAATAGGTATTTCTTTCAAACTTACCGCTACATACACGCATAAAAGCAATACGATCTCTATGCTTAGGATCTAAATTAGCATGTATCTTAAATATAAAACCACTAAACTTATCTTCACCTGCTTGCACTTTACGCACATTGGTTTCTCTATCTCTTGGCGTTGGAGCAATTTGAATAAAAGTGTCCAACATTTCTTGTACACCAAAATTATTCACCGCAGAACCAAAAAACACAGGAGCAATTTTACCTTCTAAATAATCTTTTGGATCTAACGCTCCATAGACACCATCAATTAATTCAACATCTTCTCTTAAAATCGCCGCGTCTCTATCTCCCACTTTTTCTTGTAATACAGGGCTCGCTAAATCTTCAATCGCCACCACATCTTCATCATCAGCTTTTGTACTTGCAGTAAACAATCTTAAACTCTTATCGTGCAAATTATATACCCCCTTAAATTCTTTACCACTATTAATAGGCCAAGTCATTGGGTGTAAGGATATTTTTAATTCTGCTTCTATCTCGTCTATTAAGTCAAATCTATTCTTACCATCACGATCCATCTTATTAATAAACACAATCACTGGTGTAGCACGCATGCTACACACTTCCATCAATCTTCTTGTTTGAGGCTCCACACCATTTACACTATCAATCACCAGGATAACGCTATCCACAGCAGTCAATGTTCTATAAGTATCTTCCGCAAAATCCTTATGACCTGGAGTATCCAATAAATTAATCAAATTACCCTTGTATTCAAAAGACATTACAGAAGTTGCCACAGAGATACCTCTTTGACGCTCTATCTCCATAAAGTCAGAAGTCGCATGCTTTTTAATCTTATTGCTCTTTACAGCACCCGCAGTTTGAATAGCACCACCAAACAACAATAGTTTCTCTGTTAAGGTAGTTTTACCAGCATCCGGATGCGAGATAATCGCAAAACTTTTTCTTCTATTAATTTCCTTTTCGTACTTCATTCAGCTAATTCAACATTATTAAAAATGGCTCGCATCCAATTTAATTGGAAACACGAGCCATTGATTATTTTAAAAAAATACTTAGATATCTATTGCTTCGCCATATGCTGCTGCAACTGCTTCTTTCAATCCTTCACTCATTGTTGGGTGAGGGTGAATAGCGTTTAAGATTTCATGTGCTGTAGTTTCTAATTTACGAGCTACTACTGCTTCAGCAATCATATCTGTTACATTCATACCAATCATATGACAACCTAAGAACTCACCATACTTCGCATCGAAGATTACTTTTACGAAACCTTCTGTTGCACCTGCTGCAGAAGCTTTACCGCTTGCTACAAATGGGAACTTACCTACTTTGATATCATATCCAGCTTCTTTAGCTGCTTTTTCTGTAAATCCAACACTAGAAATTTCTGGAGTGCAATAAGTACAACCTGGGATATTGTTGTAATCAATTGCTTCAGGCATATGAGCATGCTTCTTTTCTAAACAAGCAATATGTTCTGCTGCATTGATACCTTCTTTAGCAGCCACATGCGCTAAAGCTTGACCAGGAGAACAATCACCAATAGCATAGATTCCAGCAATACTTGTTTGTTGGAACTTATCTACAACGATTCTTCCTTTTTCAGTCTTGATACCATTTTGCTCTAAGCCAATATTTTCAATATTTGCAACCACACCCACTGCACTTAATACTACATCAGCTTCTAATGTTAAAGTAGAACCATCTGATTTTTTCACTAATGCTTTCACACCAGCACCTGCAGTATCTAAAGATTCAACAGAAGCATTCGTTAAGATTTCAATGCCTTGTTTTCTGTATTGCTTTTCTAATTCTTTAGAAATATCTTCATCTTCTACTGGAACAATTCTTGGAGCAAACTCTACAATAGTTACTTTAGTTCCCATGCTATTGTATACATATGCAAACTCTACACCTATCGCACCACTACCCACAATAATCATGCTCTTTGGTTGTGTTGGCATAACCATTGCTTCACGGTATCCAAGAACTTTTTTACCATCTTGTTTTAAATTAGGTAATTCTCTTGTTCTACCACCTGTTGCAATCACTATATATTTTCCCTCTACGATTTGAGTAGATCCATCAGCAGCTTTTACTTCTACTTTTCCTTTTGCATGTACTTTACCATAACCCATGATCACATCAATCTTGTTCTTCTTCATTAAGAATTGAACACCCTTGCTCATTTTATCTGCAACACCACGGCTACGAGAAATCACCGCGCCGAAATCTGCACTTACACCTGTTGCATTTACACCGTAATCCTTACTATGTTTTAAGTATTCATATACTTGTGCACTCTTTAATAATGCTTTGGTTGGAATACAACCCCAGTTTAAACAAACACCACCTAAACTTTCTTTTTCGATGATTGCTACTTTCAAACCTAATTGAGAAGCACGAATAGCAGCAGGATATCCACCAGGACCACTACCCAAAACGATTACATCATATGCCATAACAGAGTATTTTAGTATTAATTTATTGAGTTATTATAGGGTGCAAAAGTACCCAAAAATGGGCAAAAAGTAAAACTATTCAAAGAAAACCCTCACCATCTGGAAAAACCACTTATTATCGTTTGGACGCTGCTTACCTATCTGGTTTTCATCGTATTTACTCAATCCAAATAATCCGGCCATATTACCCCCTCTCACCGCTATTTCTAGGTAGCCTGCAGAGTTAAACCAAGCCATTTTATCGGCCACTGGAACATCCCCATAATTGCCACTCAGCACTTCAATGGTTTCATTACGGGTAAAGACAATCTTGAAAGACCTGCCCTTGGCCTGTAAATCAAATTCTTCTTTACGAATATTCACCACCACATTTTCAAACTGATCAATAAACAGAATCTGCCCCTCCATCCAATTTGGACCAGTGGTAGGTTGCATTGGATAAATCTCATGAATTTCATCAAAAGGCTCCCCTGCATCTGCTAAATTTCCAGAAGCAAAAAAATAAGCAATGGCTTCTACAATTCTATCAGTTATTTGAATAAAAGTATTGGCGTTTTTACAATCAATCTTTACAATCTCTTTGGGTTTCAATCCCAATATCATGGTCAAAAAGCCATTGTCTGGTGTAATAAAAAAATGACCATTATAATGCGCAAACAGCACATGATCTTGAGGATGCTGAAAAAAATTAACCATCACTAAATGCACCGTACCCTTTGGGTAAAACTTAGCAGCATTGTTGAAAATATAAGCTCCTTGCTGATAATTCTTCGAAGAAGCATAATGGGTAATATCCGCGATAGTGCAATTTGGAATGGTCGACAAAATCTGCCCTTTTAAAGCGCCAATGATAAAATCTTCATGGCCTATATCAGATGTTAAAGTAATGATGGGCATATCTAAATAGTAACGAAAAAATAGACTTTATATTTTACTAAGATGCCTATTTAATCAAGCGACCATTTTTAAAGAAAAAACCATGTGTCAATTTATCTGCCAATCCTGGAAAAAACTTATTCATAAAAACGGCTCTCTTGCCCGTGAAAGTCAATACCAGCGTTCTTTTTCTTTGTTCGATGGATCGAATAATATGATCCGCACATTCCTCAGAACTCATCATCGCTCCTTCGTCCATTGGAGACTCTCCCTGTGCTTTTGCATCCTTATCCAAAGCCGCATTTCTGATATTCGAACTAGTAAAACCTGGACATACCCACATTACATGTGTTCCAGACCCGTATAATTCAGTTTTTAAAGCTTCCAACCAGCCATTTAAAGCATATTTAGAAGCAGAATAACCACTTCTTCCAGGCAATCCTCTATAACCGGCAATACTAGATACACCCACTACCACACCTTTGCGTTCTTTTATGGATGGCAATGCTGCCATAGTGGTATAAACAGTTCCCCAAAAATTAATATCCATTACCTGTTTCAAAGTCTCCACTTTAACCTCACTCACCAAGGCCCTCATAGATATACCCGCGTTGTTGATCAAAACATCAATGCCTCCTAGTTGCTGAATAGCTGCTTGTACAAAAGCCTCACAATCTTCTTTTTTACTCACATCTGCAGTAAAAACCATTAAATGGGAAGATGCGCATTCTATTTCCAGTGATTTTAATTTATCTGCATTTCTTCCACAAGTTGCCACATTGGCACCAAGCCCCAAAAACTGCTGTACCAATGCTTTTCCAATGCCATCAGAACCACCTGTAATGACAATATTTTTACCTTGAAAATGAGACATACTAAAGGGTTTGTACAAATGTACTTGATATTTGAAGATGAACTACTTAGGAGTAATTTTTATAGTGGAAAATAAAGTTGTACAATTATTTGGATAGTTTTCAATTATCCTTATTTTTGCACTCCTCAAAAGGGAAACGGTCAGATTCCGTAGCTCAGTTGGTAGAGCAATACACTTTTAATGTATGGGCCCTGGGTTCGAGTCCCAGCGGGATCACAAACTAGCTAGTAAATAGCACTAAAAACTCCGATTTCATACGATTTCGGAGTTTTTTTATGCCCTTTTGGGCACGTTTTTGTAGTCTTTTGTACTGAATTCTGTGGCTCGGTTTATGTTTGTTGAACATTTTTTAGAGTTTCCAAATCAAAATCGTGTTAATTCAGTAAATTAGATACGTGAAAAAAAATCTACTTAATATTACCCTTCTATTGACCACTCTAGCATTAGTATCAATTATAAAAGAACATTTATATAATAAACAAATGTTTTGGGGAATACTAAAACTTACATATTTCTACCTTGTAATTCCAATTGTACTAATTGTTTATCTGATTAAAAACATAATAGATAATCTATTCAAAAACACAAGTTGGCTTCATTTTAAAACATTCTTAATTAAATCTTTCATATTCCAAATCTTGATATTAGATTTTTGTATAATTTATTTAGTTTACTTTTTTGAATTGAAAAAATAAATACAAACAGAAGCTTTAAAATTGAAAAAGAACACAATCTATACTATCCTCATTGTTTTAATAATTGGTGTTTTTACCACTAACTTCATTATTTATAGAATGAAAAGTAATGTATTGACAATTACATTATCTGTCATTACTTACATTGGTAGTATTTTACTTCTTGTAAACGATCTTCAAAAAAATAAATCAAAGTAAATGAAAAAGGATAATTTCTATACTTTATTAATAATACTAATGGTTGGTATGTACCTTACTAATTTTATAGTTATCAAATTGAGTAATAGTACTTTATTTGGAGGAACTACAATTTGTATTATTACAGGGAGTATTTTATTTATTAAGGATAGAGTTAATAAAAATCAAAAAAAGAAATTAAACTAAATGAAAAAGACACTTATAAATCAATTATGGAAATCCCTAATCGGAATAGGTGGAATACTATTAGTTAGTGTGTTGTTTAGATTTATTGAAAATCAAACAATTAAAACCTTAATTGGTATGATTGGGTTCTTACTTATTTTTATTTCATTAAGAAAAATAAAATCTCAACAGAATGAAAAAATATAAAACATTACATACTATTGGTTGGGTGTTAATTACACTCCAGTTTGTAAATTATTTCAATTTTGATTTGAATATAATTAGAACAACATTGAAATCAAATCAATTTGAGAGTATGTTTAGTAATATTCTATTGTTTAATATAAAGTTATTCGTTGGAATTATATTAATTACAATATCTAATAAGAAAATAAAAGAATTACAAAGTGAAATACAATAATCTTCTAATCATTACTCTTTTAATCCTATCTTTTATAGGATTGTATTTTGTTTCAACAGAGGAAACAAATAAGTATTTCAAATCAATAGGTTATGTTTTAATAGGAATTGGTGTCACTGGTGTAACATTATTGAAAAGAAATAAAATACATCAATCAAACAAATAAATTACCAATTATGGAATTGACCACAACAAAAAAAGAAATCAAAAAAGGTATAATTTTAGGAGTATTGATATTCTCACTTTTTTCAATCTTAACATTTGATTTATTTGTTCCAAAAATTGGTTTTAATGATACACTAAATATGAGTTTCTACTCAATTTTTTTTAGTACCGTTTTGACAAATTGGATAGGTAATTGGGTATTTGAGAAATCAAAACTAAGTAAATTCAAACCTGTTTTATTTGGTCTAACGATGTTTTCAATTTTCTTTTTTATATTTTACTTAGTTCATTTTATTTATTATACAAAAGGATAATACCACTCAACCTAGTAAATAACCAATAATGAAACTAAATAGGGAAATCATTTGGACCATTTTTGGAATAGTTTTAATTATTCTATCCTATGTTTTATTAGAACAGGGAAATCCACATAATAAATGGAATAAGGTTTTTGTATTGGGTTTATTCTTGTCTTTTGTTTTTCGGTTGGTTCTACAAATTAAAAAGAACAAGTGAAGAAATTTATTCCCTCTCTTTTTTTTACTTTAATTCTTCAAATTTGTTATAGTCAAATTGTAATATTTGATACAATAAACAAATCACCTATCCCAAATGTTTCTGTAGTTTTAGGTTCAAACAAATTTACAACTATTTCAGATTTAGACGGGAGTGTTCTTATTACAAAAGAATTATTAAATAATGATAATACAATTTCATTTTCACATATTTCATATCAACCTAAATTCGTTAAAACTATTTATCTCAAACAAAATGATACAATATTTCTAACACCAATTGCACGGACTTTGAATGATGTTGTTGTATCATCAAATACAATCAAAGATTACTTGGTATTGAAAGGTTTTTACAGAAGTTATTTATTTAATGATAATATTGTTTATGGATACTCTGATGGAATTGTAGAATATTATATCAATTTGAAAAAGAATGAAGTTTCAAGAAATAGTTTATCCAATAAAATCATTTCAAACAGATTGTATGTTAGGAAGTTTGAAAATAATGTAAAGAATAACTTATTTATAAAAATTGGAAATAGTGTAAATCCTTCTCTTCCAATAATAATAAAACAATCCCTTTCTCATATAATTTCCACAATTAAAAATAATAATGATACTAATGAATTGACTAATAATATAGGTAATTCAATAAAAGTAAATTACGATTTATTAAAAAGTGAGAATAATATTAGAAATATATTTGGAATACGGATTGAGTTATTAAAAAATAATTCATCAGAAGAGTTTTCAGATGGAAGATTAAATCCTCTATACTTAAAATCAATTTCAAATAATTCAAGGACAAAGATTTCATTGAAGAGTGAAGGTTATTTGAAGGGTTATTTTAGTGAAACCTTACAAGAGTTCTATGTCTTAAAATCAAACTATATTTCAGAAGAAACTTATAGAAAAATTAAAACAAGTAAAAGTTTCCAAATTCCAAATTCTAATAATATTGAAATATTGATGGAATATAAAAATAAGTTTAACCTTCCTAATACTCCTATGTTTATTGAAAATCAGATTGGTAGTGGATTGGAAATGAAATAACTATTATGTCAAAAACTATTTCATCTTCTGTAATTCCAGACCAACTTTAAGGTTAGGTAGAAACTTCCCTTCACCATTCTTCCATTGTTGTACCCATTTCTTATTTACCAATCTTATGTTTGTATTATAAGTGACATACTTTTCATAATCTTTTGTAAAATAAACATCAGTTGTGTTAGTATTCCCTTCTTTCCAAGTCCCTACCCATTGAATACCTACAAATACTCCTTTTGAATTTAGTATTATATTTTGATTACTTATATCAATTTCAATATTGCCAAATAGATTTGACCCTTTATTTATTACAATATCATTATATAATAATTCCTCAAAAGGTTCTCCATTTTCACTCAAAGAATAGATGTGTAATCTTAATGGGTCATTCTTTTCTATCTTATTGGTTGGTAAAATAACTTTCAAAATCTTATACTTTTCATTTTCATTTGGAAATTCAACTAAAGTAGTAATCTCGTGTCCTGAAAACTTTTGATTTCTATTACCACCTCCTTTATATCTAAAACCTTCTTTATACTTATGTAATCCAACTTTAATAGGTTTCTCAATAGGTGTATATTTCTTAACAATTACATCTGGTAATGTAGAACCTGTTTCCTTAAATAATTCAATTTTATCATTTGTAATCTTACCAACTACATAGTTTATTGATTTATACCCAACATAAGAAATATGTATTGTATCTGTTTGAGATAGGTTTAATAGAATAAACCCATTTTCATCAGTAATGAACCCTTCTTTTTTATTGATAGATTGAATAGTAGTATATGGGAGTGGGTCTTTAGTTACTCCATCTACTATTACAAATCTTGTTTGGGAATATCCAGAATTAACAAAAAATATAAATGATATAAATAATAAATTCTTCAAAGATTACTGATTGATATTAAATTCAATTTTATGATTTTTGTAAAAAATATAAATCAAATCTATAATTTCATTAATTCTATTTCTAACTTTATTTGTATCATTTATTGGATAAGATTCAGGTGATATATAATATAATTTTT
>JACCDS011911122.1_pt1 | contig 25370 bp, 24 predicted proteins | sample 7446441 | NCBI WGS metagenome assembly JACCDS01 (sample SAMN15323445, study PRJNA562643) | freshwater metagenome | isolation source: river surface water | place: USA:Blue River Watershed | collected 2017-08-17 | reverse complement strand
TGGAAGTAATAATCGCTATCTAAAATGTGCAGATTCTCCAATACATCCGCGTATTTCAGCGAATTATCTGTTGAGAATGTCACATTCAAGTCGAACATAGATAGAGCATCGCGAAGCCCCCCATCAGCTTTGATTGAAATTAATTCCAAAGCGGCCGGCTCAGCGCTAATTCCTTCTTTCTCCGCAATGGAAGACAGGTGGGATGCCATATCTTTCCATTGTATTCGATTAAAGTCGAAAATTTGGCAACGAGAAAGAATCGTGGGTAAAATCTTATGTTTCTCTGTCGTTGCTAAAATGAAAATGGCATAGGATGGAGGCTCCTCTAATGTCTTTAAAAAGGCATTAAATGCGGATGCTGAAAGCATATGAACCTCATCAATGATGTAAATTTTGTATTTCCCGCTTTGAGGTGGGTAACGAACTTGATCGATAAGGTTACGAATATCATCCACGGAGTTATTCGAAGCAGCATCTAATTCATGAATCGTTAGAGAGGTATTTTCTTGGAAGGATTGACAGGAGGCGCACTTACCGCATGCTTCCCCATCGGACCCTAAATCAACACAGTTTATTGTCTTCGCTAAAATACGTGCACAAGTAGTTTTACCTACTCCTCTTGGGCCACAAAAAAGAAAAGCTTGAGCTAAGTGGTTGGACTTAATCGCATTCTTTAAGGTGGTGGTTATGTGACTTTGGCCTACCACTGAATCAAATAGGGTAGGGCGGTATTTACGTGCTGAAACAACAAAATTTTCCATAATCAAATTTACCTTTTAAAGCCTTAATTCCCAAATGCTTTACGGGATTCTAATGACAGCACTCACAGGAAAATGATCCGTAGGATATTTGTTTTCCCACGTCTCGCTATGTGTTGTATGTTGTAAAACGGATGGCCCATTTTTCACGAAAATATAGTCAATGTGTCTGCCATCTTGTTCTTTCACAAAGCCATTAAATGAACTATATGGCCCATAGTGTCCATTTTTACTAATTTTTTCTGCGTCGATCACGCGTTCGGGATTCGTCTGATCCACTAAAATTTGGATAGGTTCATCTTCTGGTGTTGCATTGAAATCCCCTGTTAAAATGGCTGGGGACTTGCCAGCAATTTCAGTAATTTTTCGTAGAACTAGCTTGGAACTTTCTCTGCGTGCCACTTTCCCTAAATGATCGAAATGGGTGTTAAACACAAAGAATTTCTTCCCTGTTTTGATCTCTTGAAAGTGACCCCAGGTTACCACTCGACGGCATGCAGCATCCCATCCGAAGCCTACTTTATCACAAGAATCTGATAGCCAAAAAGTACTTTCTTTGAGTAATCTAAATTTTGATTTACGGTACATTAAGGCAGAAAATTCGCCCTCCGCTTTGCCATCATCACGGCCTTTTCCGAACCACCCAAAACCTGGCAATTCTTTCTCTAAATCGGTTATTTGGTGTAGGTAAGCTTCTTGTAATCCAATAATATCAGCCTCGTGGTAGCGAATCAATTCTCCGCAATGTTTTGCTCGGTATTTCCATTGATTCATCCCATCTGAATCGGTGTCTAGACGTACATTAAAGGTCATGGCTTTTAGTTGGGCAGAGGCAGAGGGGCCGGCTAGTAAAAGCACAAAACAGGTAAAGGCTTTCAAAATGTTCATTACCTGTGGAAAAACGCGATCGTTTCTCCCATTTTGAATGACAAAATCAGCTCCCCATAAATAATTCTTAGGTTTTGGCTGTAAATCAATCATTTGCATCGTTTCCATATAGCTCAAGTTACTTCGTTGTTGAATATGTTGAATTCGTTCGTTTAAAGGGCAATCGACCGTGATGATTTGGTCGATGTGTTCTGGCTTTGTACGTGGTGTAATGAGGGCGGATTCGTATAAACAAAAAGGGGCTTCTGGGGTATTTTCTATCCATTCTGCTGCCTTAGATCGAACAGCGGGATGAATGATGGCATTGAGATGCGCGACGTCACCTGGGTATTTTTGAAGCAGGCCTTTTATCCAAGCCCGATTGTAGGACCCATCGGGTTGGTAGGATTTTGGGCCAAATTCGGCAATGATGGCTTCTTTCACCTGGGAATCGTTCTCACAAATTTCGCGCGCGACTTTGTCCGCTTCAAAAATGGGAATTCCTAGACAAGAAAAAATCCGGCAAATGGTCGATTTGCCGGATCCTATTCCGCCTGTTATTCCGATGAAAGGTTTCAGGCCTGTTTGCATTGAATTACTCTTCTAAGCGAGACGATGCGTCTTTAGAGATCGCTGTTTTCTCGAATACCATACGAACTCCTTTGCTCGAATCCACTTCCACTACGATGGTTTTTTCGCGGATACTTACCACTGTTCCGTGTGCGCCTCCAATGGTCACCACTTTGTCGCCAGTTTTTAATTCTTCAATGAATTTCTTCGCTTCCTTTGCTTTTTGCTGTTGTGGGCGAATCATGAAAAAATAAAATACGACGAAAATACCTCCAAAAAGGATGATTTGCATGTACGCAGGACTCTGTGCTTGTAATAATAACATGTGTTTATTTTTTAGGTAGTACTTCTATTTTAAAGCCCATTCTGTTCTCTGCTGGAAGCGTATTGCAGTAGGCGGTAATCGATTTTTTTAATTTTCCTTCTTTACCTTTTGAGTCAAATTTCACTCGTATGTATCCCTTTTTTCCGGGCTGAATTAACTCTGTACTCCATTCAGGTGTAGTGCATCCGCAAGAAGCATTCACTGAGATTATTTTCAAAGGTAAATTTCCCGTATTCTTAAAATTAAAGGTATGAAAAATACTATCCCCCTCCACTATGCGCCCTAAGGAAACATGGGAATCTTTTATCTCGAGAACGGGGTGTTTTTCTGCAGTCGGTTTTAAGGCGGCAGGGATGGAATTCTCTGTTGCATTATTGGCCTCTTTTGGCTGATTGTTGCAGGATAGAATCCCGAGTAAACAGAAAAATAGGAGGGTAGAACGCATTTTATTTGGCCTTAATCTGAGTCATCATTTTCTCCACATCCTCAAGTAATTTTTCTGCTTTCAATTTTGCATCCTGAACTACTTTTTTTCCCTCTGATTTCGCTGAGGTTTCGATAACTTCTTTACCGTCCACGATATCATTAATCAACTGTTTTAATTGATCACGGTATTTATTCAATTGGTAATATAATTTACCTCGGGTATTTTCCCCTTTGTCAGGAGCGTATAAAATACCTACTACAGCTCCAGCTGCAGCGCCTACTAAAAAGGCCCAAAAAGATCTAGATGATTTGCTCATTTTATTTGTTGGCTATGTCGATTAATCCTCGACCTGATTTATTTATCACTTTTTCATGAACTAGGCGATTCGATACAACGTCTAAAATACCATTTATAAACTGGCCAGACTTAGGCGTAGAATAGTTTTTCGCTAGTTCTATGTACTCGTTAATACTCACTTTTACTGGAATACTGGAGAATTTCACCATCTCGGCTAAGGCCATTTTTAAGATGATAAAGTCCGAAACCGCTAAGCGATCTGACTCCCAGTTCTTTGTTTGGTCCCCTACCCAGGCACTTAATTGCTTGTCTTCGGAAACACTGTAATCGAATAATTCTTCAAAGAATAATTTATCATCGTCCCATTGAAGAGCGAGCGGTTGTAAGCTTAAGTCTTCTAAGGCCTCTATTTTAAAGGTCTTATTCGCCATGCTCTTTACCACATCTTTATTCAAGGACCAATTTAAATCTTTTTCCTCAAAATACTCTGTCATTGACTCGTGTTTTAAAAGGAAATTTTTCAATACATAAACAACGAATTTTAAATCATCCTCAAACTTTTTGCCTGCTGTAGGGAGGTAAGTTAAGAAGGTCTCATCCGTCAAGATGTTCTCAATAAATAATTTCTTGATTAAATTTTCATCCTCTTCTGACCATCCAATGTGGTTTTTGTCGAAGGCGCGTTGCAAATCACTCCATTTAGACAGAATATATAGTACCTTATTTTTAGCTAGCAAAGAGGTCTTTGTATTGTTTTCTAACAATCGTCTATTCTCATCCCAAAGCGCAATTAAGGGTAATTGCTGTAAATAATATAGGATTTTAAGGTATTGCTTGTTGATTGATTCTACCTCAGTCACCATATCTTGCTTCAATTTCTTCGCGATTTGCTTCACATTAGCTTGATACAAGGCAAAAACAGATTGGGCTGCATCTTGCGCCTCAACTGGAATCGTTTCTTCGGATGTAATCTCTTGAAAATACTCTTTTAATTGAATTTCAGCTAGTTGACGCAGACCCTCTAAACGAGGTATTTGGTCTTCTTTTGAGACCATGAGAGATAAATCAGGCTGAAAAATGGTTGCTAAGCCATCAAAAGCTAATTGATATTGGGCACGTTCTTGTGTATAGAAAGCATACAACTGTTGAAATGCTTTAACCCGTAGTAATCTCCTGTTAACCATCCGAAATAAAAGAGCGTCTTGTTTTGAATCCCAAAATTAAGAATTTTAATTGATAAAGGTCCTATCTTTGTAGTCAATAAATCTATACATGGGCGCACTCAGTCATATCAATCAGTATTTTTGGAAGTACAAATGGCTTTTAGTCCTCGGAATTCTCTTCACGCTTTTTTCTAATTTTTTTGGCGTTTTTCCTGCTCAACTGGTTCGTTATGCACTCGATTTAGTGACGGAAACGATTGATATTTATTTTCTCTTTAAAGGATTTAGTCTTCAAAAAGCTTTCTACGAAATCTTCGGTTTTACTTTGTTTTTCTATGGTGGATTAATCATTTTAATGGCGATTATGAAGGGAGTATTCCTCTTTTTGGTCCGTCAAACACTCATCGTGATGTCCCGCCATATTGAGTTTGAATTGAAAAACGAGATTTATACCCATTACCAAACCTTGCCTTTGTCTTTTTATCGCCAACAAAATACGGGCGATTTAATGGCGCGTATTTCTGAAGATGTAGGGAAGGTTCGCATGTATGTGGGGCCCAGCATGATGTATGGGCTGAATTTAATTACGGTCTTTATACTCGTGATTTATGCAATGTGGCAGGTGAATCAGAAATTGATGTGGTATGTGTTGATGCCTTTACCCATCTTGTCATTGAGTATCTATTATGTGAATTCGCTTATTATTCGCAAATCAGAAGAAATTCAAGCAGCTTTATCACAAATCTCCACCTTTGCGCAAGAAGCCTTTTCTGGGATTCGGGTGTTAAAGTCTTTTGTTCGGGAGAAGAAGTCGTTGGATTCATTTACTCAGGCATCCTCTGCCTACCGGGCTAAATCGCTAGGATTAGTGAAGGTTGATTCGCTATTTACCCCATTGATTGCTCTTTTAGTGGGTTTTTCTACCATCTTAGTGGTGTACATTGGTTCCAAAGAAGTGATTGCTGGCCGGATGACCGTGGGTAATATTACCGAGTTCATCATGTATGTATTTATGTTGACCTGGCCGGTGACTGCCTTGGGATGGACTAGTTCACAAATTCAACGGGCTGCAGCTTCTCAGAAGCGTATTAATGAGTTTTTAGAAGCTAAATCTGAATTGACCCTAGGCAAGCAAATTCGCCAAGAAATCTTGGGTAATTGGGAGTTTAAGGAGGTTAGTTTTGCCTACCCGGGTTCTGACCGATTAGTTTTAGAAAAGGTAAATTTAACCATTGCAGCAGGGGAGTCTGTGGCATTATTAGGCCAAACAGGCTCTGGTAAATCGACTGTAGCCTTGTTGATGGCTCGTTTTTATGATCCTAGTGCTGGTGAGATTTTATTGGATGGTATTTCTTTGAGAGACTGGGATATGGCTTGGGTACGTTCTTTTGTAGGTTTTGTGCCGCAGGACGTATTTTTGTTCTCGACTAGTATTTCGGAGAACATTCGATTTGGTAATGATACCTTAACTCAAGAGGCAATCGAGGATGCAGCAAAACAAGCGGACGTGTATGACAATATAATGGAGTTCCCTGATCAATTTGAGACAATTTTAGGGGAGAGGGGAATTACGCTTTCTGGAGGTCAGAAACAAAGAGTATCGATTGCGCGTGCTTTGGCAAAAAATCCTACTATGCTAATTTTAGACGACTGTCTATCGGCAGTGGACACGCACACGGAACATACGATTTTAGAAAATTTAAAACGGGTCACGAAGGGTAAGTCTTCGTTGATTATCTCACACCGCGTTTCCTCCGCTCGCTTAGCGAATCGAATCTTCGTCCTTGCAGATGGAGCCATCGTTGAAAGTGGATCCCACGATACATTGATGAATCGAAAAGCACTTTACTTCGAACTCTACCAGCAGCAATTAAACGAGGAATTACATCAGGTTTCCACTCAAACGAATTAATTCGATTTCTGCCGATTTCGCGGCAAATTTCGCCTCAATTAAACGGGTCTCAGCCGCCACTGCATTGCGTTGTACCTCGCGTAACTCATAAGAGGTGGCAATACCTACTTTGAATCGATCAAAGGCAATGTCGATGTTTTGTTTCGCTATCGCATAATTTTCGGTCTCCAACTGAATTAGATTCAGGGCATTCTCATAGGTGATATACGTTCTCTCCAGCGAGGATAATAGGTTATTTTTTAAATCCTCGATTTGCAAGGCTGCGATTTCTGCATTGATTTTCGCGTTTTGAATTCGTCTTTTTTGGTTGTAGCCATCGAAAATATTAATACTCGCTCTAAGTCCGTAATTGAATACATTACTACTACCTCTTTCCACACCAAAACCAGCGCCATTCGCCACATTATTCAGGTTATAGCCTGCTAATAGATCGATTTGTGGTTTTTGTTGACTCTGTACTGTCTTGGTATCTAAATCGTTTATTTTTTTCGTCAAAATGGCAGAGATGAGTGCAGGATTTTGAGACAAGGCACTCATTTTCAATTCGCTTAGTGATAATTTCGGTAACAAATCGATGAGGTAAGCGATTTCAAAATCGGCTTTGTAATCTTTCACCAGGAGTGTGTTGAATCCAATCTTTGTGTTCGTAAACGATTGCTCTTGCGCGATTAAAAGGGCTTTATCTTCGTTGTAATCAACTTGTGCGGAGTAATAGTCCACTTTTGAACCTTGTCCTACTTCGTAGCGATCTTTGGCTAATTTCAAACGGTCATTCGAGATTTCTAATCCTTTTTTGAAGTTATTTACGCGAAGATTTTGGCGAATGATATCGTAGTAGGTAGTGGAAATCAAGGCAATTAGATTTTCTATATTGCTCTCCGTTTGCTTAGCGCCTAAGTTTTGTAATTCTTTGAAACGGTCACGAAGGATAAACATGCCCTTGCCGTCATACAATGTCCAAGCCATAGCCATTCCGGCATTGCCTGAATTTGAACGAACGCCTGATTGAACTAAAGGCGGTCTCAATCCTCCAAAAAATGACTGATCAAGCCCAGAAATGGTATAATTTTTCGAAAGTACTCCTGTAATTGTGGGTAAAAATCCAGCGTTTCCTAAGGTATTTTCGTTAGCAGCAATTTGTTCTCTCTGCCTTGAAATTTGGATGGCATATTGCTTCGTTATTCCTTGTTGAATAGCCTCTTCTAGTGTCAATAATTGCTGGGCATTTGCCGCAAGTGGACATAATAATACAAAAAAGGCTAGGCGAAATTGTTTCATAGGTATAGGTTACAGACAATCAATATAACAAACTTAACAAAATCATGCCACAATAAGAAGCCCAAAGCCTATAAGCACCCATAGGGCTTTTTTCAAAGAATAGATTACATTTGTTTATGATTTCTCAACTCTATATATATCCCATTAAGTCTTTAGGCGCCGTTTCTTTGACAGAAGCAGTGGTGGAGAACGAGGGATTACGTGGTGATCGTCGTTTTATGTTAGTCGACGTGAATGGTAAATTTATTACACAACGGACGCGACCTGAGTTAACCAGATTTTGCTTAGAGGAATCACCTAATGGATTTTTAGTGAAAGATACTGCCACTAAACTGGAGAAGGAGTTAGTTTGGGAGCCTTCAGTAGGGGATTTAATCTCGGTTGAGATTTGGGAGGATCAATTGCTAGCTCATGAGGTGGGGGATGGTTGGTCTGATTGGTTTTCTACTGCTTTATCCCAAGAGGTGAAGTTAGTTCGAATTTCAGCTGAGAATCCGCGTGCCATGGAGGTGAAATACCAGACGGACCTCGCAAAAAATACGTCATTTGCGGATGCATTGCCCCTGCTTTTGATTAGTGCTGGGTCCTACACCGCCTTAGAGCAGCGAATGGAGGAACCCTTTGACCAGTTGAGGTTTAGACCTAATATAGTAGTAGATGTTACTGAGCCTTTTGTGGAGGACACTTGGGCAGAAATTAAGTTAGGTATGGTGACTCTTTCAGGTGCCAAACCGTGTGCCCGCTGCCCACTAGTGAATGTTAATCCACTTTCAGGGGTGGCCGATAAGGTAGTCTTGAAAACTCTAGCCTCATTTCGTACCGTGAATAACAAGGTCTACTTTGGTCAACAATTTGTTCCTAGTTCATTGGGGAAAATACGGGTAGGCATGGAGGTTCAACTCGTTCGTTCGAAGGATGCGCTTTATTCGTAATTTATCTTTCGAGGTCGTCATTGGAGCCATTTTTAGTTACCTTTGGGTTAACGTTTTTATTATCTCGCCTGTCCCTCAGTGAAGGGATGCGTTTCTGGGGAGAATTAGCGTTTTGGAGTCCACTTATTTTTTTAGTTTATGGGTTTTTTTCAGCATAAGGATGCCTACAAAGCGTTACAATTTCCGGAGTTTCGGGCTTATGTAACGGGCAATACGCTGTTTACTATTGCTTTGTTAATTCAAGAAGTGGTCTTGGCCTATGAAATTTATAAGATTACTCATAATCCCCTTGCCTTAGGCTTGATTGGTCTGGCGGAAGCTGTTCCGTTTATTTCACTCGTACTTTTTGGTGGTCACTTTGCAGATAATCGCGATAAGAAGACGATTATGCAGGTCACCTTGTCGTTGATTATTGCTTCTTCCATCTTTCTGCTCTATTCGAGTACACAACTTCATTCAGCAGATCAAGATTTTCATATTTATTCGATCTATGCGGTTATTTTTATTATTGGTCTTTCCAAAGGTTTTTTCAGCCCTGCTGCCTCCTCTTTAAACCCATTTTTAGTACCTAAGGAGGTGTTCGCGAACGCAGCCACGTGGAATAGTTCTTTTTGGCAATTAGGTTCTATTTTAGGCCCGGGTGTCGCAGGTTTTTTATATGCCTACGCTGGTTTATCGGGTTCTTTGATCACAGTTATAGCCTTATTGCTGGGTGTCATGCTGTGTATTTTCCAAATTGAAAACCGCCCGGTACCAATAAAAACAATACAACATGAATCCATTTGGCAAAGTTTGCGCGAAGGTATTGCCTATGTATTTAAGACTAAAATTATTCTGTATTCTATTTCTTTAGATTTGTTTTCTGTGCTTTTTGGCGGTGTAATTGCCATTTTACCCATTTTCGCAGAGGATATCTTAAAAGTAGGGGCGGAGGGTTTAGGTATCTTACGGGCAGCACCGTCAGTAGGAGCTGTGGTAACGATGATCACCTTGGTTTACTTTCCTCCTTTGAAACACGCCTGGAGAAATTTAATCTTAGCCATCGCCGGTTTTGGATTAGCGACGCTTGTTTTTGGTCTGTCCACTAATTTTTGGCTTTCGGTGACCGCTTTGTTTTTTACGGGAGCATTTGATTCGATCAGTGTAGTCATTCGGCAAACGGTCCTTCGATTCTACACACCCGATGAAATGCGGGGAAGGGTTTCTTCGGTTAATGGCGTTTTCGTCAGTACCTCGAATGAATTGGGAGCTTTTGAGTCAGGAGTAGCCGCTAAAATATTTGGCACAGTTCCCTCCGTTCTAATCGGAGCGGGTGTAACCCTAGTATTAGTCAGCCTAGTGGCGATTACCTCAAAGGAACTATTTGATATACAGGTTGACCAAAAAGTAAGCGAATAATTAAGCGTTCTCTTCAGCTGCTTCTTTAGCTTTTCTATCTTGGATTTTTAATGGCCAATTTTTTAAAATTTCCATTACCACTTTCTTTGATTCTTGAGCCCATTGAATACTTTGGATAGCTTGCACATTGCTAGCGTTTTCCCCTAAAAGGCAAGGAAGTATTTTAATGTGGTGTTCATCCATTTTCTTGGGTGAGACTTTTATCGTAGCATCGCAAGACAAATGGTGAATGATTCCATCAGCCGTTTGTCCTTCAGACACATAAAAATGGTCCAATTGCCCTAATTGAATTGTATTTTCAGCTATTAAATCCTCTCCTTGGAAATGTAATCGTGTGATGAAATCATCCCCTACTGCGACATAGGATACGCGATTTTTGCCTGATTTTTCAGAAAAATAATCTCCAATAGATTGGAAGAAGTTTCGTTTAGATAACGTAGTGATACCTAGGCCTTTTGTATTCGAAGGAAGGTGTTTCTGTATAAATTGAAAGGTGCTGGGCAGTTGTAGCGACATAATGAAACAGATTAAATTTCGATTCTAATTTTAGGCTTCGGGAATTCAAAGTATTTAGAGAAAGATTGAAACCAGGAATGAATTACTTCAAATCCTGATTTATCTAGTTTGTATTCAATGTACTGCCCTTTCTTTTCTGCTTGGATCAATTTTGCTTGCTTTAATAAATCCAAGTGATGTGAAATGCTTGGTTTGCTCATATCAAATTGATCGGCAATTTTTCCTGCATTTTGTGGGCCATTGACTAGAAATTGCAATATCTCTCTCCTAGTAGGATCGTTGATTGCTTTGAATTTTGCGTCCATCTTAATTAGATAATTAAGCGAATGTCTAAATTAATTTTGATAAAACCAAAAAATTAGACATCAGATTTACGGTACGCCTCAATCAAAGCCATTTCACCCTCCTTTCCAGGCTTAGAATTTCCGTGTTCCATGCCTAAAACGCCAGAATATCCTTTTTGTTTTAAGTGCCTGAAAATATGTTGATAATTGACTTCTCCTGTCGTAGGTTCTTTACGCCCAGGATTATCTCCAATTTGAATATAGGCAATTTCATTCCAACACTTATCCATGTTTGCAATCAGATTTCCCTCATTACGCTGCATGTGGTAGATATCGAAAAGAATCTTGCAGGAAGGGGAGTCTACGGCCCTGCAGATGCTGTATGTTTGATCCGAATAACGTAAAAATAAGTCTGAATTATCGCTTAATGGTTCTAGAACCATTGTTAGTCCTGCTGGTTCTAAAATTTCAGCAGCACGTTTTAGATTATCTATTACGTTCCCAGTTTGTATTCCCATGGGTAGGTCTCTCGTGAAATTACCAGGTACCACGGTCGCCCATTTTGCATTCACTCGTTTAGCTGTTTCTACTGCTTGCTTGCAAGAGGATAAGAATAAATCAGTCCATTCTTTTTTACCGGTTGTCATCGTTTGTTTGTCAAAAAAACCATCAAACTTGATCACAAATACGCCCATTTTCATATTGAGCTTAGCCAGTTTTTCGCCTATTTTTTCTTGAAGCGCTATGGGTCTACCCATTAACTCATTGTCCTCTAGTGCGGTAAAGCCTTGGTCATACATGAATTGAAGTTGATCTAATTCAGACATCCCAGCGTGGTTTTTAAACATGCCAAAATGAGGAGCATAATGTAAATCAAATGGTTTTTCACGTGCAATAGGGGAGCCTTTTGAGAATGATGGCACTAATAAACTAGCTCCTAAGATCGAGGCAAAATCACGGCGATTCATCTTATTTCTTTTTTAAAGTGGATAAATATTCAATTAAATCAACTAATTCTGTTGTATTCATTCCATCAGCTAAACCTTCTGGCATTAAGGACTCTGGTACTTGTTTGTAAGATTTCAAGGCAGATGTTTTAAAGCTTTTAACTAATCCGCCCGGAATTCGTAATACGATATCAGTCTCGTTTTTTGAAACGATAATTCCTTGGTAGGTATCCCCCGATTTGGTCTTTACTTCAAAAGTTTCGTAGCCAAAACCAATCCCAGCGTTAGGATGCAAAATAGACATATACAATCCTTCTTTGGATAATTTGGATCCTATTTCAGATAGCTTAGGTCCTAATTCAAGCCCCTCATTATTTACCACATGACACATCGCACACGAATTAGTAAAAACAACTTTGCCTTTCACTGCATCTCCAGACATTTTGATTAATTCGGCTGTCGTTGGATGTGTTTTTTTGGTTTCATTTTGATGTTTGTCTAAATAACTATTTGCTTTCATTCGAATCGACTTTCTCCAAGCCTTTTGAAGGCTTTCCACTACTAGCGGAATATAAGCAGGTGCGATTTTCTTTTTTTCTAATAAATCCAAGACAAATTCTTCCGTTGGATAGGCATTGCCAATAACTCTCGCCGCTTGCATTTGTACGGCTTTACCTAGCTTCGGATTCGAAATAGCGTCAAACAACAATTGAGCTGATTCTGTTTTCCCTTGGTAACGTAAAGATTCGATTAAAGCTAACTGTTCTGATTCATTTCCTGAAAGAAACTTAGCTCGAATTAATGCTGATCCACCAGGCAAGTTGTACAACACTTGGCCAGCTTTATTCGACTCGGTACGGGAAAGAACCATTCCTAACACTCGATCGCTTTCTTCTTTTAACTGATAGTAATCTACTAACTCTAAGTATTGCTTCCCAGTGGTTTGCTTTAACAAGCTTAACAATAGTTGTTTAACCTCTGGATGGCTTGAAATATAGGCTGGCTTCATATGCCGAACAGCCTCTAATTGTGTGGTTGCGTCCGTAGCAAATGGACCTTGAATTAGCCCAAACAAAGCCTCTGATTTCTGATCCCCGGGCATAAAATCCAAGGCACGGAAATAAGCAGGTGACTTAGTTTTTCCAATCATTTCGATGAGTGCCGGCAGTGCTTTCTCTGTTCTTGCTCGCCAAACAATATCCGCATATCCTTTCGAATTCTCAGGTTTTAGAGCAGAATAAGCCGCAAAGCGTTCATCCCAATTGCCATCGGCACCGATTCCTAACGCCTCTAGGTACCATCGATCTGTACCCGTGTGGCGCATGGCTAAACTCGCCCAAAGTTTATTCACGTCCTCTCCTGAAAGATGGCGTAAGGCAATGGCTAATTCACGTCTAACAGAGGCATGTTGGTCTTTAACCGCTTTTGTCGCTAATGCAGACCATTCTGCGAAAGGCTTTTGTTTCGCAGCCCGAATGGCCATCGCTTTTAAATTAGGATTAGCCTGTTCATAGGCTTTTTGAATAAATTCATTGGAGCGAGGGCCTTTATTCAATACCCAGAATGCGCGTGCTCTAAATCTTGGGTTCTCGTGGGTTGTAAATTCATTTTCTAATACCGCCTCAGCCTTGTTTCCCATCTTTTGCAATGCTTGGAATGCAAGGAAACGTGTTTCTAAATTAGGGTTCTCGAGTGCTCTTAGAGCTGATTCGGGTGTGCTGAGATCAATAGGCGTTGTTTTGTATGCGTGTCCTTTGGGGGCAATTCGATAGATGCGGCCTTTGGCCTGATCCCCAGCTTGATGCCCACCTACACCTGGATCATACCAGTCAGCTACGAAAAGCGATCCATCGGGAGCTGTTGCCACATCAGCGGGCCTAAACCATTGATCCCGGGAGGTAATTAAATTATTGATTCTGGCTTCATATCCTGCACCCCAGGGAGTAGTGGCATAAGAACGCACCACATTTGGTCCTGCATCAGTGTGGATCATCTGATTTTGGAAAATGGATGGCAATAGATTTCCCTCATAAATTATCATCCCCGTAGGTGATCCTGCCCCTGTTTGTAATAAATTGGGAACTACACCTGGATCATTCAAATGCCAGTGCCGCAATGGAATTTCTTTTTCTAAGTTTGTGCGATTAACTGACCAGCCCTCGCCAGTCATTTCATCTACATAACCATAGTTTCCGTGCTCGAATACGGCATTAATTCGCACCCCTTTATTGCCATCATCATCATTATCTGATTGCCAAAGTGCCCCATAAGAATCGACCGCCACCTCGAAATTGTTTCTAAAATTATGACCTAAAACCTCGACTTGGCTACCATCTAGATTGCAACGAAATACCATACCTTGGCGGTATTTCTTAGGCCCGATGGGATCACCGTCTTGATCCAGAACAGGATTTCCTTTTCCATCTAAAAGCTGCTTGCCTTCATTTCCGATATTAAAATACAGTTTTCCATCAGGACCAAAAGTAAAGGCATGCGCCCCATGATCATGTTGATCTCCACCAATTCCCGAAAACATCACCTCTTTTCGGTCTGCTTTTCCATCTCGGTTGTCATCAAACATTTTCCAGATATATGGACTTTGAGAGACAATAACCATTGAATCTAGGACAGCAATTCCAAGAGGAGCATTGAGTTCTGGTGATTGATAAAATATTTTGCGACTATCTGCCTGACCGTCTCCATTCGTATCTTCTAAAATGAGGATGCGATCCCCTTGCGGATTTGTTGGGTTGCCATTGATTCCAGGCCGGTAATTATAGGCTTCTAATACCCAAACCCGACCTTTCGAATCTACATCAATATTCGTTGGATTAATGAGCATGGGCTCCACTGCGAACGGTTTTAGTTCTAATCCCTCCGGTACTTGCAAAGTAGAAACCTTTACTTGCACAGAATCAGTCACGAATTGCTTGGGCTGATTTAAAGATGGGATGCCTAAGCTAACAAGGCTAATCATCCCACCTAGGAATAGGAGCGGTGCGTTTTTAGTCATTTTCATTTTTATTACCGAATAGTAGAGAACGAGGTAGGTTTCATGTATACAGACTCGATTTTCTCAATAATCTTTCCGTCCATTTCTGAATCTGCTGCTACTTTTTTCCATTTAGGATCATTTATAAAACCTGCCCAGTTAGACTTAGCGTCTTCTTCTGAAGAATGGGATACTAGGTAAACTAATTTACTTTGAACCGCTGGATCCTTTTCGATGGTCGTAAAGTAAGCGATGTTTTTCATACCATGTTGCTTAAAAAGTTTCATCGTATGATCCTTAAAACGAGCAAGTATGGCCGGATTTCTACCAGGTAATTGTGAATAGGTGCGTAATTCGAATACTTGATCTACAGCACCTCCTGAAGGCTTGATTTTAGGACTAAAATCCGTTGCATTCATAAACACGCTAGTCACTTTAGCGACAATTTTACCAGTCTCTTCTGACTTTTTTGAAACCGTTTTCCATTCAGGGTCGCTGCTGAAATGCTTCCAGGAGGAATCACGATCCGCCTTAGATGGATAAGCTAAAATGTAGTAAAGTGCATTATCTGTATTATTTGTAGGGATCCAATAGCCTACATTTGTCATGCCATGTTTTTCAAAAATCTTGGTGGTATGGTTGGTGAATCGTTGAATTAAAGCGTCTAGTCTACCCGGGTGGCAATAATAGATACGCATTTCGAAATAACGATTATCAGTTTTTTTTGCGTTTACAGCAAAGGAGAAGAGACCTGAGCATAGCAAGGTCAAAAGGAATATTTTTTTCATGTGTCTTAATAGGTTTGTACGAATTTACGGATTTAATCGTCTTTTCAGTAGTTTGTCGACCATAAAAAAAATCATCTCAGGTTTCAGCGTTCTCCAGTTCGGAATTTGTAGATTTCCGCCAAAATTGAGGTAGTAATCAATCTTATATTTGGCCCATTCTTCCTCCACAAAAGGGGCAAAATGCATGGCTGCAATCCAACCATCTTCCACATCTTCAAACCATTCTGCGTAATAATCATCGTCAAAGGAGCCATGAAAGTTCAATACATTTTCACCCACTAAAATGAAATGTTTAATTCCTGCGTCCACGAAATGATCCACCACCGTTCTTTTCAGATGCATTATATCATTATGGAGCGTATCATTCCATTCCCCGAACAATTCGATGATGGTATACTTAGCCGCATAGTCCGTGAATAAAATTTTACAAAAAAGTGTTTCTGAACCAATATCGTCCCAAAGTGGGTGAATATAGTAGCCATAAATATCATTTTCATGGGTAGTTTGGGAATAATAGCGACCGAAAAAAGGCGATTTTTTATCCTTAGCCGCGACGTAAATAGATTCCCATTGGAAGGACGGTTCAATGTTTTGCATGCCCTAATAACCTAAAAAAGGCTCGCAATCGCAAGCCTTTTTTACTATCTATTTGAGATTAAATTTAAAGAGAAACGGCCTTCTTAAATGCGCCATTTCCATCGAATTCAATCATATATTTTTTATTGGCCACTTCGATAACCACGTGGTAAAACTTTACCACATTATCCACGGAACCACTTACGCCTTTAACAAAGGCCCAACCTGCATACTTGATGTCTAAGTAGGACTTAACTGTGGTAGGTAGGTCTGTAGTCTTCAATTCTTTTATGCCCAAATATGGAGGATTATGCCCTGATTTTCCTCCCTGATGTTGAGTTAGAACCTGGAATTTAGCATCTAAATGAATATCTTTTTTTAAGGTGCCTACCGTAACTCCTACATGGTATTCAACAATTACCGAATCTTTTAAAATAGCGACAGCGTAATCCAATTTATATCCTGCGACGTTTGCATTTAAATAGCTAATTAAGCCAGCAGGCAGTGTTTTTAACTCAATTTTGATGAAATTTGGACCTTTTGTATTCACCTCTTTTGTTATCAAAATCTTACCTGTTCCATCAATCACTAAATCATAAGGAACTCCTAATTTTTCAATACGGATATGGTATACTTCCATGCCTTTCGGATCCTTCACTAAAATAGCTCTCTTAAATGTATACCCAGAAATGGTGGATTTTACTGCCGCAGGTAGATCAATTAAGGCGATTTCTGTAGCTGCTGGTGCTGGACCTTTCTTTCCGGTTTTCATTTGTAAACCCTTTATTTGGTTTAAAAAAGCACCTGTTTGATCAAAGAATACGGAGTAGTTTTCCTTATTGAAATTTAATTCAACTCTGAAACCTAATTTTTCCCCTTTCGTCTTTTTGAATGCATGTTCAATGGATGCTCCTGGAAAATTCGTCTCTAGGTAGGTGAGAATTGCAGCCGGCAATGCTGATTTAGGAATTTTCACGGCCTCTTCCTTAATGACACCCTTATTGGAGACGACTACTTGAGCTTCTGTTGTAGGTGTAATTACATTAGCAACATAAAGCGAATTTGTTTGAAGAGTTGAGAAGTCAACAGATGTCGCTTTCGGATATACCTTAGTAACTGCTTGTGTTACAAGAACAGGCACATCTTGAGGTGCCAAGATTGTAGCCACTTGTGGGTCTACATTTTGATCTTTCGTACACGCTTGCAAGGCGAGTAATGAAACAAACGCGATTAATGAAATTTTTGTTTTCATGATTTTAAAAGTTGATTTGGTTTATCAAACGGTAAATCTGATACAATTATATAGGTATTTTTTGAAAAAAGAAAAAGTGGAGCAACCTATTGACTATCAGCTGCATCTAGGATGCAGAATTATCAGATACTTGATAAATTATAGTACCTTGTATTGCAAAGTACCTTTTGTTTTATATCTTTGCCAAAGATTTATCAAATCAACATGAAAAAACGTCATCATCTTCTTTTATTACTCGTTTTTTGCAGTTTTCAAGCCATGTCACTTGGCTTCCCACATCGCTTATATCCAGCGAAGTTTATTAAAAAGACAATCCAAGTTTTTGTAAAAAACTCAAAGAAATAATGTTTAATTTTGGTCGAAAGACTAAAATGCTATGAGTTTATTATTTATTGAGTGGAATGCTGATCCTACCATTATTACCTTATTAGGCTTCCCTATTCGTTGGTATGGCCTATGTTTTGCCTTCGCTTTTTTAGCCGGTTTTCAGGTAGTTAGTTACATGTTCAAAAAAGAGGGGAGACCGGTAGAGCAAGCGGATCAATTATTGATTTACACGATGGTAGGTACCGTAGTGGGGGCTCGAATGGGTCATTATTTTTTCTATGAATTTCCGTTGCTTTTAGCCGATCCAGTTCGTTTTTTTATTCAAATGATTACCCCACCTTTTTCAGGATTAGCCTCTCATGGAGCAGCCATTGGTCTTTTTACAGCTTATTATCTATACACGAAAAAGAACAAAGATCAGTCCTATTTATATGTGACTGACCGTATTGTGATTGCCACTGCTTTAGCGGGCTTCTTTATTCGTTTCGGGAATCTGATGAATTCTGAGATTATTGGGAAGCCAACTGATTTGCCTTGGGGCTTTAAATTTATGCGAGATTACGAGTTTAATCCGAGTGGTTTAGCTGCGTTCGTAGTTCCACGTCACCCATCTCAATTGTATGAGGCACTTTCTTGCTTAATTATTTTTGCTTTTTTACTGTGGATGTGGAACCGTCAAAAACAAAACACACCCCATGGGATTTTGACTGGTCTTTTTATGATAATCCTTTTTACGCTTCGTTTCTTTTATGAGTTTTTGAAGGAAAATCAGAGCTCATTTGAAGACGGTTTGTCGTTGAATATGGGTCAAATCTTATCCATTCCCGCCGTTCTTTTCGGGGTAGGCGTTCTTTGGTATGCTAAGCGTAAAACTACTTAGAATAGTCAAAGCGCAGGTGCGATAAATCAGGCAGGTGCTTTTTAGGTCTTTTTAACTCGTATTCGTAGATGACTTCCCCTAGGTTTTTGTAGAAAGGGAATCCGATTGTATCATAATCGTACTTCTCATCATTAAAGATTTCGTCTTCATTGCAGAGTAAAACTGCCGTCACTATAAATTCTACCTTTTTTTCAAAATCGACCACATAGGCGTTGTCTAGAAGAAAGCCGTAGGCATCACCCACTTTGTTAAATATCCGAATCGAGGGGTTTAATGTGGCATTTTTCTCCGATCCATAATACAAGAATTTGCAGTAGCTGGGAAACTCATCTAGGTAGACTGGATCTTTTGACTCTGTAGGATACATGGACATGTAGCGGTAGAGAAAAGCATAATCCTCTTTGGATAATTGAAATTGATTTTTCGTTGGAAATGCCTCCGGCAACATTAATCGTTTTAGAAATTCATGCTGTGCCGCTAAGGGATAGGCATTTTTTAGACTAAAGTCCAAAGGTCGATCTTCCACCAACCCTGCATCATTCATGGTTCCTTTCCCTAATAAAATGGGGTAATTTGCCGCATAGGGCTTATTATTAAAGGCTTCTGATTGATGATAAAGTAATTTGCCTGAAGCATCAATCAATTGAATGGGATTCGTGTATTGATTCTCAAGTCGAGGAAGAGGAGTTTGTAAACGGTGCGTGAGGCGGACTCCTTGGAATCCTTTGTTTGCCATGGATTCATTGAAGGGTCTTTGGCCTAAAAACTCATACAGGCGATTATAGGCCTCATTATCAGAGACCAAAAGAATCTTTTTGATATAATGAGCAATGCTGGGTAAACCCGACGCAGCCGTAGAATCGGTCTTAATTTCTAGCTGAGAAGGTCGGTTTTTAAGTGTTTGAAAGGTCGTCTCTTTTTTAATTTTAAGGGTATTCAGTTTTTCAAGAGCTAAAACACTGGCGGCTAATTTTACTGTACTCGCGGGATAAAAATATTCAGTTGAATCTGATCGATAGGAATAGGTGGTCAGTATAGGTTTATTCTTTGCATCGCGATCGATTTGAGTGTAGAGTATTTGAAGGCGGTATTTTGCAGGGTTATCGGTTAGTTTCTTAAACTTATGCGGATGAGAAAGCAATAATTGCTCTAGGAAATTCGAGGATTTTTGAGCGAATGCACTCATGCTGATAAATAGAAAAAATAGAAATTTAGACATAGCTTTTAATGGCATCGGTGATGGTATCAATATCTTCGAAAGACAGACAGGTAGGCAAAATAGCCCTGCAAACAGGTGGAGCACTGATGTCTGGGTAGGCAAAATGATTCACTAAAATCCCCGCTGCTTTTAGATGTTCGAAAAAGCCTGGGGCTTTAGAACAGAAGGCAGGATAACCCGCTTCAAAGGTCAATGGAACATCAAAACCCGCTAGGTTACTTGCGAAGCGATCTGCCAAGACTTTACTTTGCTTTCTTTGCTCCCTGTAGACCTCCATCGACTGTAAAGCTGCTTGGCAAAAAGCAGGGTTAGGGGGCGCTGAACCTACCCAAAATGGATCTTTCTTAATTTCTTCGATCTCTTTTTCAGACCCTAAAATGACTCCAGCAGGCAATCCGAAAGCCTTGGAAAGCGATGCAGTTTGAAGTAAATGACCGGAACAAGGTAAGTGAATTTCTTGAATTCCCACTCGGTGCGATTCATCCACAATTAGAAAATTAGCTGGATGCATCGAGGCCGCAAAAGAGAAATCGAAGCAATTAATCCAAGGGGAACCGATGCCATCAGAGGCGAGGATTTCGCCTTTTTGATGGGAGGCTATCCAGTCGGAATAGCTTCCAACAAACGGTTTATGCGGATGACGCCACAAAGCCGGATGTGCGTGCGGAGCAAGGTTCAGTTTTAATCCTTTTTGTTGAGCGAATTGGATCGCTATTTGTGCGGCAGCTAGACCAGAGGAACACAGGGCAGCGGCTTCTACTTGAAAGTAGGTGGCCAGTGCGCGTTCAAAATCATCCCAAATCGAGAATTGTAAATTGTTGCGACGGGAGCTGCCGAAGTTTTGGGAATATTGTTCAATTCCTTCCTTTAAAGCACCTTTAAAAGTAGGATGCGCACCTATATCTAAGTAATTTGTTCCCCCTAACCAAAGGTACTCAGCCCCTTCAAAAGTGATTTTTCGTCCAGGAATGTGATTTTCTAGTAGCGAATAACTCATAGTAAAGTGGCGCCAGTTCCGGGTAAATGGGAATACGAAACAACTCCAAAATCAATCGTGATTCCTTTGGAAATTTGATCATCTACTAAAAGACAGCCATCCATATCCACATAATCGAGTAAGGGAAGAAGTTGAGCGATGGCCGAGCAACCAATGGTCGATTCTGTCATACATCCGACCATTACTTTCAAGCCAAGTGTTCTAGCTTTTTTAATCATACGTAAGGCTGGAGTTAGACCGCCGCATTTCATCAATTTGATGTTGATTCCATGGAAATAGCCGGCGCATTTTTCTACGTCAGACTCTAAAATACAACTTTCGTCTGCGATGATAGGTAAAGTAGATGCTGAAAATACGCGTTTCATTCCCTCCCAATTATCTGCTTTCAAAGGTTGCTCGATAAATTCTACACCTAGTTTTTGCAATTCAGGGGCGAAATAAATGGTTTGCTCAGGTGTCCAAGCAGTGTTCGCGTCCACTCTGAAAATAGCGTCTGTTTCTTTGCGCAAGGCTTCTACGATTTCTAAATCGTTATCTGTACCTAGTTTGATTTTATAAAGAGGGAAAGGGGTTTCTTGCATTTTGGCAATCATCTTCTCTACAGAATCAATCCCGATGGTATAATCCGTGATAGGATTTTTAGAGATATCTAAACCCCAAAGCTCGTACAGCGGTTTATTATGGGTCTTTCCCCAAAGGTCCCAATAGGCTACATCCAGCGCACAAAGAGCGAAAGGATGTTCATCGAGTAAGGTTTTAGACATCATCGCCCAAAAATCACTCGGATGAGGTAATATATCGTGTGGCAACAAGTCGATAATGGATTCAACCTGCTCCTTCATTTTCTCCATCGTTACCCCATAATAGGGCGTCTCTGTAGCCTCCCCAAAACCACTCTTTCCATGCCAGCTCAATTCTACAATTAAGGTAGGTTGTACGTCACGCGATTCATGTGCAATCGTAAACGTGTGCTTCAACGGCAGATCGAAAGTATGTAGTTTCAGTTCCATACGGGCTTATTTGAGTGGAATATAGGGCAATTTTTTCGATTTATCACCTGCTTTTTGCCAAACCAATCCATCCGCACGTGACCAGCTAATCAAGTCCCCAGATCCATTATGTGCTAATACCTCGCCGTTTTCCACTGGAATCCATTGGTCTAGTTCTGCCGAAGGTTTCGGTAAAAATTTAATCTCCTTTACATTGTATTCTGGCCATTCGCCAGATACCCAAGGAAGGAAATATACCCAAAAACAAGTTAAAGTCGAAATGGGATTGCCTGGGAAGGCAAAAACGACTTTCCCATCGGGACGAGTAGCCACTAATAGCGGTCTACCAGGTTTTTGGGATATTTTATGGAAAACGGTTTCGAAACCAGCTTCCGCTAAAACGCCCGGAATCAAATCTTTTTTGCCAGCAGAAACGCCGCCAGACAATAAAATGATGTCATTAGAATCCAAAGCTTTATCAATACTAGCTTTAATTTTCTCTGCGGAATCGGCTAAGTGGCTCGAGTTTGCTTTGAATCCTTTAGACAATAAAACCGACTTCAGCATCATCACATTCGAACTGCGAATCTGGTGGTCTTTTGGTGTCTCGTGTAAGCCTACAATCTCATCTCCAGTAGAGAAAATGTGCACATGAGGCTTCGATTCCACTTCTATATGTGCTTTACCCACAGTCGCCGCAATAGCAATTTCGACAGGTCCAATCTTCGTTCTTTTCTTCACTAAAATGGAACCTGCTGGTGCATCAGCTCCTTGTAAATGAATAAATTGGCCTTTTTCAAGTGGCGCTTTACCGATATACGAAGCTATCTTCTTCTCGATACTCAAGTCTTCGATTTTGATAATTGCCTCCGTACCTCGTGGGGCGGTGGCACCTGTCATAATCTCTAAGGCTCCATCCGTTTTTTTGATGGCTTTCACAGGTTCTCCTGCGAATAAAATACCTTCAATCTTCCACGTAGGAGCTGAAATGTCTTTCACTGCAATTCCATCCATCATCACGCGGTCAAAAGGAGGGAAGTCACGATCTGCCACAATTTTTTCGGCAATATTCATCCCTAAGGTCTTCGCTAAAGGTAATTTCTCGGTACGAAAGGGGATGGTAATGTTTTTAAGGAGTTCAATTGCTTCTAAAGGGCTGATCATGTTTGTTGTTTTACGTAATTGTTAAATTTCGCTATTTTTTGCTAATTCTCCCGTATTTTTGTGTTCTAAATTTCAAATAAGCTATGTCAGTAGACTTTTCTCACCTGCAATCGGATGGCACTCCAGGAATGGTGGATGTGAGTTCGAAAAATGAAACGGTTCGCGAAGCGAAGGCTCAATCCATTATTTACCTAGGAGCTGAAATTGTCCAACATTTCGAGGCAGCTGGCTGGCAAAACAAGAAAGGAAGTATACTGCAAACGGCAGTGATTGCGGGAACGATGGCGGCTAAAAAGACAGCTGATTTAATCCCATTATGCCATCCGCTCGGTCTTGATTCTTGTAAGTTTGAGACCGAAGTGTTATTAGATCAGATTGTCATTACCTGTATTTGCCGTTTAGAGGCCAAAACAGGAGTTGAAATGGAAGCCCTCGTCGGTGCTTCAGTAGCTGCTTTAACGGTATATGACATGTGTAAATCGGTTTCCAAAGGCATCGTCATCAAGGAAACTAAGTTAATTTCTAAATCCGGCGGGAAGTCTGATTTTAAAGCCTAATATGTCCTCTCACCACATCATTCGAGACAAACAAGAACCCGCGCTTATTATCGCGAACGGGGAGGCTTGCTCGCTGGATTTAGTGGAGCAATTATTAGAGTGGTCTCCTACGGTAGTGGTGTTGGATGGAGCGATTGAGCGCGTAGTTTCTTTAGGAATCAAAGTGGATGTCTGGTTAGGGGATTTTGATCATACTCACGAGGAGGATTACACCGATTATCCCTTGAAAAAAATCCATACACCAGATCAAAATTTAACCGATTTAGAAAAAGCTTTTGAATACTTAATTTCGGAGGGATATCCGGCAGTCAACGTCGTTTGGGCTTCGGGAAAGCGTATGGACCATACGTTGAATAATTTTCATTCCCTGGTGGCCTATGGCCGGAAATTGAAGATTGTGTTCTTTGACGATTATTCAACGTCCTATTTATTGCCTTCGAATTTTGAAAAGTGGTATCCGGCTGGTACACCTATTTCTCTGATTCCATACGGGGAGGCGAAGAACGTTACTTCAACAGGCTTGCTTTACGACTTAAACCATCCCGTTTTAAAGCTGGGGACACAAACAAGTTCAAGTAATGAAGCGAGGGGAGACGGAATCGTGAAAATTAACTATGAAAGCGGGGCGCTTATTTTGATGGAGTGCCACGATTAATTTTGTCCTGCTCAGAAGGCTTGTAAAAGATCGGCCTTGAAGGAACCTCGGGGAAGTAATTCTGCTCTACCCAACCTCCTGGAAAATCATGCGGGTATTTATAATCTGCCCCATAATTCAAATCTTTCATCATTCGCGTAGGCGCATTTCGTAAATGCAAAGGCACCGGCAAATCCCCTGTCTGCTCTACAAAGGCCATGGCTTTGTTGATGGCGTTGTAGGCAGAATTGCTTTTAGGTGAAGTGGCTAAATAAATGACTGTTTGAGATAAAATGATGCGTGACTCGGGATTCCCAATCACTCTGATCGAATCGAAACAAGACTGGGCTAGAAGTAACGCATTGGGATTCGCTAATCCAATATCTTCTGACGCTAAAATCAAAAGTCTACGACCAATGAATTCAAGTGATTCACCTCCCGCCAGCATCCTTGCTAACCAATACACCGCAGCATCCGGATCTGACCCTCGAATTGATTTGATGAAGGCAGAAATGATATCGTAATGTTGCTCTCCGTCCTTATCGTATTGCGCCAGATTCTTTTGTAATCGTTCGGTGACTAAGGCATTGGTTACTTCGAGCTCGTTTCCACCTTCCGTTGTGATTAACAATTCGAAAAGATTTAAGAGCTTGCGACCATCTCCACCTGAGAAATGGAATAAAGCATCGGTCTCCGTGAGGGTTATCGTTTTATTCTTAAAAAGAGAATCCGTGGCGATCGCTTTTGTGAGCATTTGATTCAGGTGCTCATTCGAAAGCGATTCCAATACATAGACTTGGCAGCGTGATAAAAGGGCCGAAATAACCTCGAAGGACGGGTTTTCTGTTGTCGCACCCACTAAGGTGACGATTCCTTTTTCTACGGCATTTAAAAGCGAGTCCTGTTGGGATTTCGAAAAACGGTGAATCTCATCAATGAATAGGATGGGTGATTGTGCCTCGAACATGCGATTCTTCTTCGCTAATTCTAGGGTCTCTCGTACTTCTTTCACCCCAGATTGCACCGCAGAAAGTGAGTACATGGTTCGTTTTAAGGCTCCTGCAAGAAGATTCGCCAGTGTTGTTTTACCCACACCTGGAGGCCCCCAAAGAATACATGAGGGTAAATGTCCCGCCTCGATCGCTTTTCGCAAGGGTGCGTTAGTGCCCACCACCTTTTCTTGGCCGATGTATTCATCCAATATAGTAGGGCGCATTCGTTCTGCGAGGGGCTGCATCATGATTCGAAGTTACGGGATTTTTGTAAAATAGAAATAGAATTTGTAGCTTGAAGTCCTAAATAAACCTATCAATTATGAATC
>JACCDS010536963.1_pt1 | contig 25387 bp, 24 predicted proteins | sample 7446441 | NCBI WGS metagenome assembly JACCDS01 (sample SAMN15323445, study PRJNA562643) | freshwater metagenome | isolation source: river surface water | place: USA:Blue River Watershed | collected 2017-08-17 | reverse complement strand
GTCGCTCTCGATGCTGTCCAGCAGGCCGAGGAGGGTGCTTGCCGTATCGTCGTCCCATTTGCGTTCGCCGCGCCCGCGCGGCATGAACAAGGATTGCGCTTCATCGAGAAAGATCAGGCAACGGCCTTGCGCAACAGCTTTCTTATAAATGGCATTCAAGGTCTTCGAGCCGCCGCCGACCAGGCCCGACTCCAGTCCGGAGCCGGACGCCTGGATCAACGGAATACCGAGCTTCTTGGCAAGATAACCGGCGAGCTTGGTCTTGCCGGTGCCGGCTGGGCCAGTCAGCATTACATTGAACGGCTTATCGATGTTATGCGATTTATAAACGTCCCGATTCAGGATCATTGACTCAAGATGGGTGACCTCGCGCTTGATATCTTCCATGCCGACCAGATCATCCATGCTGCCTTTGAGTTTCGCCGGTTGAATGACACTGGCAGAGGCGCCAAGACCCGGCATGCTCTTGCGCAACATGAGGGTCGGCCGGGAATCATGAAAATTTCCCCGAAATCCGCCTACTCGTCTGAATTCAAAAGCGAATTCTGACTTTCAACACTATTTTTCTTTGTGTTGATGCTTTTCGGTTGCGGCACCTGCAAAGCCGTGAGCTTTTCAAAAATTTTCTCGTGGCTGACGACAACGGCTTTTGCCGCCATCAGTTCGGATTCCAGCCGCTGCCCCGTTTCCATAGTCTCCTGCAGCTTGAAGAAGTTCGCTTGGTTTTCCTTGCCCAGATCGGCCACCCGCGCATTGGCTTGCGCCAATTGCTCCAGACAACTGCTGGTTTTTCACCTCGGCGACGGCCAACTGCTCTTTGGCCGAACGCAGTGATCGTACCTCGCCCTCTTGTCGGCGAAGTGGTATGACCTATTCAATGATCCAACCGTGGCTGATGCGATTCTGGATCGGATTGTGCATCGAGCACATTTCATGGAATTGAAAGGGGAATCGATGCGGAAGGTGGCGGCCAAGAAATCCTGCCCCCTTCAACCTGGAAATCACCACCCCGTTTCGGCGGGGTGGTCAACTAGACGAAATGTCTGGGCAGGCAGGAGTCACTGTCGCCTGCTGCAAGGAAATCCCGCTCGATGCCGCCTTCACCCCGGAAGGCGCCGAATATGTCGGGCACTTCTGCGGATTAACGTGTTACGAGCGCTTCGAGGCCCGCGTCAAGGAAGCGACCGAAGCCGGTGTCGCACTGTCCGCCGGCGACTCGTCTGCATCAGGTTGAGGCACGCTTCAAATTGACGTTGAAATATCAGGTCGCTCTTAGGTTGTATCGAATTTACGGCGGGCTACTATCGAGTTCGTACAGGTCCGACTACAACATTTATTCAAGGTCGGAGGCACCGGTACCGGCAGTATCGCCATCGTGACCGGTTGCCGAATTCGGCAATAGCTTCGCCTTGGGAAAATCCTTCAAGCAACACCTGCCGGAAGGATTGCGCACATCGCAGGCGCAGTTGTGTAGCCGCGTTTGCTCAATCACGAACTCCTTGGCGGAACTGCTGGGTTGGTGGTCCGTCTCGCCGAGAACCTCTCTCTCGGTGATGCCGAAGCAATAGCAGATTACTCGGTCAGGGTTGCGCGACTTTTGCCCGACCTCGCTTCGGACGTCGTGACGGGTAATGACGGTACCATCCTGACCAAAATATACGACGTCGCATTCCTTGTTGTTGCAGAAGTAATACCCCTGTGTCGCCGGACGATTCGCATGCGGGCGCTTCAGATGGTGCAAGACCGTGCGCAAGTCAACGCTTCGGCATGATTGACCATCGACCGGACAGTAGGCCGTCTTCGGAATATTAGTGGCGCAGTCTGTATCGGCAGGAGACTTCTTCGAGCCTGAAGAGCAACAATTACCCATCAGAGTTCTCCTTTTTTATGATGGCGCGCAGATGTATGCCGCCAACGGCGGGTATTTATTTTTCAGCTTTCAGCGTCGAAGAATAGCCTGCGTTTGCAGTAGCTTTGGTTATGGCTTCTATATTGCTCTTGGCGTCGTCGAAGGCGACGACGGCTTCGCGCTTCTCGAAGCTGACCTCAGTCTTCTGGACGCCAGCGACCTTGGACAGGGCCCTCTTGACCGTAATCGGACAGGCCTCGCAGGTCATGCCCGGCACCGACAAGGTGATGGTCTTGATAGCAGCCCAGGCAGGAGCGCTCAGGGTGGCGGTCAGGGCGAGAAGGGCAGCGAGTTTTTTCATGGCAGTCTCCTTTCAGTAAAACAGCGGCACGATGTAGGGAAATGAGAGGGCAACCAAGACCAGTAGGGCCACGACCCAGAAGATGGCCTTATAGGTCGTCCGCACTTGCGGAACAGCGCATACTTCGCCTGGCTTGCAGGCATAGGCCACTCGAAAGATGCTTCGCCAAGCGAAGAACAGCGCGATGACCGCAGCTCCGATGAAGAACGGCCGGTACGGTTCCAGCACGGTAAGATTGCCAATCCAGGCACCCGAGAAGCCAAGTGCGACTAGGACCAGCGGGCCAATGCAGCAGGTGGATGCCAGGATGGCGGCGATACCGCTGGCAGCCAGCGCGCCGCCGCCGTTCTTGGGTTTCAAGTTGACGTTCTCCTTCCGAGTCTTCGTTTGATGTTGTAACCTTATTTCCGTAGTCAACTACGGAGTCAAGCGCCATGGAGAAGGCTCAAGATAATATGACCATCGGCGCTTTCGCCAAGGCCGCCGGGGTGAACGTGGAAACAATACGCTTCTATCAGCTCAAGGGTTTGCTTCCCCAGCCTGAACGGCAGTATGGCCGCATCTGCCGCTATGGGCAGGCGGACGTGGCGCGATTGAAGTTTGTGAAATCAGCCCAGCGCCTGGGCTTCAGCCTGGATGAAGTCGGCCTGCTCCTGAAACTCGAGGACGGCACTAATTGCAGCGAGGCGGCCGAACTGGCCGCCATGCGCTTGGCCGATGTGCGTATCCGCCTGGCGGACCTCAAGCAGATGGAGGCGGCGCTGTCGAAGTTGGTGGGCGAGTGCAATGCGCGCCACGGTAACGTTTCCTGCCCGTTAATCGCGGCCTTGCACTGCTGTTGAACGGCACCTTCGGCCCTTAGCGTACGATTTTTCCGTTTCGTGAGCTGACACCTGGAAGGGCAATTGGCGAAGGAAGAAACGTACCGTGCGGAATCTCTATTTAGTTGACCACCCAAACGCATCACACCTGACCAAGCAATCTCAGGTCGGCCGGGATTCATGTGAAATCCGCTAAAAACTCCGCTAACCATCGGATTTAGCGTAAATAATTTGGCGTCGACTATTTCGACTGATGGCGCCAACCGGCCTTGTGGCTCAACAGTGGCGGATCAAACAATGTACCGCACACCACGTTGAACAAGTGGTTCGAGTTCATTAATCCGCCGCAGAATTCTGGCTCAGTCGCGATGGTCATTCCCGTCATTCGCGGAAGAATCCACGACATGAACGGGCTTGCTGGATCAAGGCATGCCTGGATTTCGTCTTGGCCGACCAGTTGAAGCTTCTCGCCTCCTCCACATGGGGCCGGACTTTCGGTGAAGTAATCCAAGTCGATATCGAGGATCACCGAATCGTGCTCTTGCCCTGAAATCTCCTCGGTTAGTTGCTCCACGGAGTCATAACAGCGGACCAGATGCTTCCGCCCTTCGATATCCACGAAACTCTCTGGGCATTCATCATGTTGCTTTTGCACTACGTGGATGTCGCCAATCAGATTGAGGTAAGCCGCAGCCAGAATGTGGCCATCGTTTAAGGCATGTAACTTATCCCAGCAAAAGTAACCGACAGCCTTGTAGTCGGCCGTATCAAGCGTGCTGAGCCACTCGCATTCGAGGTCGCAGGGTTGAGCAAGATCTTGATGCCAGTCCAGAGAAATCAGTGCTGGCGGATTGCGCTGCCCAGCTTGCTTGTTTCGCCACTTGAGCCAATAGAAAAAAGCGAAACGATGGTCCTGAACGATCGCCACTTCGATTGCACGCCGCCTATCGATCGGATGTGCAACGATGTCGTAGTAGCTTCCAGGTGGTCGAATGTGCTCGTTGGATTCCATGTATTCCTCTGTTTTCCGGTTCGCTGATAAGCATGGTGGTGTTGGAAACCATGCAACCAGAGTTCACGCGTGGGTAGCTGGCAAACAGCACCTGGCCGGCCCAAAAAAGTCGCACGACGCTGACTTGCCTTATTACTTTTCCGGGTTAAAGAGCGACTCTTGGTTCTCGGCACTTCCTTTGCGCTGTCCGCTGCTTTTCGTTGCCGGTGTCTGACTGATGGTGAGCTTTTGCAGAATTTGTTCGTGGCTGGCCAACACTGCCTTCGCTGCGGTCAATTCAGTTTCTAGGCGGAGCCCAACTTGATTCGCTTCCTGCAATTTTTCTGCGCTGCTTTGGTTTTCCGCGAGTAGTGCATCAGTGCGGGCGGAGGCCTGGGTCAGGCGCTCTTCCAACTGTTGATTCTTGAGTTCGGAAACAGCCAATTGTTCCCGGGCGGTACGTAGCGGTCGAACCTCGGTTTCCAGACGATGCAATTCGCTACAAAGATGGGCCTGCTCGCTGGAAAGACGGGCATTGTCCTGGTGGCTACGGATGAGTTCCTGTTGTTTCGCGTTCACCGTTTCCTTGGCTGTACGCAATTCGCCCTGCAAGAACTGAATCTGCTGCTCGAACTGCCGCTGATCCTGCTCCCGCTGTTCCTTCGCCGCCGTGCGGAAATGCTCCAGCGCCTCTCTGGCATGCTGGTGTTTTTCTTCCAGTGATACACGGTGCGCTTCATCCTTTGCCAGTTGCCCCTCCATGTCCTGGATGCGTTGAGTCATTTGCGCCCGAACGATTCTCTCTTCTTGAAGTGTGACCAGGGTTTCGGCGCGGGCCGTTTTTTCTGACGCCAACTCCAAGGCTTGGCGCTCAGACTGGTTGCGGAAGGATTCGACCTCATGACGTAGCGCGGTAATAGTGTCGTTCAGCGCAGCAATTTCCGCCTTGTGCTTGTCGGTCAGCGCCGCCATGCGCTGATCGGCTTCCTCGTGCAGGCGTTCAGCGAGCCTGGCGGCCAGGTCCTGAATGGCTTCACTGACCGCAACCTGAGTACCGCTACTCCCGCCTTCCTCTTCCTCGATTTCCTTCAGATAGCGGTGGATCGTGCCTTTCGAGCCGGTATTCCCCAATTCGCTACGGATGGCATCGATCGATGGGTAGCGCCCCGTCGCCAATAGGTTGTTACGCGCTCTGACGACTTCTGATTTGTAGATTCCAGCTCTGGCCATGGCATCCTCGAATTTCGTACCGTATTACGTAATATTATATTACATACCAAATCAGCGAACTTCAAGGCTGGCGAAATCACATTTCTTAGACGTGATAATGGTTGATTATTGGTTGTGATGGGCGACTGAGCGGAAAAGCCATGTGGGGATGGTACGAAATGGCAGGTTTGCTTCCTGACAATTTCTGCCCAAAGGCTTTCAAAAACGTGACTCAGAGATTCGAAGTTCCGTTAGGTAATGCCGAGGGGTTGAAAAACGAAACGAGACCGACACACAAAAGACCCCTGTTATTTCAGTGATTGAAATAGCTCTTTCATGTGCTTGAACTCACCACCAACCCGATCAAGGGAGAATTGATACATCAATGAGTTCTCTGCGAATTTCTGGCGCTCAACATCCATTTCAACGGTATTTCCGTCAGCCGCAGCCTGAGAGGGAACATGATATTTCAGGCTAACGGGTGGCGACTGCCAAGAAAAATTGCCCTTCAAATGCCCTGGCGAGGAGGCGTTCAATTGAAGAAGAGGAGATTGCTCGCCACCAGCGGCCTCAGCAATATCAATATCCATCGCTTTGTAGCCAGGGGTGTCAGCGTTGGCGATATTAGACGCAAGAATTTGCTGCCTATAGGCCCTTATTCCGAGCATTGTTTGTTGGAAATCCCCATTTTCTTGCCTAAGCCGTTTCTCGTTCGCTGGTAAGTGAAATGAATGGGTAGTGCCAAGAGCCAATTTTCCGGTAGGGTCGAGATTCCCGCTTGAGGCAACATTGGCAGCCGCCGAACGCGAAATGGCGTTTTCAAGGATGCTTGAAAATGCCGCTGAGCTTTTTTCTTCACCTGTATCGGACGCACCAAGTGCAGCATTTCCAATAATTTCCGCCTGTCTTGCAGGGAACAAAGGTGAAATCTCAGGCATAGAAACTCCTTGGATGAAATACGGCTGTGGGGGCTACTGGCTGTGTCCGATTTCTGGTTGGGTGCTGGTTACTCGCGACTGCTGAATTAATATTCCGATGCCTTCCTTGAAACCAAGGATCGTAGGAGGAAAGGCCTCGGCGAAGCTTGCTAAGGCGGCCCCGTGGAAGAAGCCAGCCGCCTCCGTATCCGCGAGAAAAACAATTTGTGGAAACGCATCGCCCACGCTGTGCACCGGACGCCTTGCCTTGGCTGTCAGTGAACGAGTGGGCGGTGCGGTGACCATCGCCTAATTCAGGACGAAACGGACACTCTGGCCAGGCTTGTCACCGAGTTTGACTAAGGCGACAGCCTTTGTGCCGGCTTGGATCTTGAAGGCTCCTTGGGCACGCAACTGGTTACTTCCAGCTGGCAGCAATTTGGCTTCAGTCTTGTCTGATGCAGACAGCAGCGTTATGGTAGCTGACGCATTCCGGGTATCGACAGGCTGGTCGTGATCAGTCACGTAGAGCGTGAGGGAATCAGCCTTCGCCACCAGCTCGTAGTTGATGTCCTTGATGACCGATACGACGCCTCCGTGCTGTGGCTTGGCGTCATGGGTGTGGGCCTGGCCCGGTTTCTCGTTGTGGGCATGGCCCTTATGGTCGTCCGCAGCGGATGCCAGATTGACGAAGCAAGCAAAGAGTAAAGCAGAGAGTACCGTGGAAGGTTTCATGGGAGCTCCATGTCAGTTGATAAATCGGTTAATGGTCATTTGGCTTATCGTTGTGCTCGGATGTGCTGCCGACGTAGGTGCAGCCTTCCGATTGGTGCGCACAGGGTTTTGTTTCGCATTGCAGCGTCGTGTGGACCACCTTGAAGCGGTTGGCCAACACCGTCTGTAAGGCGGGCATCAAAACCTCCTCGGGGGAGTAAGTCTGGTCGTAAACCACATGCGCGGTCAGGCTGGTCTTGCCGGTCGTCAGCACCCAGAGATGCAGGTCATGGATGCCGAGTACGCCTGGAACGACCAGCATGGCCTGCTCTACCTCTCCTAAGTCGATGCCCTCGGGCACGCCTTCGAGCAGGATGTTGAGACTGTCCTTCAGTAAGATCCAGGTGCGTGGCAAAACCCAGAGGCCGATGGCTACAGCCACAAGCGGATCTACCCAGGACCAGCCGGTTAGCTGAATCACCACCGCGCCCACGATCACGCCGATCGAGCCCAGAAGATCGCTCCACACTTCGAGATAGGCACCCTTCACGTTGAGGCTATCTGACTGTCCCCCGCTCAGTAGGCGGATGCTGATCAGATTGACGATGAGGCCGATACTGGCGACCACGAGCATCCCAACCGAATGGATTTCGGGCGGGGAGGTGAATCGTCGGTAAGCCTCAACCAGGATGTAGAGCGCCACGGCAAACAGCAGCATGGCATTAAAGGCTGCCGCCAGAATCTCAAAGCGGTGATAGCCATAGGTTCGCCGGCGATCGGCCGGGCGCCGGGCAATGCGGATGGCTGCCAATGCGATGGCGAGCGCGGCAGCATCGGTCAACATGTGCGCGGCATCCGAGATGAGAGCTAAGCTGCCGGTCAGTACGCCGCCAATGACTTCGGCAACAAGGAAACTGCCAGTCAGCGCCAGGGCAAAGCGCAGGGCACGTTCATTCTCGGTGCTCGGGAGCGCGTGGGTGTGACTCGCACTCATGCGGCCCCTCCTTGATCATCGGGGCGTCGCTTCCATTTCTGCTTCGTCATCTGGAGACGACGCCGAAGGTTTCTTGAATATTTTGGTGCCTTACCGCGCCTGCCTTCCCGCCAGCAAAACCATCCGTAAAGCACCAGAAAAGTCAGAATCAGCCCCAGAGTAAGCATGAGGAACTGGAACCCAAGGTGGCTGTGGATCATGTGCTTGACCATGAGGGATGACACCAAGCTCAGGACTGCTGCGCCTTGCCGCAATTCGGGCAAAACTTAGTACCCGGGGCGAGGTTCGCATTGCAGTCCGCACAATTGCTGGGCACCAAGGCTGCGCCGCATTGGGTGCAGTAGCGTCCCCCAGGGTTGGTCGCAGAGCCGCACTTCGGGCATGAGGGGCCACCGGTAGCGCTATTGGTGGGTGGCGCTGAATTTGAGGGATAACGATTCCCCCAGCCATGATGTCCGCTGTTCCGTTCGCGGCCATGATGATCTCCGCCATGCGAACCGCCGACTCCTCGCAAGAGTTTTTCAAAAAATCCCATAACAGCCTCCGTATTTGAGTGGAAGAATGGGTGACCGACGGTTTATGCCGAATCCGGCACGGAGCCCCCGGTCACGAACAGAAAACGCTAGGCTTCAGATGGCTCGTCTATCGATTTCGTGAAGTCCTCCTCGTCGGCGTCTTTGCCGTGAGCAAGGCGGTATAGAAGCGGCAACACGAGAAGCGTCAGCGCCGTCGACGACAAGATTCCACCAATCACCACGGTGGCAAGCGGGCGTTGGACTTCCGCACCGGTACCTGTCGCAATCGCCATGGGGACAAAACCGAGCGAGGCGACCAATGCCGTCATCAGCACAGGACGCAATCGGGTCAGCGCCCCTTCGTGAATGGCATCATCCAGGGAGCGACCTTCTTCACGCAAATTACGGATGAAGGAAATCATCACGAGGCCGTTCAGCACCGCTACACCCGACAAGGCGATAAAACCGATGCCTGCCGAGATCGAGAGCGGAATATCCCTTAGCCAAAGTGCGACAATGCCGCCTGTCAGCGCAAACGGAATGCCTGTAAACACCAGCAACCCATCTTTCACGTTCCCGAACATCGCGAATAGCAGCGTGAATACCAACAGCAAGGCCACGGGTACGACGATCTTGAGACGTTTCGAGGCCGATTCCAGCTGTTCGAAAGTTCCGCCCCAGGCCGTCCAGTAGCCGCTTGGAATCTTGACCTCGGCTAGACGGCTCTGAGCCTCGCCAACGAAGGAACCGATATCTCGTCCTCGAACATTGGCACTAACAACAACGCGACGCTTGCCGTTTTCCCGGCTAACTTGGTTCGGACCCGGTGCGAGTTCGAGACTGGCGACTTCCCCTAATGGGATGTAGGTCGTGCGTACATCAACCCCATTCCCAGCAGAAGCCCCCTTCGGCAAAGCAATCGGCAAACGCTTTAGCGATTCGAGATCTGAACGCAGGCTATCCGGCAAACGTACGACAATATCGAAGCGTCGGTCACCTTCAAACATGGTTCCAGCCTCTCGACCACCAATTGCTGTCGAGATCGCATCCTGGACATCTCCAATATTGAGTCCGTAGCGAGCCGTTTTCTCCCGGTCAATATTCACGGTCAGCATAGGCAAGCCCGTCGTCTGCTCGATCTTGACCTCGGAAGCACCCGGGATTTTTTCCAATACAGCAGAAATTTTGCTGGCCGTATCGTTCATTACATCCATGTCGTCACCGAATATTTTGATGGCAACATCGCTGCGTACCCCGGAGATCAGCTCATTGAAGCGCAACTGGATCGGTTGGGAAAACTCATAGGTATTCCCCGGCAGTTTTCCAACGGTTTTTTGGATAGCGGCCAGCAGTTCGTCCCGAGATTTCCGTGGCTCTGGCCATTCCGCTTCGGGTTTCAACATGATGTAGCCATCCGAAATATTGGGTGGCATCGGATCGGAGGCAATTTCGGCCGTTCCTGTTCTCGCGAAAATCCTGTCGATTTCCGGATACTCCGCCTTGAGCCCCTTTTCCAACTGTTGCTGCATGGCTACTGACTGCGAAAGGCTGGTTCCAGGAATTCGCAGTGCCTGAATCGCAAAGTCGCCTTCGTTCAGGCTCGGTACGAATTCGCTCCCCATGCGCGTCGCGACCAAGCCTGAGAGAAGAACCATGACCGCCGTGAAGACCAGCACCACCGGCTTGTTCGCCATGACGCCAGCCAGAACAGGCTCATACCAACGCTTGGCTGACCGCATCAGGAAGTTTTCCGTTTCATCCACCTTTTCACCGATGAACAGTGCGACGCCAGCGGGAATAAAGGTGACGGAGAGGATCATGGCACCTACGAGCGCGGTGACCACGGTGAAGGCCATGGGGTGGAACATTTTTCCTTCGACGCCGGTGAGCGCGAAGATCGGCAGATAGACGATCATGATGATGAGCTGACCGAATAGCAGCGCTCGGCGAGCCTCTTTCGAAGCGGTAAAGACTTCGTGGAAGCGCTCGGTCCGGGTCAACGGTCGCCCGTGATGTGCCTGGGCATGGGCCAAACGGCGAACACAGTTCTCTACAATGACGACTGCACCATCGATGATGATCCCGAAGTCAAGAGCGCCGAGGCTCATTAGGTTGGCACTAATCTGGTAGGTCACCATCCCCGAAAAGGTAAACAGCATGGAGAGCGGGATCACCATGGCGGTGATTACAGCTGCCCGCATGTTGCCGAGGAACAGGAATAGAATGACGATGACTAGGATCGCCCCTTCCAGAAGGTTCTTCTTGACGGTATTGATCGCTTTGTCCACCAGGACGGTACGGTCATAGACTGTCACTGCCTTGATGCCTTCCGGCAGATTGCGGTTGATTTCGACCATTTTCTGGTCGACCGCCCGTGAGACGGTGCGACTGTTCTCGCCAATCAACATGAACACGGTACCCAGAACGACTTCACGCCCGTTGTCAGTGGCGGCACCTGTACGTAGCTCACGACCGATGCCAACATCGGCCACGTCGCGGATACGGATCGGCACGCCCTGGACATTGCCCAGGATGACGTTACGAATATCCTCGATGCTACGCACTTGGCCAGGAGCACGAATCAGATACTGTTCGCCGCGCTTCTCGATATAACCGGCGCCGACGTTGCTGTTGTTGCGGTCGATGGCGATTACCACGTCCTGAAGTGTCAGGCCGTAGGAAGCCAGCTTTTCCGGGCTGGGTGCTACCTGATACTCTTTGGCAAAGCCACCAATCGAGTTGATTTCAGTCACGCCTGTCACGTTGCGCAGTTGCGGCTTGATGATCCAATCTTGTATTTCGCGCAAATCAGTCGGTGTATAGGGAGTGCCATCCGGCTTTTTGGCGCCGTCCTCTGCTTCTACCGTCCAGAGATATATTTCACCCAGGCCAGTAGAGATGGGCCCCATTGCCGGCGCTATTCCGGCAGGGAGTTTTTCCTTGGCTTCCTGAATCCTCTGATTGACTAGTTGGCGGGCAAAATAGATGTCCGTTCCATCCTTGAAAATCACAGAAACCTGCGACAACCCGTAACGCGACAGGGAGCGAGTCTGCTCCAGGTGAGGCAGGCCGGCCATGACGGTCTCGACCGGAAAGGTCACTCGCTGCTCGACTTCGAGCGGCGAATAGCCCGGCGCTGCCGTATTGATCTGCACTTGAACATTCGTGATATCGGGTACGGCGTCAATCGGCAGGCGCTGGTAGTTATAGATTCCCAAGCCAGCCATGCCGAAGACGGCCAATAGAACCAGCCAGCGGTGTTCGATGGCGAGGCGGATGATGCGTTCAAACATGTTGTTCTCCCTCGCCTCAGTGGCTGTGCTCGGCGCTACCCTTGCCGAGTTCCGACTTCAGGACGAAGCTGCCTGACGCTGCATAAGGGGTTCCTGCTTTCATTCCACTAACCACTTCGATGAATTTGCCATCCGAACGGCCCAAGGTCACCGGTTGTGCAACGAAGCCGTCAGGCACCTTGATGAAAACGACGCTCTTGTCACCAATCGTCTGAATGGCGTCGGTTTGAACGCTGACTGGAACTTCGGCTTCACTGGAAACGACTTCGATATTCACGAACAATCCAGGACGCCAAGCCATCTTCGGGTTGGCCAAAGTGACCCGCGCCTTGGCCGTGCGCGTATCCTGTCCGAGCAATGCACCCACGTAGGAGATGCTGCCTTCGGCTTTCGAGTCGAAGGCAGTTGCCTTAACAACAACCTTTTCACCAACCCGGATGACGTTCAGATCTTTGGCAGGAACGACAATCTCCGCCCATACGGAAGACAAGTCGGAAATTGTGAAAATACTGGCATCTTCCTTGACTGCCTCGCCAAGTGCGATGTGTTTTTCCACGACCATGCCGTCGAAAGGTGCGCGGATTTCATAACGATTGAGGCTGCCCGAAACCGTGGCACTGGCACCCAGCGCAATCAACTTTTGCTGGCTGTTAGCAACGGCGATTTCGGCTTCCCTTAAAGTTTGTTGGGCTTGCAGGTAGTCTTGCTCGGCAGAGATCTTTTCTTCCCAGAGCTTCTTCTCACGCTCATAGGTCGATTTGGCGAGCGAAAAACGCTTCTGCGCTGCTAGAAGTTCACTGCGTTGCTCCGAAAGGCCAGTGCTGGCGATCACAGCCAGAACCTGACCGCGCTTGACTGTTTGCCCCAGATTGGCAGGAACACTCTCGACGACTCCGGCAAGACGGGGTACAACATGCGCGGTACGGTCCTCGTTAAACCGGATTTCGCCGGGAAGCTGAGCCGCTGTTTTGATTTTGGCGGGAGTGGCCTTCTGGATACCGATGGCAGCAGCTTTAATTTGCTCGTCCGTTAGCTCGATTTTTCCTTCTTCCCGGGTATCGATGAACAGGAATGGGGTATTTCCCATTAGCACCGATATGGAGGCTTCGAACACATGCGGCTCTGCAATTTGGCTGGTACTTTTCAGGTAGTCTTTCTCGGCTGAAAAGAGGACTTCCTGCTTCTCCCCGCCCGGTCGCGTCAGTGCTACCGAAACTTTTGCCACAGTTGGTGCAAGTGGCTTTCCTTGCTGGAACAACCAGACACGGAAGCCAGGCTCGCCACCATCTTCGGACAACAGCAATTCCAGACCAAAACCATCCTCGGAAAATAATTTGCCACCATGCGGCCCCGACTTTGGTTCAGCCTCATGGTGCTCTGTATCTCCGTGTTCTTTGGCATGGTCGTGTCCATCGACCGCTTTACTGCCATGATGCTCGGCATCGGCATGGCCCTTGGCTTCGGCGTGGCTGGCGTGTTCAGGCTGTTCTCCAGCGGGCTGGGAGGTATTGCCACCCAGTATCCAGGTGCCCGCGACAACTCCGGTCGCCAAGATCACGGCAATGGCGATCCCTTGCTTTTTGGTGAGGTTAAAGGTGTTCTTGTTGAAATTCATTTTCACGACGTGCTCCTACGGACGGCTGGGTACGACAGATGGCATTGAATCGATGGAGCCCAGGAAGCGCTCCAGTTCGGCAGCGGTCCGATGAGCATCGGACAAACTTCTCAGGTATTGGGCTCTCGCCTGAAAGAAGGTGCGTTGGGCATCCAATACTTCCAGAAAACTGAATTTCCCCAGCTCAAATCCTTTGCTGGCGGCCTCATAGGCGCTACGGGCGCCCGGCATGATTTCGCTTTGCAAGGCTTGTGCTTCAACAACCAGGGCTTTTAGACGTTCCTCGTTTTGTGTTACCTCCGTACCCAAACGAACCTCGGTAACACTGAACTCGTCCCGTGCCTTGTCGGCTCGACGCTGCGCCTCAAGCACATTGCCCTGATTACGGTCGAAGATTGGGAAGGGAATTGAGACACCCACAATGGTTTGGTTGCGCCCAAGCTCTTCAACCTTTTTGGATCCCAGGCTGACGGTAACGTCGGGAATTCGGCGGGAGCGCTCTAAGTCCGCGAGAGCAGAAACACGATCGACTTCATGGCGCGCTCGAAGAAGTGCCGGAGATGCATTCAAGCGGCGGGTGATTTCTTCGGTGGAGCGGATCGGCGGCAACAAATCGGTACGCCCTTCGGCCTGTTCGAACCGTGGTGTCGAACTTCCCCAACTTGCGGCCAAACGCTTGCGGGCCGACACCAGTTCGCGTTGTGCCTGATTCAACTCCACTCGTGCCGAGGCTTCCGCGACACGGGCTTTTGTTTCCTCAACCGGCGAGATTTTGCCGGCAGTCACACGTCGTGAAGCCGCCTGGGTAGCGCGTTGGGCCAGGCCGAGCAAGTCCTCGGCCTGTTGAATACGCTCCTGAGCAACCAGAACATCGAAGAAGGCCCCGATCACGGTTGCGCGTATGTCAAGGCGTTTGGCTGCCAGATCGGCTGCTGCTACATCACGGCGCCGCTCGGCAGATGCAATTCGAGCCGAGCGCTTGCCACCAAGCTCGATCCGTTGGCTCAGCTGGATAGTTGTGGTCCGCGTGGCCTTATTCTGCGTATCTTCAACGGAAGTCGAAATTTCCGGATTAGGCAGAACCCCCGCCTGGATCACAGCCCCTTCGACCGCACGCAATTCGTTCGCGGCTGCTGATAATTCCGGGTTGAACGTTAGCGCGAGATCAATGGCCGCCGATAAGGTCAAGGAACCAGATGGTTCCTTGGCGAGCGCAGGTGCAAACGTCGCAACAGACAGCGCGTCCTGCATCTGCGCCGATAGGTTTGTGCTGGCAAGCACTGAGAGTCCGAACAAGGTTCGGAGTAGCAACGTGACAGCAAAATTTCTTGGGTACATCCGATTCTCCAGTGATGAAATACACGTTGGGGAATCGGCGGGGCGCCATCTGACTGACAGAGTGGCACAGCACGCGGCTTAGGCCGCAGCAATTAGATTTGGGAAATGCCCAAGCCCCGCCGATTAGGCGGAGATGGACCAGTTAGGACGCTCAGGCTGTTCGTCTGGTGGGGAAGCCCAAAGCTGGACTGTCCGAAAATGATCAGCAACAGCCCCAACCTTGGGCAGCAAACTGCTGAACGAGGTCAATGCTGCAACACAGCCTGCATGGCAGACTGCGCAATCATTGTCCACATCAGAGACCGAGCCTTTCGCAAGCTTCTCGCCATCCTCGGCTTGATGCTTATGGTCGTGATGACCAAAGTGCTTCGTCGATCCCGTTTCGTGCTGGCAATAGGTCGCTGCCACCGCCCAGGAAATCTGGAGCGGCAAAACAATCAACAGGAAAATAGATAGCCAGCGACGCATGGGATGAATGGTAACAGAACAAAATGTGTTCAAGCAGTAAGCCTGCAGGGGGTAACGTATGGAAAGGCGAGTTGCTGATGACCAGGGTTTTCCTGGTCATCGTCCGATGGGCAACATATCCGTCCTCGGTGCGGAATTAACCACCCTGGTACAACGCCTCGCGTTGCTTCTTTTCTTCCGGCGTCATTTGCACAGATGGTGCAGGTGTGTTGTGCTGGAGTTTGTCGACGTGTTGCCATTTCCCATCGCGATAGGCATATTCGTGCGGAATCAGCACCCAGCCTTGATCACCGCCGACATAACGATACTGGCCGTCCGCACTTACTGGATTGCGTTTGAAGTCATCGAGTTCCTGTTGCACTTGCTGGGCGGATTTGCTGCCCGAACCGTGCGCCGGGTAGAATTTTGTCGCGCCCTCCGGCGTGCTGTGCATGACCGAGTCGGCCAACACCTGACCTGACAGGAGCAAACCGGCACAAAGTATGGGGATGGAAAGGGCTTGTTTGACGTTCATGATGGAACTCCTTCATTGATGTTTCGTTCATCGGTTTTGATGTATGCCGAACAACTGAACGGCATAGGTGAACTATAAAAAAACAGCACTGACAGAACGCCAACAGGAAGTTTACAAAATTGACATCTTTCGATTTGGAAAGAAATGAAACTATTGGTTGTCGAAGATGAGCAAAAGCTTGCCCAGTACCTGCAAAAAGGATTGGGTACGGCAGGCTTCGTTGTCGACCTTGCCCATGACGGAGTAACCGGACTTCACATGAGTCTGGAGTTTGATTACTCCGTCATCATCTTGGACTCCATGCTGCCTGGCATGGACGGACTTGCCTTGCTGGCTGCCCTGCGTACCCAAAAACAAACCCCGGTCTTGATGCTGACCGCGCTGGGTAAAGTGGAAGACCGGGTCAACGGTTTGCAGACTGGCGCCGACGATTATCTGGTCAAGCCGTTCGCCTTTTCTGAGCTGATCGCTCGAATCCAGGGACTGCTGCGCCGCTCGGCACAGCATCAACCGGAAAGCACGTCGAACCGTCTGGCATTGCACGATCTTGAAATGGATCTGGCTCGCCGTAAGGTCTCCAGGAATGGTCAGCGTATCGACCTGAGTGCCAAGGAGTTCCTGCTACTTTCTCTGTTTCTGAGGAAACAAGGCGAGGTGCTATCGCGTACCGAGATTGCCGAGCAGGTTTGGGATATGAATTTCGACAGCAACACCAATGTAGTCGAAGTTTCGATCAAGCGACTTCGCGCCAAAATGGATACACCCTTCGAGCTCCAACTACTGCACACCGTACGAGGCATGGGTTATGTCCTCGAAATGCGCGAATGAAACTTGGCAAACAGATTAACCCGACGCTGAGCGGTCGCCTTGTACGCTGGCTCGCCTCACTAAGTTTGGGTGTCCTTGGATGTTTGTGTCTCGGAGTATTTTTCTCGGTCAAAATTAATCTTGAGTCACAACAGGATCTACGCCTTGAAAAGCTCAGTACGGCAATTCAGCACCTGTTTGAAGAAACGCCGGCACACCTGCAACCGGGAACACTGGAACATGACCTGGAAGATCTTCTGAAGATCAATCGGGACTTGCATCTCAAGTTACTCGATAGATTGGGTGGGGCTCGTTTCATTTCGACGCCAAGTGCTTGGCCGTTAAAAGCGCGCTTTCTCTCGCTTGCACTCCCCGAGGAAGCTTCGAGGACAGATTTTGCCGTTGCCGAATTGGCGCTCGACACTGCACCCGACGAGGCTATTCTGGATCGCCTCGCAGCCATTCTTTGGGGGGCTGCATTGATCGGCAGTACTGCGATCACCGTGGGCGGTTACCTGCTCGTTTATTTTGGACTGACCCCCATTCGGACACTGGCTGAGCAAACACGCTGTCTCGCAATACTTTCCCTCGACAAACGGTTGGAAACTGAGGGGATTCCCGCCGAGCTACAAGTGCTTGTCGATCAGTTCAACGATTTGCTAAATCGACTGGAAAAAGCCTACCAGCAACTCGAAGGATTCAATGCCGATGTAGCGCACGAATTGAGAACGCCGTTGGCGAATATCATCGCTAGCAGTGAATTGGCTTTGCGTAGCAACGACAAGGATGAAAATCTGCGTGATTGCATCGGTGCGAATCTCGAAGAAATGCACAGGCTGTCGGGCATCGTTAATGACATGCTGTTCCTGTCGCAAGCCGACCGGGGTGCAAAAGCCCGGCGGATACCCGTTCAAAGCCTCGCCCAACTCTGCACTGAGGTGGCTGACTACTATGAAGCAGTGCTGATTGAGTCCGACCTTCAGTTGTCGATTGAAGGTGATGCATCCGGCCTATTCGATGCTGCACTGCTACGGCGCGTACTGTCCAATTTACTGAATAATGCGGCCCGGTATGCTGAGCACGGAAGTGCAATCTTGATCCGGATAGCGCCGGAAGCAGATGGACAACTAAAGCTCTCGGTGATCAACCAGGGGGAACCGATTCCTGCTGCAAGCCAGCCCCACATCTTCGATCGCTTTTTCCGCGTAGACACGTCACGTAGCCACGGCCACCAAAATCATGGACTGGGTCTCGCCATTGTTAGCGCGATTGCCCGGATGCATGACGGGGCGGCATTCGCAATATCCGCCGATGGCGAGACCGAAATAGGCGTACGACTGGCCTGCTGACGGCCTCGCTGCTTTCGTCGATGCAGGCCAACGGGTCTTCAGTCTCTGGTTTGCGGCGCAGAGGTTCGCAACGTTCGCAGGCCGTTAGCGACGACCAGTAGACTGGCGCCCATGTCAGCAAATACCGCCATCCACATCGTGGCATTTCCGAACACCGCGAGCCCGAGAAATACGACCTTGATGCCCAAGGCCAGTGCGATGTTCTGCCAGAGCACGGCGTGTGTCTGGCGGGACAAACGGATGGTTTCCGGGATACGTCGCAAATCGTCGTTCATGATGACCACGTCGGCGGCCTCCATGGCGGTATCGGTGCCGGCAGCGCCCATGGCAACACCGATATCGGCACGTGCCAGGGCGGGCGCATCGTTGATACCGTCGCCGGTCATTGCCGTCGGGCCATAGCGCCCCTGCAGTTCCTCGATAGCAGCCAGCTTGTCCTCCGGCAGCAGGTTGCCTCGTGCATCGTCGATTCCCGCCTGGCGGGCAATACTGGTTGCGGTTGCTACGTTGTCGCCGGTGAGCATGACCGACGTGACACCAAGGCGATGCAGATCGGTAATCGCTTCCCGCGAGCTTTCCTTGATGGTGTCAGCCACCGCGAAGATAGCCAGTACCCGATCCTCGGTAGCCAGCAGAGTGGCGGTTCGCCCTTGACTTTCATGAACGGCAAGACGCGCCTCGATCTCTGGGCTGCACAGACCACGATCCTCGATCAAGCGATGGTTACCAAGAATCAAGGTATGCCCGTCCAGGCGGGCCTCGATGCCGCGACCGGGAAGCGCGGTGAAGTCGGTGAGGCCGTTTTCCGGCAGGTTCAGGCCGGTGGCGATAGCCTTCGAAACGGGGTGGTCCGAATGACCGGCCAGGCTGGCGGCCCAGGAAAGCACCTTTGCTTCTGGATCGAAGGGGGACAGCACCTCTGTGGCTACCAGACGAGGCTTGCCTTCCGTGATGGTGCCGGTCTTGTCGAGAGCGATGGCGCGCAGTTTACGGGCCTCTTCCAGATAGACGCCGCCCTTGATCAGGATGCCGCGCTGAGCGGCTGCGGCCAGTCCGCTGACAACTGTAACCGGCGTAGCGATAACTAGCGCACAGGGACAGGCAATTACCAGGAGAACCAGTGCCTTGTAGAGCGCCTGTGTCCACATCCAATCGAACAGCCAGGGGCCGCAAATGGCCACGGCCACGGCAATCGCAAAAATGGCCGGCGTATAAATGGCGGCAAAGCGATCCACGAAGCGCTGGGTGGGAGCCCGCGTGCCTTGGGCTGCCTCGACGGCATGGATGATGCGGGCCAGGGTCGTGTTGTTGGCGGCAGCCGTCACCTCGAATTCCAGCGTGCTGGTCTCGTTGATAGTGCCGGCGAAAACGGGATCGCCAGTTGTCTTGTCGACAGGAATGCTCTCGCCGGTGACCGGCGCCTGGTTGACCGCACTGCTGCCGGCGGTCACTCGTCCATCCAGCGGGATGCGGGCACCAGGCTTGACCCGTGCCAGTGCACCGATGACGACCTTGTCGGCCGGCGTCTCCAGCCAGCCACCATCGCCTTGGCGAATCTCTGCGGTTTCCGGGGCCAAGGCGAGGAGCCCCTTGATAGCGTTGCGTGCCCGATCGACGGACCGGGCCTCGATGAGTTCGGCGATGGCGTAAAGCGCCATGACCATCGCTGCTTCCGGCCATTGACCGATCAGGAAAGCGCCAGTCACGGCGACGCCCATCAGGGCGTTCATGTTCAATTGGCCGCGCCGCAATGCGGACAATCCCTTGCGATAAGTGGAGAATCCGGAGAAGGCAATGGCAGCCGCTGCCAACGCCATGCCCAGCCCCTTGAACAGCAGGGTATCGGGTGCAAAGAAATCCAACGCCTCGGCTCCGATGGCCAATGCCAGGGCGATCAAGGCCTTACTGATCTCGCCGAGACCTGATGGGACTTCGGTCTGTTCATGCTCAATGGGCAACACTTCAAAACCGAGCTGACGGATGGCCTGTAACGCACTTTTCTGGACGGACTGCTCGGCATCAATGGTCAGGGTCCGGGCAGCCAGTTCGAAGCGTAGCGACCGAATCCCATCGATGCCTGCTAGTGCCTTGCGAATATCGTTTTCTTCGTTCGGGCAGTCCATGGCGGGAATCCGAAAAACGCTCGATTTCCCTGAGGAGTGGGATACGGAGACACGCGGCGCATCCTGAGTGGAGGTCGTATCAGTCGTACAGCCACCTGAACACGCGCAGCGTTCAGGCTCATTGGATCGGTGCTTCTCGGCATGGGGGGGCATGGCAATCTCCTGTTCGTTGATGCCATTAAAAACCCTTGAGTCGCTACAAGGTCAAGCGGCTACAATGAAACGGTTCAAGGAGAAAAGCATGTTGGAGTTCCTGAAGATATTGGGCCTCTTCATCGTCACTGCACTGGCCGAAATCGTCGGTTGCTATTTGCCCTGGCTGGTGCTGACGCAGGGTCGCCCGCGTTGGCTTCTGATCCCGGCTGCCGTGTCACTTGCTCTGTTTGCCTGGCTGCTTACATTGCATCCAGGCGCCGCCGGTCGTATCTATGCTGCTTATGGCGGTGTCTATGTTGCGATCGCCTTGTTGTGGCTATGGCAGGTCGATGGAATTCCCCTAACACGTTGGGATCTGCTGGGCAGTGCCGTATGTCTCGGTGGCATGGCCATCATCGCGCTGCAGCCTGGACGGTCGTAAGGGTGACTGGAATGAAAATCGGCGAACTGGCGCGTTTGGCAGGAAGTAATGTGGAAACGATCCGCTACTACGAGCGGGAAGGACTATTGCCGAAACCCGGCCGAAGCGAGGGAAATTACCGTATCTATGGGCCAATGCACCTGGAGCGACTGACCTTCATTCGACACTGTCGTAGTTTGGACATGACACTCGGCGAGATTCGGACGCTGTTGCACTTCAAGGAATCACCAGAGGAAAACTGCGGCAAGGTAAACCACTTGCTGGATGTACACATCGGGCATGTCGCCCGCCGAATCGGTGAACTCCAAGCGCTGGAAAAACAGCTTCTTGAGTTGCGTGGCCGTTGTCCAGATGACCGTCGAGCCTCGACTTGCGGGATTCTTGAAGGCTTGTCGCAGTCAGGCATCAATGAGAAGCCGATGGAGAATCACATTCCAGGCGTGCATGGCACCGCATTAAAATCCCCCAAAGAATCAGAATGAGTCAGGTCGATCTCTACCTTGATGCGGCTGAACGGGCCAACACCCGACGCAGCTATGCGTCAGCCATCCAGCACTTCGAAGTCGAATGGGGCGGTTTGTTGCCGGCGACCATCGATTCGATTGCCCGCTACCTGGCTGCGTACGCCGAATCCCTGGCGCTGAACACGCTGAAGCACCGCCTCGCGGCGCTGTCGCGTTGGCACCAGGATCATGGTTTTCCCGATCCAACCAAAGCCCCGAAGATCCGGCAACTGTTGAAAGGTATCCGAACCCTGCATCCGGCCCAGGAAAAAAGGGCCAAGCCGCTGGAACTGGAAATTCTGCGGGGTGTTACCAAGTGGCTGGAGTTAGCCACGGCGGTGGCAGTCAGCCGGGGAGACTCGGCCAGCGCCCTGCGGTACACGCGGGATCGAGCCCTGATTCTCCTCGGGTTCTGGCGCGGGTTTCGGTCCGACGAACTGGCCAACCTTCGCATCGAATTTATCGAGATCAAGCCCGGCGAGGGGCTGACCTGTTTCTTGCCTCGCAGCAAAGGGGATCGAAAACTGGAAGGCCGAAGCTACTCCTGCCCGGCGCTGTCCCGGCTGTGCCCGGTCGAGGCGGTTGAAGACTGGCTAGCCTTGTCCAAACTGACCGGAGGACCGCTATTCCGCAAGGTCGATCGCTGGGGGCATCTATCTGAAGCCGAACTGACCCCGAGTAGCATCATTCCCATGCTTCGAAAGTTGCTGAACCAGGCAGGCGTGGCCGATGCTGAGGCCTTCAGCAGTCACTCGCTACGCCGTGGGTTTGCCCAGTGGGCAGGCATGAGCGGCTGGGATATCCGGGAGTTGATGAATTACGTGGGCTGGCGTGATGTAAAGGCTGCCATGCGCTATCTGGATGGGGTCAGCACCGACCAGAAAGCGCGTTTCGAGCAGGGCCTGGATCGGGCGCTGCCGGAAAAATTGCCCCTTTCGACCCCGCAACTGCCGAGTCTGCCCGAGGTCGACCTCACAATGATCGAGGTTTCCATCGATCTATCTGCCTTCAACGGCGGCCGACGCGGCGTCGCCAATGCCTTGCGGGATATGGCGAGTACCTGTCTTGCCCGATTTCAAGCACAACCGCTGGATCAGGACGGCCGTAGATATCAAATTTCCGTCCCAACGCCCTCGACCGATATCCTGGACGATCACCTCTACGCATTGCTCGACGAACTCCATCGCATTGCCGACGCCCGTGAATGCTTTTTGGAGGCAGTCTGCCGTGACCCGGCCACCGGCAGGCATTGGGACTGATTCGGCATGACCCAGCTTCACGAGACCGCGTATCCCCGCCTGAAGGCAGACCCGTCGGCAGTGGATCTCGACGAGGTTTATACCCTGACGCCCGATGAAATTGCCTTCGTCGACCAGACCGCCAAACGGCCGACGGCGCGTACGGTCGCTTTTCTCTACCTGAAGCTTTTTCAGCGACTGGGCTACTTCATCCGTCTCAAAGAGATACCAACCCTCATCCGACAGCACATCATTGCCCAAACGGGATTCGCCCGGCCGCCGAGGCTGGACGAGCTGTTGCAGTTCGATCGATCAACCGGACGCGAGCGCTTGATCGAATCGCTGCGCCGCTACCTGAACGTTCGCCCCTTAAATCAGGAGAGCCGGGCGTGGCTGCAGCATATTGCCGAGACGGCCGCCGACAACCGTCACGTCGTGGCTGACATCATCAACGTGATGCTGGAGGAACTGGTCCATCATCGCTATGAATTGCCAGGCTTCACGGTCCTGGATCGATTGGCCATCCAGGCCCGCGAGAAAATTCATGAGGTGCATTTCGCGGGTATCACCAACAAACTCGATACCAAGGTCAAAGAACGGATCGACAGCCTATTCAAGGTCAGCAAGGATGAATCCAGCACAACCTGGAACATGCTCAAGCGGGAACCAAAGAAACCGACTAACAAGGAAACGCGCTCCTATCTCCAGCACATCTGGCGCTTGCAATTGCTGGTTGAACAATTGCCCCAACCGGATATTCCCGTCCCCAAACTCAAGCAATATCGCTACATCGCCCGCTCCCTGAATGCCAGCGAGATGGCGGAACTGAAACCGCAGAAGCGTTACGCACTGGCGGTCATTTATATCCGCTCGCAGTTTGCACAAACCCTCGATGATGCCGCCGATCTGTTCGTCCGCATGCTCCAGAATCTGGACAATCAGGCCCGTACCAAGTTAGGTGAGTACCAGCAGGAACATCTGCAGCGTACGGATCGCTTGATCGGGCAATTGAAGGAGGTATTGCTGGCGTATCAGATCAATGGCACCGACCATCAGCGAGTGGAAGCCATCAGCTCCAGCCTGATCGCCGATGTAGATGATTTGGTGGCCATCTGCGACGAACACATGGCCTATGCCGGCCGCAATCATCTGCCGTTCCTCGTGCAACCTTACAAGGCCGTGCGCGCCCAATTGCTCAACTGCATCGAAATCATCAACCCACAGAGCAGCAGCGAGGACGACACCTTGATCCGGATGATGAGGGCGTTGCAAGGACTACGCAGCACGCGGCACGAGGTCGTGCCAATTTCCCTGGTCGAACTGGATGCGGAACGAGATCTCCAATGGCTGCCCGCTGCTTGGCGCAAGCTGGTTGTGACGGAGCGTGCCGATGGGCGAATCGCCACCATCAATCGCCGCTATTTTGAACTGGCGGTCTTGTATGCCATTCGCGATGAATTAAAGTCAGGCGACCTCTTCATCCCGCATGGTGAACGCTACGACGATTATCGCGAACAGTTGGTTGACGATGAAACCCTGAATCGCGAACTGACCGAATTTGGTCAGGTGACGGGAGTCGAAACCGATCCAGGGGCCTTTACCCAAGCATTGAAGTCTACCCTGCTGGAAACTGCTGAAGCGGTCGATGCCGAGTTTCCCGAAAATGCCTATGCCGAAATCGTCGATGGCCGGCTGATCCTGAAAAAACCACCGGCCAGCGAACTCCCCCCCGGCATCCGCCAGATCGATCATCTGATCACGGAGCACATGGAGAGCGTCAGCATCGTCGACGTGCTGATCGATACTGAACGCTGGCTGCAACTGCATAAGCTGTTCCGCCCCTTGATGGGAACCGAAAGCCGAATCGAAGAATTACGCCCAAGGGTGATCAGCACCTTGTTTTGTTACGGCTGCAACCTCGGGCCAACCCAAACGGCACGTTCGATTCGTGGAATGAGCCGCAAGCAAGTCGCTTGGCTCAACATCAAGTACGTCACGGAAGAAGCGCTGGAAAAAGCCATCGTCAAGGTCATCAATGCCTACAACAAGTTCGAATTGCCCAGCTACTGGGGGTCCGGAAAACACGCCTCGGCCGATGGCACGAAATGGAACCTCTACGAGCAGAACCTGATTTCCGAGCACCACATCCGTTACGGCGGCTATGGCGGTATCGGCTATTATCATGTCTCGGACAAGTTCATCGCCTTGTTCAGCCACTTCATTTCCTGTGGCACCTACGAGGGAACCCATATCCTTGATGGGCTGATGACCAACACCTCGGATATCCGGCCAGATACCATCCACGGCGATACCCAGGCGCAGAGCTACACGGTCTTTGCCTTGTCGCATTTACTGGGAATCAAGCTGATGCCCCGTATCCGGGGTATCAAGGATCTGGTATTCCATCGTCCGGAAAGCGACAAGAAGTTTGCGCACATCGACCGTCTATTCACGGACGACATCAACTGGCAAATGATCGAAACCCATTTTCCCGACATGCTGCGCGTGGCCATCTCCATCAAGCTTGGCAAGATCTCAGCATCGGCCATCCTGCGCCGACTGGGTACCTATAGCCGCAAGAACAAACTGTATTTTGCCTTCAAGGAACTGGGCAAGGTGGTCCGAACCATATTCTTGCTGAAATACGTGGGCGACGTTGAACTGCGCGGGCTGATCCATGCGGAAACCAACAAATCCGAACAGTTCAATGGTTTCGCGAAGAAGTTGTTCTTCGGCGGAGAAGGAGAGATCGCCGAGAACCTGCGTCATGAGCAACGCAAGGTAATCAAGTACAACCATCTTGTCGCCAATATGGTCATCCTGCACAACGTGGTGGGGATGAGCCGGGTGTTGAAGCAGCTACAGACCGAGGGGGCACTGGTCAACCAGGAAGTCCTGGCTGGCTTGGCTCCATACCGTATGGAACACATCAATCGCTTTGGTGATTATGTTCTGGATTTCCGGCGAAAGGTTGAGGTGTTAGCGGATGGTTTTCGGATTCTCGAAGCTGAATCAGCGGCTTAGAGAAAAAACGGGGAATTTTTCATGATTCCCGGCCGACCCTCTTACCATCGCGCAGGATGGAGAGAAACGGGCCGACACCGGTGCCGGTCGCCAGCATCCATAGTTCGTCACCGTCGATAAATCGATCCGTTGTGAGAAATCCGTAGTTCTCGTGTTCGATAGCGACG
>JACCDS010943729.1_pt1 | contig 25392 bp, 23 predicted proteins | sample 7446441 | NCBI WGS metagenome assembly JACCDS01 (sample SAMN15323445, study PRJNA562643) | freshwater metagenome | isolation source: river surface water | place: USA:Blue River Watershed | collected 2017-08-17 | reverse complement strand
TGCACGGAGGAGAACATGCGCAGCCTTTGATGCAAGCTCAAGGTGATGTAGGCAATGACGGCGAGAGCCAGGGCATTCAGCCCCAGCAGCGAGCCATCGAGAATGTCGACGAGCAGACCCGCCACCCAGGCGAAGCCGATGCCGACACGATAGGGCAGCGCCATGGCCCAGTAGATCAACACCATGGCCACCCACTGCGGCCGGTAGTTCAGCGCCCACTCCGGGAACGGCACGACTGCCAGCAGGAAGGCAACGACGAAAGTGAGATACACCACCCAGGTGGCATTGGTTTTCTGTTCCATTGGCTCAATCCTGTCCTGCCGGCGTCTCGGGCACGATGTCAGCCAGCTCGGAGGGCAGTGGCATGTCCTCGACGGGGGTGTCAGCGGCCGTATCTGTCGACAGTGCTGCCGTGGCGGCTGGTGTGTCGCCGGAGACAGTGGCGTCGACAGCCGCCTGCTCGGGCGATGTCTGGTCGGTCTCGACGGCAGTTGCCGGATCAGTCGTCGCGCCATCCTCAGGCGCCGACGCCTGTGTCACTTCGATCCAGTCTGGCACGGTGCCATCCAGTGGGGCCACTTCTGCCTCTTTCATCGGCAGCTCGAGCAGCATCACATGACGGGTGCGATCCATCTGCGCGAGGGGCCGGGCCTTGATGATGGCAAAGGGTTGTCCCGGGTCGTGCACCACACTGGTAACCTCGGCCACGGGATAGTCCTTGGGAAAGCGCTGACCCAGCCCGGAACTCACCAGCAGATCGCCCACCACGATGTCGCTGGTGTCGGGCACATATTCCAGCTCCAGTTCTGGAATCTCGCCACGGCTGCCGCGGGCAATGGCGCGTTCGCCGCTGCGATTGACCTGCACCGGAGTGCCATGACGCGAATCGGTGATCAGCATGACCCAGCTGGTGAAAGGCAGCACTTCCAAGACCTGGCCCATCAGCCCGTAGGCATCGAGCAAGGCTTGACCGGTTTCGACACCATGTAGGGCGCCACGATTGATGAGCACGCGGCGTGAGCCGGGATCGTTGGAGATATTGATGATCTCGGCCGTAAGAATGTGGCCTTCGACACTGGCCGAGGCCTCCTGCAGGGCGCGCAGACGCTGGTTCTCACTGGCCAGTCCTGCCAGCAGCTGCAGCTCGCGGCGGGCGAACAGCAGCTCCTCGCGCAGGCTCTGATTCTCGGCGATCAGGTCACTGTGCGAGACGAACACGTCGTCGATCCAGAAGGACACGCGGGAGGGAGTGTCGGCGACCCAGAAAATCGGGGCAGTCAGAAATCCAAGGACGAAGCGAACTCTGTCTAGATAATCAAAGCGGCTGTCAGCGAGCATGACAGCCAGCGAAAGCACCACGAATGCCGCGATGCGGTACTCCAGCGACACGCCTTTGATGAATAGTGTCTTGATGGCAAAACCCCGAACTGTTTACTCAATGGTCAGCGAATCCATGTGATTGGCATCCATAAGTTCCATTGCCTTGCCGCCCCCGCGCGCCACGCAAGTGAGTGGGTCCTCGGCCACAATGACGGGCAGTCCTGTTTCTTCGGACAGCAACTTGTCTAGATCCTTCAGCAGGGCGCCGCCACCGGTCAGCACCATACCACTCTCGGCGATGTCGGATGCCAGTTCGGGCGGTGACTGCTCCAGCGCACTCTTCACGGCCTGCACGATGGCGGACAGTGGCTCCTGCAGAGCTTCGAGGATCTCGTCGCTATTCAGGGTGAAGCTGCGCGGCACCCCTTCTGCCAGGTTGCGTCCGCGAACGTCGATTTCACGCAGCACGCCGGAGGAAGGATAGGCACAGCCGATCTCTTTCTTAATGCGCTCTGCGGTGGCATCCCCGATGAGGCTGCCGTAATTACGGCGCACGTGAGTGATGATGGCCTCGTCGAAGCGATCACCGCCGATGCGCACGGATTCGGCGTAGACGATGCCGTTCAGGGAAATGATGGCAATCTCGGTGGTGCCACCGCCGATGTCCACCACCATGGAACCGCTGGCCTTTTCGACAGGCAGGCCGGCACCGATGGCGGCCGCCATGGGCTCCTCGATCAGGCGCACTTCACGGGCACCGGCACTGACCACCGACTCACGAATGGCGCGGCGCTCCACCTGGGTCGACTTGCAGGGCACACAGACGAGCACGCGAGGGCTTGGCGGAAAGAAGCTGTTCTCGTGCACCTTGCTGATGAAGTGCTGCAGCATTTTCTCGGTGACCTGGAAGTCGGCGATCACGCCGTCCTTCAAAGGGCGGATGGCGGTGATATTGCCAGGTGTGCGGCCCAGCATGCGCTTGGCATCGGCGCCAACAGCGGTCACGGCCTTCTGGCCATTGTGGGTGCGGATGGCGACAACGGAGGGCTCGTTGAGCACGATGCCCTGGCCGCGGATATAGATCAGGGTGTTGGCGGTCCCCAGATCGATCGCGAGATCATTGGAGAACATTCCACGGAATTTCTTGAACATTGACTTGTGGTTAACCTCGGAACTGGGAACTTCCGGAACGCGGGCGCGAGCAGCTGATCACAGACTGGATGAAAGCATTCAGGTGGCGCGCAAGGATTCGTACAAGGAGTTGAATGTCGGCGGTGGGCTCGTTGCCGACCATTCCTGAAACTGTTGCCTTGAACGGGTCTCTTACCCGTATAATCACGGCCTCTCCGGCGATAGGGGCTCACTCTAGCAACGGCCGGGATATTGGGCAAGCGGCAATTCGATTATTGCCCCAAAACGGGGAATCCCCACAAATTCGCGAGTCGACCCGTGTGCACGCTCAGCCACTTCACGGGGCCGAACTGGGAGATCAGCAATGGCTTTGGAAAGATCGGACGTCGAGAAAATCGCGCACCTGGCGCGTCTGCATGTGGATGCGGAGGAAGCCCAGGAAGTGGCAGGCAGAATCTCGTCCATCCTGGCAATGATCGACCTGATGCAGAGCATCGACACCCGCAATGTCGCCCCCCTGGCTCACCCTTTCGATGCCGTCCAGCGCCTGCGCAAGGATGAAGTCAACGAGGTGGATCAGCGCGAGTACCTGCAGCGCATTGCGCCTGCCACGCAGGATGGCCTTTATCTGGTACCCAAAGTCATCGAATGATCGCCCGTCTCGAACACGTCAGCTCACCCCTCATCAATCGTTTCGTTCCGGCGCAATGGTGCGTCTCACGAATCAAGGACACATGCCAGCATGACTCGCAGAACGGTCGCTGAACTCTCCCGCTCACTGGACCGAGGCGACTTCTCGAGCCTCGAACTCACCCAGGATTATCTAGCGCGCATCCGTGCACACAATGCTTTGTACAACGCTTACATCACGGTCACAGAGGAGCTTGCGCTGGCTCAGGCCAAGGCTGCGGATGCACGTCGGGCACGCCGTGAGCACGGCCCGCTGACAGGAGTCCCGCTGGCGCACAAGGACATCTTCTGCATGCAGGACGTGCTGACCACCTGCGGCTCGAAGATGCTGGCCAATTTCGTCGCCCCCTACAACGCCACCGTGGTCGAGCGCTTCAATGCCGCCGGCGCCGTGACTCTGGGCAAGACCAACATGGACGAGTTCGCGATGGGCTCCTCCAATGAGACGAGCTTTTTCGGGCCGGTGCGCAACCCCTGGGATACGGAGCGCGTGCCCGGCGGCTCGTCCGGCGGCTCGGCGGCTGCCGTCGCGGCAGATCTGTGCGCCATGGCCACGGGCACCGACACCGGCGGTTCCATCCGCCAGCCGGCAGCCTTCTGCGGCATCACCGGCTTCAAGCCCAGCTACGGCAGGATTTCGCGCTGGGGCATGATCGCCTTCGCCTCCAGCCTCGACCAGGCCGGTCCGATCTGCAAGAGCGCCGAAGACGCCGCCCTGATGATGAATGTGATGGCCGGGCCCGACAGCCGTGACTCCACCTGTGTGGATGCACCTGCCCCCGACTACATGGCCACGCTCAATGATTCCCTGCAGGGCCTGCGCATCGGCGTGCCGAAACAGCATCTGGCCAAGGGTCTGGGTGCAGAGGTGGAAGCGGCGCTGCAGGCGGCACTGAAAGTGTTCGAAAGCCTGGGCGCGACCGTCAAGGAAGTGGATCTACCCAACAATCATCTGTCGGTCTCTGCCTACTACGTCATCGCCCCGGCCGAGGCCTCCGCGAATCTCTCGCGTTTCGACGGGGTGCGCTACGGCTACCGCTGCGCCAACCCTGCCAATCTCGAGGACATGTACAAGCGTACGCGCAGCGAGGGCTTCGGCAGCGAGGTCAAGCGTCGCATCATGGTCGGCACCTATGCATTGTCGGCCGGTTACTACGATGCCTATTACATCAAGGCGCAGCAGATTCGCCGCCTGATCAAGCAGGATTTCGACAAGGCGTTCCAGGATGTCGATGTCATCATCGGCCCCACCACGCCGCACACCGCCTTCAAGGTGGGCGAGAAGAACGACGACCCGGTCACGATGTACCTCGAGGACATCTACACCATCGGCGTCAACCTGGCCGGCCTGCCCGGCATCTCGATCCCCGCCGGCAGTGCCGTGGCCCCCAATGGCCGCTCGCTGCCCATCGGCATGCAGCTGGTCGGCAACAACTTTGCCGAAGGCCGCGTCCTCAACATCGCACACCAGTTCCAGCAGCACACGGACTGGCATCTGCAGCAGCCGGAGGTTTGAGACATGAGCTGGGAAACCGTGATCGGTCTGGAAGTGCACGTGCAACTGGACACCCGCAGCAAGCTCTTCTCCGGCAGCAGCACCACCTTCGGCGCGCCGCCCAACACTCAGGCCGGGGTCTATGACCTGGCCATGCCCGGCACCCTGCCCGTGTTGAATGAGGAAGCCCTGCACATGGCGGTGAAGTTCGGCCTGGCGGTGGATGCCGAGATCGGCCGCCGCTCGGTGTTCGACCGCAAGAACTATTTCTACCCCGACCTGCCCAAGGGCTATCAGGTGAGTCAGCTGCAGTTCCCCACCGTGGGCAAGGGCAGTCTGCAGATCACGCTCGAGGACGGCACGCAGAAAGTCATCGGCATCACCCGGGCCCACATCGAGGAAGACGCGGGAAAGTCGCTGCACGAGGATTTCCAGGGTTTCTCCGGCATCGACCTGAACCGCGCCGGCACCGCCCTGCTGGAGATCGTGTCCGAGCCTGAACTGCGCAGCGCCCGCGAAGCCGTGGCGTATTTGAAGAAGCTGCATTCCATAATCCGCTACCTCGGCATCTCCGATGGCAACATGGCACAGGGTTCCATGCGCTGCGATGCCAACGTCTCCGTGCGCAAGCTCGGTGCCACCGAGTTCGGCACCCGTACCGAGATCAAGAACATCAACTCCTTCCGCTTCGTCGAGAAGGCGATCCTGCACGAGGCACAGCGCCAGATCGACCTCATTGAGGATGGCGGCCGCGTGATTCAGGAAACGCGTCTGTACGATGCCGACCGTGACGAGACCCGCTCCATGCGCAGCAAGGAAGTGGCCAACGATTACCGCTATTTCCCCGAGCCCGACCTGTTGCCCGTGATTATCGACGAGGCCTACATCGAGGCCGTGCGCGCCGAACTGCCCGAACTGCCCGACGCCAAGCGTGCGCGCTTCGTGAGCCAGTACGCGCTGAGCGAATACGATGCCGGCGTGCTCGCCAGCAGCCGCGCGATGGCCGATTACTTCGAGGACGTGGTGCGTATCTGCGGCGATGCCAAGCTGTCCGCCAACTGGGTCACCGGGGACTTGCAGGCCCTGCTCAACAAGGGCGATCTGGAGATCGAGCAGTCACCGGTGAGCGCGCAGCGCCTGGGCGCCCTGATCGGCCGCATAAAGGACCAGACCATTTCCAGCAAGATCGCCAAGACCGTCTTCGAGGCCATGCTCGGCAACGAGCAGAGCGTGGACGAGATCATCGAATCCCAGGGTCTCAAGCAAGTGACCGACAGCGGCGCCATCGAGAAGCTGGTGGACGAGGTGATTGCCGCGAACCCGGATCAGGTGGCGCAGTACCGTGCCGGCAAGGACAAGGTGTTTGCGTTCTTCATCGGGCAGGCCATGAAGGCCTCACGCGGCAAGGCCAACCCCGAACAACTCAATGCCCTGCTGCTGAGCAAGCTCAAGGGTTGATGACCGACTGACGGACGAAACAGCACTATGGAAGAGAAGAAAACCGGCGCCGAACGAACCCAGCCTGCGGTCAGAGACGAATTCTGGACCGACGAACGCATTCGCAGCTATCTGCAGTTCCTGCCGCCCGAAGGCGTGCCTGCGGACTATCACATCCTGCAGAAGGCGTACCGGGGCATGCTGCCTGACGCCTTCGAGCGCTTCATCGCATTCTTCGTGGCGGACGGCCACGATCTCAATGTGCGCCATGTCGATGGCAGCACCTTCGCGGACCACGTGGCGAAGCATCGCCGCTCGACGGAGTATCTGCGCCTGCTGGAGCAGGCCGGGGCAGTGCGTTCGAGCAAGAGCGCCGACTAGCGCCGCGGCGCCCTTCCACCACTGCGGCCATCGCGGCCGCGTCCATCTGAAGACCTTCCACCCCCGCTGCGCTCGCCCGTCTTGGGCGGCGCCACGAACTTCGTCGGTCGCGAGAAAGGCGGGGGCGGCGCCAGCAGCGCATCATCGGGTCGAATGCAGGCCAGCTTGCGACCCAGCTTTTCCTCGATGTTCGGCAACAGGAAGGAATCCTCTTCGCAGGCGAAGCTGATGGAGGTGCCGACGTTGCCGGCGCGTCCGGTACGCCCGATGCGATGCACGTAGTCCTCGGCTTCCTCCGGCAGGCTGAAATTGATGACGTGGGTCACGTCGTCGATGTGCAGGCCTCGCCCGGCCACATCCGTCGCCACCAGCACCTGCAGCTTGCCTTCGCGAAAGGCCTCCAGCGTCTGCACGCGCTTGTTCTGAGCCACCTCTCCCGAGAGCAGTCCGCAGTTGATGCCATGCCGGTAGAGATTGTCGGCCAGCTTGCGCACCTGATCGCGGCGATTGTTGAACACGATGACCTTGTCGGCACCCTGCGCCTGGATCAGGTTGTAGAGCAGCTTGTACTTGTCCTCGGTGGTGACCAGATACACGATCTGATCAATGGTGTCAGTGGCCACTTTTTCCGGCTCGATCTCGACCATGATCGGATCCATTGCCCAGCGCCGGGTCAGTTCGAGAATCTCGGGCGTGAAGGTAGCGCTGAACAGCAGCGTCTGGCGGCAGTCCTTGGCCGGCGTGCGGGCGACGATGGCACGCACCTGCGGAATGAAACCCATGTCGAGCATCCGGTCGGCTTCGTCGATGACCATCAGTTCCACCAGACCCAGATAGACCTGGTCGTTCTGCACGAAATCGATCAGACGCCCCGGGGTGGCCACCACGATGTCCACCGGGCGCTTGTCCAGCGCGCGCAGCTGCTTCTGATAATCTTCGCCACCCACCATGGTCACGATGTGCAGGTCGGCGTACCTGGCGAGATTCTGCGCGTCGCTGGCGATCTGCATCACCAGTTCGCGCGTGGGGGCGATGATCAGCGCCCGCGGCTCGCCGATGTAGCGCGTCTCGCGGATGGGATTGCTGACCAGATCATTGATGATGGTGATGAGGAAGGCTGCCGTCTTGCCTGTGCCCGTCTGGGCGCGTCCGGTAACGTCGTGTCCCTGGAGAGAATACTTGAGGCTCTGGGCCTGGATGGGAGTGCAGTGGGTGAAGCCGAGATCTGCGATGGCCTTGTTCAGGGGTTCAACCAGATTGAAAGCCGCAAAGAGCGTCTTCTGGTTGCTTGATTCATTTTCCATAGGGAACTACGCCGCGGGCATTGCTGCCGGTTGAGTGACCCCGACTGCTCGCCCATGGCGCCATCCAGGTCAATAATGTCTTTAAAATCTGAAACTTATGCGCCGTTCCAGAAAGCGCGCTGGCATCATAGCCGGCGCGGCATTGAACATCAATAGTGCAGATCCGCCCCGGCACTGGCATCTGCAGCACAGACAGGGCAGGCCGGGTCGCGCGGCAGACGCAGGGAACGCCACTGCATGGTGGCCGCGTCGAGCAGCAGCAGACGCCCGGTGAGCGGTTCGCCCACGCCGGCCAGCAGCTTGATGGCCTCCATCGCCTGCACCGCGCCGATGATGCCGACCAGCGGCGCCATCACCCCGTTGCGGGCACAGCTCGCCTGCTCGTCGTCGCCGTGTCGATAAAGACACTGGTAGCAGGGACTCGACGCCTGACGCGGATCGAACACCGTCACCTGCCCCTCCATGCGGATGGCGGCGCCAGAGACCAGGGGCACGCGATGCCGCACACTGGCTGCATTCAGTGCGAAACGCGTGCTGAAGTTGTCGCAGGCATCGAGCACCAGACTCACGCCTGGCAGCAGGGCGTCCAGATCGTCCTCTGTCAATCGCTGCTGCAGCGTGGTGATGCGCACATGCGGATTGAGCCGGCGCAGTGTGGCCTCGGCCGAGTGCACCTTGGGCATGCCGAGGCTGTCCTGACCATGCACGATCTGGCGCTGCAGATTGCTCAGATCCACGGTGTCGTCATCGGCCAGCAGCAAGTGACCCACACCGGCCGCGGCGAGATACATGGCCGCCGGACTGCCCAGCCCGCCCATGCCCACGATGAGCACCGAGGCATCCAGCAATGCCTGTTGCCCGGCGACATCCATCTCGGGCAGCATGATCTGGCGACTGTAGCGAAGCAGTTCTTCGTCCTGCATGGACTTGTTCCTCACTCGTGTCTCATGGTCGGGAGCAGCCGGAACGCAGCGCTCATTCGCCCTGGAGCTCCAGGCAGCCCAGGCTCACGCGCGGCAGTGCGTTCAGATCGGCGAGCGTGCGTACGCCGGTGAAACCCGCTTCGGCGAGCAGCTGCCGCACTGCGGGCCCCTGCTCGAAACCGTGCTCCAGCAGCAGCCAGCCTCCGGGAGTCAGGTGACGTGGGGCGGCCTGGCAGATGGTGCGCAGATCGGCCAGCCCCTGTTCGGCGGCCACCAGCGCACTCGAGGGCTCGAAGCGCAGATCACCCTGCCCCAGATGCGCATCCCCCGGCACGATATACGGCGGATTGCTCAGTATCAGGTCGAACAGACCTTCCGGCAGCGCCTCGCACCAGCTGCCCTGGCGGAACACGACATTGCGGATGCCGAGCCGGACGGCATTGTCGCTTGCCACTTGCAGGGCTGCCACGCTCTGATCCGTGGCCAGCACTTGCCAATGTGGACGTTCACTCGCAAGAGACAACGCAATGGCCCCGCTGCCGGTCCCCAGATCGGCGACGCGCAAGGGACCGCCTCCCATGGGCAGAGCCAGCTCGAGGGCAGTTTCCACCAGCAGTTCAGTCTCCGGGCGCGGAATCAGCACGGCCGGCGTCACCCGCAGGCGCAAAGTCCAGAATTCGCGCTCTTCCAGAATATAGGCCACCGGTTCGCCCAGGATGCGCCGCTCCAGCAGAGCCTCGAAGCGACCACGCTCCGCCGGGGTCAACTGCCGCTCGGGCCAGGCGTAGAGCCCGGCACGGGTGGCCCCAAGGGCAGCGGCCAGAAGCAATTCGGCATCGATCTGCGCCGTGTCCGAGCCGAAGAGTGCATGTTGCGCCATGCGCAGAGCCTGGCCGCTGCTGATGGCCGTCATGGCTCAGGACTCCGCCAACTCGGCCAGCAGGTCCGCCTGATGCTCGTTGATGAGCGGCTGGATCACCGAGTCCAGGGCGCCTTCCATCACCTCGGACAGTTTGTAGACCGTCAGGTTGATGCGATGGTCGGTGACGCGCCCCTGCGGGTAGTTGTAGGTGCGGATGCGCTCGGAGCGATCGCCCGTGCCCACCAGCTTGCGGCGGGTGTCAGACACCTCCTGCGCGGCGGCCTGCTGAGCCTGGTCATTGAGCTTGGCGTGCAGCAGGGACATCGCGCGCGAGCGGTTCTTGTGCTGCGACCGCTCGTCCTGACACTCCACCACGATGCCGCTGGGAATGTGCGTGATGCGAATGGCCGAGTCCGTCTTGTTGACGTGCTGGCCGCCGGCACCACTGGAGCGAAAGGTATCGATCCGCAGGTCCGCCTTGTTGATCTCGATCTCGGCCAGTTCATCCATCGCGGGCATCACGGCCACCGTGCAGGCCGAGGTATGGATGCGCCCCTGGGTCTCGGTCTCCGGCACGCGCTGCACTCGGTGCGCGCCTGACTCGAACTTGAGATGGCCGTAGACATTGCGGCCCTCGATGCGGGTGATGATTTCCTTGTAGCCGCCATGTTCGCCCGGGCGCTCGCTCAGGATCTCGACGCGCCAGCCCTGGGTCTCGGCGTAACGGGAATACATGCGGAAGAGGTCACCGGAGAAGATCGCCGCCTCGTCACCGCCGGTTCCGGCACGCACTTCCAGGAAGATGTCGCAGCTGTCCTTCTCGTCGCGGGGCAGCAGCAGTTTCTGCAGGGCCAGCTCTTCGGCCTCCAGTCCGGCCTCGATGCTGCGCACCTCGTCATCGGCCATGGCACGGATGTCACTGTCGGCATCCTTCTGCATCTCGCGGGCCTGGCGCAGTTGATCGAGCACGTCCTGATAGGCGATGTAGGCCTTCACTACCGGTTCGAGTTCAGCGAACTCCTTCGACAGCGCGCGGAAGCGCTCCTGATTGCCGATGACCTCGCCATCGCTGAGCAGGGCTTCCAGCTCTTCATAGCGATCGCGCAGATTCGCGAGCTTGTGCAGTATCGATTCCTTGATCATTCCGTGGGGCCATCCAGTTCGAACAGTTCGCGGGTCAGCAGCAGCACTTCGTCGCGGCCATCGGCGCTGGCCTTCTTCATCTGCACGCTGGGCGAGTGGATCAGCTTGTTGGTGAGCCCGCGCGCCAGGGCTTCCACGACCTGAGCCGGCGGCTCGCCCTTTTCCAGCGCGCGCAGGGCCTTTTCCACTTCGCGGTCGCGCTGCTGCTCGGCCTTTTCACGGAAGGCGCGCAGGGTGTCCACGGCATTGAGCGAGCGCAGCCGGCGCTGATACTCCTGCACCCCGCGCTCGATGATGGAGCTGGCCTGAGCGGCGGCTTCTGTGCGGCTCTTGACGTTGTCCTCAATGACGTCACGAATGTCATCGACGCTGTAGAGATAGGCATCGGCGATCTCTCCCACTTGCGGCTCGATGTCGCGCGGCACGGCCAGGTCCACCAGCAGCATCGGCTTGTGTCGCCGTCGCTTGATCGCGCTCTCCACCGCCCCCTTGCCAAGCAGAGGCAGCTGGCTGTTGGTGGAAGACACCACGATGTCGGCCTTCACCAGTTGCTCGGGAATGTCGGCAAGAAGGACACCGGTGGCACCGAACTTCTCACCGAGCTCGACGGCGTTCTGCAGCGTGCGGTTGGCCACCACGATGTGCTTGAGACCCTTGTCCGTGAGATGGCGCGCCACGAGTTCGATGGTGCGCCCCGCGCCGATCAGCAGGGCGTTCAGGCTGGCGAGGTTGGAAAAGATCTGTTCGGCGAGCGTGACGGCGGCATAGGCCACGGACACCGGGTTCTCGCCAATGGCCGTGTCGGTGCGCACCTGCTTGGCAATGGTGAAGGCTTCTTGAAAGGCGCGCCCCAGAGTGCCGCTGACCACGCCCAGCTCCTTCGACACAGCATAGGCGGACTTGATCTGCCCCAGGATCTGCGGCTCGCCCAGGACCATGGAGTCCAGGCCGCAGGCGACTCGCATCAGATGCCGCACGACATCCTGCTGCCAGTGGAAATAGGTGCAGCGCTGCACCTCGGCGCGATCCAGGCCATGGTATTGACTGAGCCAGTCCAGCAGACGCAGCTCCTGTTCGCGCAGCACGCTGTCGTCAAGCCCGGCGTCGACTTCGACACCCACGCCTTCCCCCAGATCCACCTGGGCGTAGAGCTCGGTGCGGTTGCAGGTGGACACAATCACCACTTCGTCCAGCGCAGGCAGCGCTGTCGCCCGCGCAATGGCATCCGCGACCTTTTCCGGCGGAAACGCCACACGCTCGCGAAAGTCGATGTTCGCGGTGTTGTGATTGATACCGAGTAGAACCAGCGCCATAGGGCCCCTTGTCGGACGGGACAAGCAGAACTGCATGCGGAAAAAGCGGGCTATGGTACTAAATTAGCCCCGCACTTCCCAACTGGAATATGGCAGCGATTGCGGCGACAGGCCAGCGGGGGCCGTGTTGTGCAGTCAATGACAATGCAGTTACACTGCCCGGCACTTGCACGAAGGCCGTTTTTCGCAGCGATTGCGTGCCGTTGCGAGCCCTGATTCTTCCTGCTCCAAGCCCGCTGGCAGACCGCCCATGACGCATCTTGCTCCTGCACTTCTGACGCTTGCCATCGCCCTGACTCTCGGTGCCTGCCAGAGCACGTCCAGCACGGACCCGTTGCCCGCACCTGCGCCCGAGCAGAATACCGCCACCGCGGAACCCGCGCCCACTCCCGCGCCCATCGTCTACGGCAATTTCACGCCCGAGCAGCTCAACCGCGCCATGATCAATGAGCTGGCCGGACAGCGCGGCTTCCTGCCGGAGGCGGTGCGCGACTACTACGCACTGGCCGAAGAAACACGAGACCTCGCCATCGTGCGCAGGGCCAGCCAGTTTGCTGCCGCCGCGGAAGATACCGACACCATGATCGCACTGGGGCGGCTGTGGCTGGACATCGAGCCGGACTCCGAGGAAGCCCATCTGGTCATGGCCTTCCAGCTGCTGGAAGCCGGCATGCTCGAGGAGTCGATGGAGCACATGGGCAGCATCCTCGCCATGGGCGGCGAACTGGACTTCTCCGTGATTTCCGGTCGCACCCAGTATCTGCTGCCGGAACAGCGAGCAAGCCTGCTGGCCGAGTTCCAGAAGCTGCACGCCCGCTTCCCCGAACACGAGACGCTGCACTATGCCGTGATGCAATTGCTCGAGCAGAGCAATCAGCACGCCGAGGCGCTGGCAGAACTGAATCTGTACAAGGAACGCCACGGCAGCTCGGCCCGCGTCCTGCTGATGGAGGCCCAGCTGTATCTGCAGCTGGAGCAGATGGAGCGTACCCTGACCCTGCTGGAAGAGGGTATCGAGACCTACCCGGAACATCGGCTGATCCGCTTCAACTACGGCCGCATCCTGGTGCAGACAGGCAATCTCGAAGACGCACGCGAGCAGTTCCAGGAACTCGTGCGCATGGCGCCGGACGACTACGAAAGTCTCTACTCCCTCGCCCTGCTCGAACTGGAGCTGGAATCCCTCGACGCCGCACGCAGCTACCTGATTCGGCTGCAGAATGCCGGCGTGCGTCAGAACGAGACCCACTACTACCTCGGCTTCATCGACGAAAGCCAGGGGCGCCGGGCTGACGCGATTGCGCACTACCTGCAGGTTGAGCAGGCGTTCTCCAACTACCTCAATGCCCAGCGGCAGGCCGTGCGTCTGCTGGTGGAGGAAACGCGCTACGACGAAGCCCATGCCCGCGTGCTGGAGGCGTCCGACGGTCGCCCGGAAGTGGAGTTGATGCTGTTGTCGGTGGAAGTCGACGCCCTCATGAGCGCCAATCAGCTCGAGCGCGCCGATGCGCGACTCACCGAAGCACTGCAGGTGTATGTCGACAATATCGACCTGTTGTTCGCCCGTTCGCTGGTCAACGACCGCCGCGGCGATCTGGTGAAGGTCGAGGAAGACCTGCGTCGCATCATCGAACTCGAACCGGAAAACGCCACGGCGCTCAATCAACTCGGCTACACCCTCGCCGATCGCACCGACCGCTATACCGAGGCGCTGGCACTGCTGGAGCGTGCCATAGCCGCGGATCCGGAAGACCCGGCCATCATCGACAGTCTGGCCTGGGCGCAGTACAAGCTCGGTCGCTACGAAGAAGCACTGGCCAATCTCGAGCGCGCGTTTGCCGTGTTCCCCGATCCGGAAGTGGCGGCTCACCTCGGCGAAGTACTCTGGATGATGGGGCGGCGCAGCGAGGCCAATCGTGTCTGGAACGACTCCCTGCGCGAGAACCCCGAGAGCCGCATCCTGCTCGACACCATCGAACGGCTGCGCAACGGGGCCGACAGTTGAGCAGACGATCGTTCCCCACGCTGTTGCCGGCCCTGCTTCTGTGCCTGGCAGCTTGCAGCAGCACCCCGCGCATGGATGCCCCGGTCAACGACGACTGGCAAGCGCGACGTGAACTGCTGGAATCCATCACGCAATGGGAGTTCACTGGTCGCATCGGTGTGCGGGACGACAAGGACTCCCACAACTCCCGAATTCGCTGGCGCCAGCAGAACGAGACTTATGTCATCAATCTGTGGGGCACCCTGAATGCCGGCGCCACCGAGATCACTGGCCGCCCTGGCGAAGTGGTGCTGGTGCAGGAAGGCAAGGCACCTCTGCGTGCCGCCACGCCGGAAGACCTGGTCTACGAGCAGCTGGGTTATGACCTGCCCGTAGCCAAGCTGCGCTACTGGATCAAGGGGGTGCCGGCGCCAGAAGGTGTGAGCACGCCGTCGTTCAATGCAGAGAATCATCTGATCGCACTGGAGCAGGATGGCTGGATGGTGCAGTACCTCGGCTACACCAATTACGCGGCAGAGTCCCTGCCCACCCGCATCCGCATCGAGAAACCGCCCTTGCGACTCGACTTCGTGCGCCTCGACTGGACCCTGCAGGACACCCCATGACCGCCACGCTGCACATCGCGTCGCCTGCCAAGCTGAATCTCTTTCTGCACATCACCGGACGCCGCCCCGACGGCTATCACGAACTGCAGACGATCTTCCAGCTCATCGACTTCGGCGACACGCTCGAGATCACGCGCCGAGACGACAACGAACTGCACCTGCACACGAGCATCCCTGCGCTGGCGAACGATGACAATCTGATCCTGCGCGCTGCCCGGGCGCTGCGTGAAGCAAGCGGCAGCACACTGGGCGCCGACATCACACTGCACAAGCGCATCCCCATGGGCGCAGGGCTCGGCGGTGGCAGCTCCAATGCGGCGAGCACCCTGCTGGGCCTCGACCGCCTCTGGCAAACTCATCTTGGGACGCAGCGACTGAGCGCACTCGGACTGCGCCTGGGGGCAGATGTCCCACTCTTCGTGCAGGGCGAATCCGCCTGGGCAGAGGGCATCGGCGAGCGGCTGGCTCCCATCACTTTGCCCCCGAAATTCTTCGTGGTTCTGTGCCCTGATTGCCACGTTTCCACACGGGACATTTTTTCCAGCGAGCAATTGACACGGCACACGAGTGCCATCAAAATGGCCGCCTTTCTGGCTGGGCAGACCAGAAATGACTGTGAAAATCTCGTCAGAAACCTCTACCCGCCGGTCGATGAAGCCCTTGTGTGGCTGAGTCAATTCGGTCAGGCAAGAATGACGGGGACCGGAGCCAGCATCTTCGCAGGCTTCGATTCGGAAGAGCAGACCAGCGCAGTTCTGGCGCAACTTCCGAGGACCTGGAAAGGATTTGCAGCCCGCGGATTGCAACGCAGCCCCGCGCTCGATCCCACCTGGAATCCAGGCCCAGGCGAAGGCATTCGCGAAACATGCAGAGTTTTTTAGGGGTGTCGCCAAGTTGGTAAGGCACAAGGTTTTGATCCTTGCATGCGTTGGTTCGAGTCCAGCCACCCCTGCCATATTCATTACGTCTCAGGTGCATGTGCCAGCCAGGCGCCTCACCCTCGGCAAGTCCCCGCAATGACCCTGAATGACGGGCGGACCGCATATCTCAAGCCTGACAATTACAAGCAGCTCTGACTCCACGCAGTCTGCGAAGGACACCACGCACATGGCAAACAACCTGATGGTCTTCACCGGCAACGCCCATCCCGTGCTGGCAGACAAGATCGCCAGACACATCGGCATTCCCCTGGGCGAAGCCACCGTCAGCAAATTCAGCGATGGCGAAGTGAATGTCGAGATCAAGGAAAACGTGCGCGGCAAGGATGTCTTCATCATCCAGCCCACTTGCGCCCCCACCAATGACAGCCTCATGGAGTTGCTGCTGATGGCCGATGCCCTGCATCGCGCCTCCGCCAACCGCATCACCGCCGTGATCCCCTATTTCGGTTACGCCCGTCAGGACCGTCGTGTACGCTCCTCGCGCGTGGCCATCAGTGCCAAGGTCGTGGCCGACATGATCGTGGCCGTGGGCGTGAACCGTGTGCTCACCGTCGACCTGCACGCCGAACAGATCCAGGGCTTCTTCAGCATTCCAGTGGACAACGTCTACGGCTCGCCCCTGCTGACGGAAGACATCGAGCGGCAGCGCTACGAGAATCTGACCGTGGTGTCCCCGGACGTGGGCGGGGTGGTACGCGCCCGTGCCGTGGCCAAGAACCTGAACGTGGATCTGGCCATCATCGACAAGCGTCGTCCCCAGGCCAACGAGGCCCAGGTCATGCACATCATCGGGGAAGTGCAAGGCCGCACCTGTCTGATCGTGGACGACATGGTGGACACCGCCGGCACGCTGTGCAAGGCGGCTGCAGCCCTGAAGGAACACGGTGCCGCACGCGTGGTGGCTTACTGTACCCACCCGGTGCTCTCGGGCAATGCCTACGCCAACATCAGCACCTCCGATCTGGACGAACTGGTGGTGACCGACACCATTCCGCTGAGCGAGGAATTCAGCAAGAGCAAGCGCGTGCGCCAACTCAGCATGGCGAAGCTGCTGGCTGAATCCATCCGTCGCGTCAGCAACGAAGAATCCATCAGCGCGATGTTCGACAACACCTGATTCAGGGTCGCAGCGCACTGAGGTGCGTCCGCCGTTCCTTGTGAACAGTGGGCGCCACATGCGGTATCGGCAGAGCCTCTGTCGAGCCGGACAACACCGAGCCAGGCTGGTCGCAAGCCGGGCAAGGTCTGACGATGTTGTGAAACATCACTTACTGGAGATACACGATGTCCAATGCATTCGAACTCAACGCAACAGCCAGGACGGATCTGGGGAAAGGTGCGAGCCGCCGCCTGCGCCGTCTGGCTGACATGGTTCCCGCCATCATCTACGGTGAAGGCAAGGCGCCCTCCAATATCAGCATCCCTCACAAGGACATTCAGAAGGCTTTGTCCAACGAAGCTTTCTTCTCGCACATCATCACGCTGAACGTGGATGGCAAGTCCGAGCAGGTGGTGATCAAGGCCCTGCAACGTCACCCGGCCAAGCCGCGCATCATGCATGCCGACTTCCAGCGCGTCAGCGCCGACCACGCCATCGTTGTGGCCGTGCCTCTGCACTTCATCAATGAAGACAAGTGCAAGGGCGTGAAGCTGGGCAGCGGCAGCATCATCAAGAACCTGAACGAACTGCAGATCAGCTGCCTGCCGAAGGACCTGCCCGAGTTCATCGAAGTCGACATGACCGACCTGGGCGTTGGCGAGTCCCTGCATATCTCCCAGATCGTGCTGCCTGCAGGCGTCACCAGCGTCGACCTGGCGCATGGTCACGATGCGGACAACGCTGTAGTCACCGTTCTGGCTCCCCGTGGCGGTGCAGACAGCGCTGCCTGATCTCTGTCTGGCTCTCTGCTGCGCTGCGGACCATCAATCATGCAAGGCAACGCACTCAAGCTGATTGTGGGTCTGGGAAATCCAGGCCCGCAATACCGCTACAACAGACATAACGCAGGGGCCTGGTTCCTCTCCCGCGTGGCCGCCGACTGGCATGGCGAGCTGCGCGCGGAAGCGAAATTCTTCGGCGAAGCCGGTCGCATCACCCTGGCCGGCCACGATGTCCGACTACTGTTCCCCACGACGTACATGAATCGCAGCGGCCAGAGCGTCGCCGCGTTCTGCAGCTATTTCGACATCGCCCCGCAGAACATGCTGGTGGCCTATGACGAGATCGACTTCGACGTGGGCACCACGCGCTTCAAGTTCGGTGGCGGCCATGGCGGTCACAACGGCATTCGCGACATCATCAGCGCCCTGGGCGATCAGAAGGACTTCCACCGCCTGCGCATCGGTGTCGGCCATCCAGGCAACAAGGCCCAGGTGGCGAACTATGTGCTCAGCGACCCCTCGAAACACGAGATGGAAATCATTCTGGGCGATATCGACCTGGCGATCCGCACGCTCCCCCACGCCGTGAAGGGAGACTGGCAGAACGCCATGCACAATCTGCACACCAAACCCGCCTGAGGGCGGCATCTGAATCAGCGAATCAAGGAATACAGGCATGGGCTTCAAATGCGGCATCGTAGGTCTCCCCAACGTGGGCAAGTCGACCTTGTTCAATGCACTGACCAAGGCGGGCATAGCGGCGGAGAACTTCCCCTTCTGCACCATCGAGCCCAACTCCGGCCTGGTGCCCATGCCTGATCCGCGGCTCGACGCCCTGGCGGCCATCGTGCAGCCCCAGCGCGTGATCCCCACCACCATGGAATTCGTGGACATCGCCGGCCTGGTGGCAGGCGCCTCCAAGGGCGAGGGCCTGGGCAACCAGTTCCTGGCCAATATCCGTGAAACCGACGCCATCGCCCACGTGGTGCGCTGCTTCGAGGACACCAATGTGATCCACGTGGCGGACCGCATCGACCCGGCGGCGGACATCGAAGTCATCAACACAGAGCTGGCCCTGGCCGACCTGGAGACCGTGGAGAAAGGCATCAATCGCATCGCCCGCATCGCCAAGGGCGGCGACAAGGACGCTGTGCGCCAGGTGGCGTTGTTCGAACGCGTGCGTGCGCATCTCGATCAGGCCCTGCCCGTGCGCATGCTCAACCTGGGCAAGGAAGAGCTGGCCGACCTGTACGGCCTGCACCTGTTGACGGTGAAGCCGACCATGTACATCGCCAACGTGGACGAAAGCGGCTTCGAGAACAACCCGCACCTGGACCGCGTGCGCGAGATCGCCGCCGCCGAGGGCGCCTCCGTGGTGCCCATCTGCAACAAGCTCGAATCCGAGATTGCCGAGCTGGACGATGCCGAGAAGCTGGAGTTCCTGCAGGACCTGGGCATGGAAGAACCCGGCCTCGACCGCGTGATCCGCGCCGGCTATGCCCTGCTGGGCTTGCAGACTTATTTCACGGCCGGCGTGAAGGAAGTGCGCGCCTGGACCATCAAGCAGGGCGCCACCGCGCCCCAGGCGGCGGGTGTGATCCACACCGACTTCGAGAAAGGCTTCATCCGCGCCGAAGTCATCGCCTATGCCGACTTCATTCAGTACAAGGGCGAACAGGGCGCGAAGGACGCTGGCAAGTGGCGTCTGGAAGGCAAGGAATACATCGTGCACGACGGCGATGTGGTGCATTTCCGTTTCAATGTGTGACTCGCCGCAGGCTTGACAAGAAAAGCACGAGTGGCCAGAATTCGCAGCCTCAAAACGGATCGGGGTGTCAGACCGGCCGCACAGATCAATGGCTATGTAGCTCAGCTGGTTAGAGCGCAGCATTCATAATGCTGATGTCCGTGGTTCAAATCCACGCATAGCTACCATACAAGACAAGGGCCTGCAGCGATGCAGGCCCTTTTTGTTTGGGGCTCAGGAAGGCTGAAGTCCACTTTAAGTCCAAGGTTGCCTCTCGGTCAGGCTGATCAGTTATCGATCAATCCTCGCACGAATGCAGCCGATGTCTCCCCATTCCTTCCCGCTCGACAATTGACCATTTCTTCCCGGGCATTTCACACTGGCGCCCACGTGTACCCTGTGTCGAGCGTACTGATGGAAAGCCTGCACTTGCCCACGATGGTGATGCTCATCATCTTCATCCAGATTCTCTCCTGCCTGACCATGTTTGCCACCTGGCTCATCGACAGGCAGATGCCCGGCATCGGGCTGTGGAGCCTGGGCTCAACGGTCAACCTCGCCGCCTTCGCCATCTACGCCGGCCTCACCACGGCGGAACACGAGTCGCACCTTGGCGTGGTGACAGTGGACGCCTTCCGGGTGTTCGCGGCCCTCACCGCTCTCATCGGGGCATTGCAACTGCGTCAATTCATCGCCCCCCTGGGCGCCCGGGTCTGGCTGCTGATCTGCGCCGTGATTGCGGCTTTCAGCTGGCTGGTGAATCTGGATATCCGCCTGGGCATCGTGGCGCCGGACGCCACCACGGCCGTGATGGCCGTGCTCGCCAGCATCGCGCTGGTGTGGCGCAACACGTCGCAGAGCGAACGCAAGGTCTATGGCATCACCGCCTTCTTCATCAGTCTGGCCGGGCTGGCCTTTGGCGCGCGGGCCCTGCAGGCCTGGGCCGTACCCGACGAAGCCCAGTTGCAGACCTTCAGCTACGCCGCCATGCCCTTCGCCATCATGCTGATTTCCATTGCCGGCTGGAGCAGCGGCGTGATCATGGCCTGTTACTACCGCAGCCAGCAGCGCATGCTCGCCATGGCGCGGGAGGATGTATTGACGGGATTGCCCAATCGCCGCGGGCTGGAAGAGGCGCTGGCGCGGGTGCTGGCGCTGGCGCAACGCGAGCAGACGCGTTTCGGCATCATCCTGATCGACCTGAACCGCTTCAAGCAGGTGAACGATACGCACGGCCATGCACTCGGCGACGCACTGCTGCAGGAACTGGCGCGCCGCCTGAGGGACTTCGTGCGCGATGCCGACATGGCCGGTCGCCTCGGGGGCGACGAATTTCTGTTGATCCTGCCGGGGGCGCAGCAGCCGCAGGACCTGCAGAACACCCTCGCGCGCCTGCAGCGCAGCGTGAATGGCGACGTGCAACTGCAAGGGCTGACACTGCCGCTGAGCATCAGTGCCGGCGGGGCCCTGTGGCCCGAGGACGGCCAAAGCATCGACGCCTTGATGAGCCACGCCGACAAGGCCATGTATGCCTGCAAGCGCGCTCGTGGCGAGCAGCGCAGAGACGCGCCGGGGGAAGTTCTGGCTGGCGCCTGACGCCGAGTCGTGGCACGCTTCCTGCCTCAAGAAGCGGACGGACAGGGCACCGCAAGCAGGCCGCGCGGGCCTGCAGTGTCCCTGCGCCGCCCACGAGGATTCCATGCAACGACGCCAGTTCCTGCGCGGCTCGGCCGCCCTGCTTTCCACTGCTGCCGCGAGCCGCACCCTCGCCGCGGAAACCCCGCCAGTTGTCGGCCCTGCCGCCGCCAGCTTGCAGTCCGACGAACTCCCTCTTGCCCCCATTCGCGCCAGTGCGGATCGCATCATCGAGATGAATGTCTGCACCCGGCCCTTCCGGGCGCAGGGGCCGCGCATCGAGCTGGAGCGCATCGGCCGCCGGCAGGTCGTGCACAATTACGGGCACGGCGGCAGCGGCTGGTCCCTGTCCTGGGGCAGCGGCCTGCTGGCCACGCAGATGGCGCAGAGCACGGGCGCCGAGCGCATCGCCATCGTCGGCTGCGGCGCCATCGGCCTGACCACGGCCCTGGTCGCCCAGCAGGCGGGGCTCAACGTGACCATCTATGCCAGTGAACGCCCGCCCTATGTGCGTTCGCAGTTCGCGACGGGCTCCTGGACGCCGGATTCCCGCATCTGCACCGCCGAGTTCGCCGCCCCCTTCGCCGAGCGCTGGGAGGCCATGGCGCGCTATTCCTTCCGTCGCTATCAGGCCCTGCTGGGCGTGGCGGGGGACCCGATCGAGTGGCGCGACATGTACAGCCTGTCAGAGCGCGCGCCGGGCACGCCGTCCCCCCACGGCGAATCGACCGAGCCCGAATACCCGGATTTCGAGGACACCCTGCTGGCGGACCTGACGCCCCGCGCGGTGGACCTGAGCGCCCACGCGCACCCGTTTCCCACGCCCTATGTGCGACGTCGGCCGGCTCTGCTGTTCAACATCGCCGGCTACTCGCGCCTGCTGCTGGAAGAATTCGAGCGCGCGGGCGGCCGCATCGAGACGCTGACCCTGCGCGATCGCGGCGATTTCGCGGCCATCGACGAGCGCACCATCATCAATTGCACGGGCTACGGCGCGCGGGCCCTGCTCAACGACGACACGATCATTCCCGTGCGCGGCCAGACCTGCAAGCTGATCCCCCAGCCCGAGGTGCACTACGGCCTCAACTACGGCGATCGCCGCGTCTCGGTGTATCCGCGTCGCGACGGGATGCTGGTGCAGGCCCAGGCTGAGGGTGACTTCAACAATGACAAGGAAAATCTCGACCCGCAGGAGTCCATCTCGGCCGTCGAGCGCCTCGCGCAGATCGTGCACGAGATGAAGCTCAAGGGCTGACACGACGCGGGGCCCGCAGGAGAACGCATGAACACATTCACCCTGGATTCGGCACTGGTCAGCGTGGACTGGCTGGCCGCCGCCCTGAACGACACCGGCACCCCCCTGGTGCTGCTGGATGCCAGCTGGCACATGCCGGCCGCGGGCCGCGACGGCGAGGCCGAATGGCTGGCGGAGCGCATCGGCAACGCCGGGTTCTTCGACTTCGACCGGCGCATCTGCGACCGCGACTCGCCGCTGCCCCACATGCTGCCGGACGAAGTACTGTTCACCACGGAAATGCGCCGCCTGGGCGTGCAACAGGACAGCGTGGTGGTGGTGTACGACAGTGTCGGCATCTTCTCGGCGCCGCGGGCCTGGTGGATGCTGCGTGCCATGGGCCACGCCCAGGTGGCGGTGCTGGATGGCGGGCTGCCGGCCTGGAAGCAGGCGGGACATGCCGTGAATCGGGACGCTCCGAAACGTTTCTCTGACCCCATTTCGGGGACTGCGTTCACGGCGCGATTGCGCACGTCCCTGGTCTGCGACTGGCGCGAGGTGCTGCGTGCCACCACGGCACCGGAGGTCTGCATACTCGATGCCCGCTCGGCGGATCGCTTCCACGGCCGGGCGCCGGAGCCGCGCCCGGGCCTGCGCGGCGGTCACATGCCGGGCGCTCACAGCCTGCCCTTCGACCAGCTTGTGCAGGACGGCCGCATGAAGCCGGTGGCGCAACTGCGCGCGCTGCTGGCGGCGCATGTCGGTCCACAGTCGCGCGTGATCGCCAGCTGCGGCTCGGGCGTCACGGCCTGTGTGATCGCCTTCGCCGCCCATCTGGCCGGCTGGGAGGACATCGGCGTCTATGACGGAGCCTGGGCGGAATGGGGCGCAGGCGAAAGACTGCCGGTCGTCACCGCGTAGCAATCCCCGTATACTCCAGCTTCCTGATCAGCCGTCGGACCACACGCCCAGACCATGAGCACCGAGAACCTGAACAACCCCAGCCCCTCCGTCACCGCCGCCGGTCCCGCCAGCAGTGCGCCGCCACGCGGCAGCTTCCTGGCGAACCTGGCCTTCAACATCATCATTCCGGTGGTGATCCTGAGCCGGCTCAGCGGCCCGGACAGTCTCGGACCCTCCCTGAGCATCATCGTCGCGCTGGCCTTTCCCATCGGCTATGGTCTCTGGGACTTGCGCCAGTCGGGCAAGCTGAACCCCTTCTCCGTCCTGGGCGTCGTCAGCGTGTTCCTGACCGGCGGCATCAGCCTGCTGCAGCTCGACCCGAAATACATCGCCATCAAGGAAGCGACGATTCCAGCGCTGATCGGTGTCGCCGTGCTGTTCACCCAGCGCACCCGTTTTCCCCTGGTGAAGACGCTGATCCTGAACGCCCAGCTGGTCCGCGTTGACGCGCTCTATGCGGCACTGGCCGCGCGCGACAACACCGCCCTGTTCGAGAAGCGCCTGAGTCAGGCCTCGCTGATCGTGGCAGGCAGCTTCTTCGTGTCCTCCACACTCAATTACCTGCTGGCCCGCATCATCCTGGTGAGCCCGCCCGGCACCACGGAATTCAGCGAGGAACTGGGGCGCATGACGGCCCTGAGCTATCCGGTGATCGCCCTGCCCAGCATGGTGATCCTGATGGCGGCCATCTGGTTCGTGTTCTCGCAGGTGAAGAAGCTGACTGGCGAGAGTCTGGAGAATTTCCTGGTGGACCAGGGCGGCTGAAGCGCCGCCCGGCACTCGACTCAGTGCAGGAAGGCCACCAGGTGGTCCATCTCGACGTGAATGCCGATCATCTCGCCCTGAGCGTGACGATGGTGACTGGGCACCAGACTCAGCACATGGGTGCCGTCCGGCATTTCCAGCGTGTAGAGGTACTGTGAGCCGCGGAAGGCCTTGTCCAGCACGCGGGCCGTCTTGGGGCTGTCATCGTCGTGGATGACGTCATCGGGCCGGATCAGCACCCGCACCCGAGTGTCCACGGCAAAGCCATGCAGCTCGGTGCCGCCGAGCACGCCCAGACTCGTCTGAACCCGCATGTCATCCAGTACACGTCCCTCAAGGAACACACCCTCGCCCACAAAATCCGCCACGTATTCGCTGGCGGGTTGATGGTAGAGCTCGAAAGGCGTGCTCCACTGCAGCAACTCTCCGGCCCGCATCACCCCCACCTCGTCGGCCATGGCGAAGGCCTCGTACTGATTGTGGCTGACCAGGATCGCCGTGATGCCGTCCTGCTTCAGCACCTGGCGGATCTCCCGCGCGATCTGCTCGCGCAGCTCCACATCCAGACTGGCGAAGGGTTCGTCCAGCAGCAACAGGCGCGGCTTGGGCGCCATGGCACGGGCCACCGCCACGCGCTGCTGCTGCCCGCCAGAGAGCCGGTGCGGGTAGGCGTCGAGGTAGTCGGCAATCTTCAGCATCCCGGCCAGCTCCTCGATGCGCGCCGTGCGGGCCGCCGCGCTCAGGCCGCGCAGGCCGAAGCCGATGTTGTCGCGCACGCTCAGATGGGGAAACAGCGCGTAGTCCTGGAACACCATGCCCACCTGACGCTGTTCCACCGGCAGGCAGTGGCGGGCGTCGCTGACCAGCTCGCCGCCCATGCGAATCTCTCCTTCCAGCGCACGTTCGAAGCCGGCGATGGCACGCAGCAGCGTGGTCTTGCCGCAGCCGCTGGGGCCGAGCAGGCAGCCGATCCGGCCCTGCTCCAGCTGCAGACTGATGTGGCGGACAATCACCGTGCGCTCGAGCGCCACGGTGAGCTGATGCAGTTCAAGAAGTGGAGTCATGGCCTGGCCGGGATCGCGAGATCGTCTGGTTGAGAATGATGACAGGGATGATGCCGGCCAGCACGATCATCAGGGCGGTGCTGGAGGCTTCGGCCAGCCGCTCCTGATTGGCGAGCTCGTAGGTGCGGATGGCCAGCGTGTTGAAATTGAAGGGGCGCAGGATCAGCGTGGCGGGCAACTCCTTGAGCACATCCACGAACACCAGCAGGCTGGCCGTGAGCAGGCTGCCCCGCATCACCGGCACGTGCACGCGACGCAGAATCTGCAGGGGCTTCAGGCCCATGGAGCGGCCGGCGTCGTCCATGGTGGGCTTGATCTTGCCCAGCCCGGCGTCGAGGGTGTTCAGGGCCACGGGCAGGAAGCGCACCAGATAGGCGAACACCACGGCCACGAGGGTGCCACTGAGCAGCAGGCCGGTGGCGATACCGAAGGTCTCGCGCATCCAGGCATCCAGGGTGTTGTCGAACCAGGTGAAGGGAATCAGCACGCCGATGGCCACCACCGTGCCGGGAATCGCGTAGCCCAGACCCAGCACGCGCACCATGCCGCGCAG
>JACCDS010167607.1_pt1 | contig 25421 bp, 18 predicted proteins | sample 7446441 | NCBI WGS metagenome assembly JACCDS01 (sample SAMN15323445, study PRJNA562643) | freshwater metagenome | isolation source: river surface water | place: USA:Blue River Watershed | collected 2017-08-17 | reverse complement strand
TCGACCAGGTCAAGGCGCTCGAAAAGGAAGTCGCCGCCCTCAAGGGCAAGCTGGCCTCCAGCCAGGGCGATGAACTCATGGCCCAGGCCGTCGATGTGAAGGGCCTGAAGGTGCTGGCGGCAAAATTGGAAGGCGCCGACGCCAAGACCCTGCGCGAGACCCTGGACAAGCTCAAGGACAAGCTCAAGACCGCCGCCATCGTGCTGGCGGCGGTGGACGGCGACAAGGTGCAGATCGCCGCAGGCGTGACGCAGGATGCCATCGGCAAAGTCAAGGCCGGTGAACTGGTCAACTTTGTGGCCCAGCAGGTGGGCGGCAAAGGCGGCGGCAAGCCCGACATGGCCATGGCCGGTGGCACCGACGCCAAGGCCCTGCCGCAGGCCCTGGCCAGCGTGCAGGCCTGGGTGGCCGAGCGCGTCTGACACGCATGTCACTTTCTGTAGGAGCGGCGACCTCGCGGCGATCGTTTTCGGTGCGCCTCAGGTCACTCCCGGCAATGGCGCTCTTCCTGCAGCTGATGGTCCTGCTGCTGTGTCTGCCGCTGCAGGCCCAAGCCCAGTTTCAGAAAACCCCCTGGCCCGCTAAACAGGCTGCGCCTGCCCTGGACCTGACCGACCTGCAAGGCCAGCGCTGGACCAGCGCCAGCCTAAAGGGCAAGGCAGTCGTCCTCAATTTCTGGGCCACCTGGTGCCCGCCCTGCCGCGAAGAAATGCCCTCGCTGCAGACCCTGCACGAGCTGGGCGGTGGCGACCCGGTGGTCATCGGCGTCAATGTGCGCGAACCCGCCAGCCGCGTGCGCCGCTACCTCGAATCCGCAGGCGTGCAGTTCCCGGTGGTGCTCGACCCGCAGGGCGAACTGGTCAAACGCTTTGACGTCAAAACCTACCCCACCACACTGCTGATCGCCCCCGACGGCCAGATCCGCTGGCGCGTGGTCGGCGAGGTGGACTGGGCGGGACCGGAGGCCTGGCGCTGGGTGACGGAGCTGGGTGGTTCGCGGCGTTGATGGCTGGCGTCAGTCAAGTCGCAATATTTCCTGTCAAGTCCGCCGCTGTTTGCCCTTGCCCTCGCTGACCTTCTTGCGCAGGAAGGCAGGGACCTTCAGCGCTTCGGTTTCGTCATGGCTGAATTGCATGTCATCGACCGACACCAGCCGGCTTTCCATGCGGGACATCGAGTACCGCACTTCCTTGGCCATCAGCACAGTGTCTTGCCGGGCCAGCTCGCGCAGCTGCTCGATCTTGGCCTTGAGCCAGGGGTGCTTGCCAAAGCGCTCCTCCAGCGCGGCCAGGGCGCGTTCGGTGGCGGCGCTGTCGCCTTCTTCGGCCAGGCTGCGCAGCTGCCCTGCGGCCTGGGCAAAGGCCAGTTCTTCGAGCCGGTCGTGCACCGATGCGTCGCGGGGCAGGGCGGCGAGGGCCGCAGCATCCAGCGCAGGCAGCTGCAGCAGCGGGCTGGAGCCCTGCACCTGTGCGCCGTCCATGCCGGTGCCCGTAAAGCTTGCGGCCAGCAGGTCGCGCACGCCCCCGGCGGCGGCCGCTGCGCTCAGGTGCAGCCGCACGGCCAGCCAGCTCTCGGCGCCCCAGGCCAGGTCGCTCATGCGCCAGCTGCCATCGGCCTGCTGCGCGGCGGGGCTGAGCATCTCGGTCACCACGCCCTGCGCGGTGATCAGCCGCAGCCCGATCTGGCGCATCATCATGGCCTGCAGCAAGGCCAGTTCTTCGTCAAAGCTGTCGTACAGGTCGGCGGCGGTCTGGCCGTAATAGTTCTGCCCACCCCCGGCGCGCGCCATGCTGATCATCAGGTCTTCATTGAAGCCGCGCCCCAGGCCCACGGTGGTGGTGCTCACGCCCCTGGCCAGCCACTGGCGGCATTCGGCCTCGATCGCATCGATGGCCGTCAGCCCGTGGTTGGCCTGCCCGTCCGACAACAAAATCACCCGCGAGACGGCCTTGTCATGGCCGCCTTCGAGCTGCTGCGCCCCGGCCAGCCAGCCCGCATGCAGGTCGGTGCTGCCACCGCTGTCCACTCCGGCCAGCGCCCGCCGCACCGCGTCCATGTTGCCCATGGGCTGCAGGGGCAGCAGCACCTGCACCCGGTCGTCGTAGACCACCAGACTCAGCGCGTCCTGCGGCGTGAGGTGGCTGGCAATGTGCTCCACACAGCGCAAGGCCTCTGCCAGCGGCTGGCCGCCCATGCTGCCCGAACGGTCCACCACCAGCGCCAGGCGCTTGGGCAAATGCTGCACCGCCATGCCAGCAGGCCGCTCGGGCGCGCGAAGGCGCACCAGCACATCCACAGCACCACCCGCAGCGGGTAAACCCGCCTGCAGCGGAGAAATCATCATCGTCGGCTTGTCCATCAGCAGCTCCTTTGAAAGTCAGGGCAGTGATGGTGCAGGGGGCGGGGCTCAGGGTGAGAGCCTGTCAGTACGGGAACAGCTGGTCAAATCCACAGTTCAGCCAGACACCTGCGCATACAACGCTTGCATCACCCGCCGCATCTCGGGCGTGAGGTAAGCCCAGCCCTGCCGGGCGATGTCGTCTGGCAGGCCGTGCAGGGCTTCGGCAATGCCGCCCGCGATGGCGGCAATCGTGTCGCTGTCGCCGCCAATAGAGACGGCGTTGCGGATCGCGTCTTCGTAACTGTTGCTCTGCAGCGCACACACGATGGCCTGTGGCACCGAGCCGGCAGCGCTTTCGGTGCGGGTGTAGGTGGGGCGGATCTCGTCGGGCGTGGTGCTCAGGTCGTAGCCAAAGCGCTCGGTCAAGCGGGCGGCAATGTCTGGCGCCGCCACTTTGTGCCTGGCCCAGAACACGGCCAACGCCACCGCCCGGGCAGAGGCAATGCCATCCGGGTGGTTGTGGGTGATGGCGGTGGCTGCATCGGCCCAGGCGATGGCTTCGTCATCGCTGCCCGCCAGCAGGCCCACCGGGCTGATGCGCATGGCCGCGCCATTGCCCCAGCTGCCGTAGGGCTGCGGGTTGTCGTCCATGAACCATTCGGCAAAGCGCTTGCCCCAGCCACCGTTTTCGGCATTGCGGCGGCACCAGTCGATCAGCGTGGCCTGCGGGTCGGCCCCGCGCACCAGCGCATCGGCCACCGCCACGGTGCAGACCGTGTCATCGGTAAAGCGTGCCTGCGGATGAAACAGCGGCGCAAAGTCCTTGCGCCGCAGGTTCTTGAACTCTTAGACCGAGCCGATGATGTCGCCAATCAGGGTGCCAAGCATGGGGGGAATGGTAAGGGCGTGAAGGCTCAGGCCGGGAGCCTGCAAGGCTGTGGGCAAAGCCAGTGGGCGCACAGACTGTGAGTGCATTGAAGCCGCTCAAAACCACATGTGAACTCTGGATGAATCCACAGCCCCCGTGGCTCAAGGCAAGAGCTTACTTGCCCGTAGCATCCGGGGTTTTGTTGGAGGATGCCTATGCTGCCCGGCCCCAAGCTCATCTACCGTTGCCCCGCTTGCCAGGGCTTGTTTGCCCGAAGAACGCTGACCTCTGGCAACACGCTGGGCGCCCAGTACCGCTCTGACGGCTGGATGCATGCCCGCATGCTGCCGCGCACGCCGCCCCTGGTGGCTTGCCCGCATTGCCAGCACACCGTTTGCCTGATCGGCGCCCAGCACGAGGCGGCGTACCGCGACTACTTTCCGGGGTGGGGCTTTTTTGGCGAACCCACGGCGGAGCAGATCGCCCAGAAGCAAGCCCACCAAGCCCTGCAGGAGCGCTATGGGCAGGTGCCCGGCTACGAAACCCCCAGCCTGGTCCAGTGCTTGAACTACTTGCAGAAGCAGGACTTGCAAGGCCACGAATGGCCGCTGCGCATGCATGTTTGGCACCGCGTCAACGACGAGCGGCTGCAAACCGGCCGCACCGCCTTGGCTGCGCCCGAGGTGGCCAACCTGCTGGCTCTGCTCCAAGGCATACAGAGTGGAGAAGAAAACAGTCCGCTGCTGCGCGCCGAAATCCTGCGCGAGCTGGGGCGCTTTGACGAAGCCGCCCAGGCTCTGGACTGCGAGGTGGACGAGGAAGAGACAGCCCGTGCCGAGCAGATCATGCAGGCCATCGAGCGGGAGGATGACCAGCCCTTCATTTTTGAAATTGGCCAAAAGATGGGTGGTGCTTGAGCTTTGGACGGGCTCATGACGCTCGGGCTTCAGAGGATGGGATTTGCACCCGCAAGCGACAGTGGTCAGATTGACCACTTGATTGAGCCACGTGCTCGGCTGAATGCCTGTTTTTTTAGGTCAAAATCTTTCGATTAAAGGAAAAGACCTCATTCTTCATTGCGCGTCGGACGCGGGAAAACAGAACAAATGGAAAACGTATTTGGTTTTCGGAATCAGCTGATCGCTGAATACAGCTCCTTTTCCCGCAGCTTTTCACGCATCCGGGCCGCCGACATCTCCGCCAAAGTCGAGCAGGAATACAGCGACGGCCGTTACTGGCCAGAGCCGCTGATCCAGATCAACCCGAATTACCGGCGCGCTTGCACCGTTCAGGAGCTGGCGGCCAAGGGCGAAATCCACGCGGCCTGCGCGCAGTTGTTCAAAGCCAAAAAAACCGAGGGCACGCCGGTCGACCTGCATCTGTATGCCCACCAGCTCCAGGCATTGGCCAAAGCTGGTCAGAAACAAAGCTATGTGGTCACCACCGGCACCGGATCAGGCAAATCACTGTCATTCTTCATCCCCATCATTGACCGCATCCTCAAGGCCAAGGAGCAGGACCCCAAGCCCAGGACACGCGCCATCGTCATCTACCCGATGAACGCCCTGGCCAACAGCCAGCTGGAAGAGCTCGACAAATTTCTTCATGGCTATCCCCCCGGCCAGCAACCTTTCACAGTGGCCCGCTACACGGGGCAGGAAAGTACGGTCGAACGCGAACGCATCAAGAACAACCCGCCCGACATCCTGCTGACCAACTTCATGATGCTGGAGCTGATCCTCACGCGTCATGAGGACATCGACAGGGGGGTGGTCGAGCATTGCCATGGCCTTGAATTTCTGGTGCTAGACGAACTGCACACCTACCGCGGCCGACAGGGCGCTGATGTCGCCCTGCTCGTGCGCAGGCTCCGGGAACGACTGCATGCGAACAACATGGTCTGCATCGGCACCTCGGCCACCATGTCATCAACCGGTACGCTGCAAGATCGCAACAAAACCGTGGCCGATGTCGCTTCACGGCTGTTTGGCACTCAGATCACCGAGAACGACATCATTGGCGAGACCTTGGACCGGGTCACCAACCCCAGCAAAGACGTCCATGCCGTCAAGCCCTTCCTCAAGGCCGCCCTCACGCGAACGTCGTGGCAATGGAAAGATTTCCACGAATTCCAGGACGACCCGCTGGCCATCTGGGTTGAACTCAATCTGGGCATTGAATATCCCGCTGACGAAGCACCACGCCGCGCCAAGCCTCTAACCCTTAAGGCGGCGGCTGAAAAACTCGCGCAAGACGCAGGCTGTGATTTCGAAACAGCCACAAAAGGCCTGCAGGCTTTTCTGGTGGCCGCGCACGAGGTCAAAACCGAACAAGGCCGCCCCCCGTTTGCCTTCAAGCTGCACCAGTTCATCAGTGGCCCCGGCAAAGTGCTCTCAACGCTGGAGCCATCCGGTGTCCGTCACATCACGCTCGATGCGCAACGCTTTGCGCCAGGTCGCCAGGATGAAGGTGTCCGCCTGTATCCGGTTCACTTTTGCCGTGAATGTGGACAGGAGTACCACCCGGTGTGGCGATCTGGTCAGTCAACCACGGAATTCGGCCCAAGGGAAATTGACGACATTTCCTCGGACGAGGATGAAGACGCCAGCTATGGCTTCCTGTGTCCTCAGACCCCGGATCAAACCTATAAGGGTGAGCTCGAAGATTTGCCGGAATCCTGGTTGGATCTGAGCAAAGCCGAACCCAAAATCAAGCGTGACTACAAAAAATCGGTGCCCCAGCCAGTCACACTTAGGCCGGATGGCCTTCACGGCCACGGTGGCCAAGACTACTGGTTCATTCCGGGCAAATTCCGCTTTTGCCTCAATTGTGGTCAAACCCACGAAGTCCACGGCAAAGACATCAACCGCTTGGCCAGCCTGTCAGGGGAGGGGCGTTCATCGGCCACCACCATCCTGACCTTGACCGCCATTCGCCAGCTTTTTGCCGAAGGCGATCCCGAAGGGGATCAACCCGATCCGCGCAAACTGCTCGGCTTTACAGACAACCGCCAGGACGCGGCCCTGCAGGCGGGCCACTTCAACGACTTCATATTCCTGCTCACCCTGCGTGCCGCGCTGATCGGCGGCCTGCAGAACAACCAGGGTCTGCTGACCGAAGAAAACATCGCCAGCGAAGTCTTCAAGACTCTGGGTTTTGACAAGGTGGATGCGGCCACTCTGACCGAATACTTGCGCAACCCCAGCATCATGGGTCTTGCTCGGCAAGAAGCTCAAAAGGCCCTGCGCTTCATCATGGGCTACCGTCTGCTGCGCGACCTGCGCCGTGGCTGGCGCTTCAACAACCCCAACCTTGACCAGCTCAACCTGCTGCGCATTCGGTACAGGGCACTTGATGAGTTCGCAGCCGAAGAAACCCTGTTTACCAAAAATCCGGTGCTCGCCAAACTCAGCCCCGCGCAAAGGGCCGAGCTGGCCTCGCTAATGTTCGACTACATGCGACGTGGCCTGTGTCTGCAAACCGTCTATCTGGATCCGGTCGAACAAGAACGCGCCAAAACCACGGCCTTCCAGTACCTCAACGAGCGCTGGGCCTTTGCCCCGGATGAAAACCTTGAAACCTCCCGCTACCTGATCCTGGGCAAACGTCCGGAATACCGGGGCAGGCCGAGAACCGACCTCATCACCGGCGGAGCACGCACCCGACTGCTGCGCGACATCAAATCTGTGGCCTTCTGGAAAGACTCCCCCGCCAAGGCACAGACCAGCGGCTGGAAAGACCCGCAATGGACCGAGTTCATGGAGGACCTGCTCAAAGCTGCCGCCAACTACGGCTATGTGCAGAAGTTCGACATCGATACCAACCTGCTTGGCTGGCGCCTGCATGCCAGCACCATGGACTGGCTGCTCGTTCGCGACGAAGAACTGGGCGACGACGTCCGCCACAACGCCTTTTTCCGAAACCTTTACCTGGCTGTCTCGCAAACCCTGCAGCAAAGCCAGCATGCGCTGTTTGACTTCGAGGCGCAGGAACACACCGCCCAGGTCGATGCCGATCGGCGTCAAACACTCGAACAGCGCTTTCGGTACACCGCCAAAGACCGCAAGGACTGGCTCGAAAGCCCTGCGCACGACGCACCCTTGCAGCGCCTGCCCGTCATGTTCTGCTCGCCCACCATGGAGCTGGGCGTCGACATCTCGGCGCTCAACGCGGTGTACTTGCGCAACGTACCGCCCACGCCTGCCAACTACGCCCAGCGCAGCGGCCGGGCAGGCCGCTCGGGCATGCAAGCGCTGGTCATCACCTATTGCGCCGCACTCAGCCCGCACGACCAATGGTTCTTCCACCACGCCGACCAGATGGTGCATGGCATCGTCAGGGCGCCAACGCTTGACCTGGCGAACAAAGACCTGGTCGAAAGCCACCTGCATGCCATTTGGCTGGCATCGGCTCAGGTACAGCTCGACACGTCCATTGCGCCCATGCTGGACCTGGAAGCCGAAGGCCAGCCCCTCAAGGCCGACCTGCTCGCGGCCATCAGCTCGCCCGAGGTCAAGCAACGCGCTGCGGCCAGTGCGCAAGCCTTCATGAAGCAGCTGCATGGCGAGCTGGCGGGCAGTCCTTGGTTCAGCGATAACCACGCCCTGCAAACCGTCGAGAGCGCACCCACCGACTTTGCGCAGTCTTTCGACCGCTGGCGCACCCTGGTCAAGGCCACCCGCCAGCAAATGGACATGGCCAACGCCGTCACGCAAAGCTTCACCAGTACCAATACTCAAAAAACCAATGCGCAGCGCCGATACGGCGATGCCGCGCGGCAATACGCTGTGCTGCTGAAAACGGGTAACGGCCAGAACAACGACTTCTACACCTACCGTTACCTCGCCAGTCAAGGCTTCTTGCCGGGCTACAACTTCCCACGCCTGCCACTCATGGCCTGGATTCCGGCCCGTGGAGGCGCCGGTGGCAAAGACGACGAAGGCAGCATGGTCAGCCGCCCGCGCTTTTTGGCCCTCTCCGAGTTCGGGCCGCGCAGCCTGATTTACCACCAGGGCCGCATGTACCGTGTGGTGCGCGCCAAGCTCAATGCCGGTAATGCCGACCACATCTCTGGCAACAGTCAGCTGGCCACACTCACCAGCCGGGTCTGCAGCGCTTGTGGCTATGCCCACATGGGCACCGTCGGTGGCAGCGATCCCATCGTGGATCGTTGTGAAAACTGCGACGCCCTGCTCACCGATCAGGACTGGGTCAAAAACCTCTACCGCATTGAAACGGTGGAGACGGTGCCCGTCGAACGCATTTCCATCAACGACGAAGACCGCCAGCGCCAAGGCTTCGAGCTTCAAACCACCTACCGTTTTTTGCCCGGCAAGGACGGCAAGATCGCCAGCGTCAAAACCCAAGTGCTGCCAGCCCAAGTCGGTGCGCCAGCGCTGGCCGAGCTGACCTATGCCCCCGCAGCTCTCATCTGGCGCATCAACCGGGGCTGGCGCCGCCGCAAAGACAAAAACCAGCTGGGCTTTTATATCAACCCTGTTACCGGGCAGTGGAGCAAAAAAGACGAGCCGGGATCTTCCGAATCTACTGAGCCGGATGAAGGTTTGCTCGACAAAGTCCCCAACCAGCAAATCGTCCCCTACGTCGAGGACTACCGCAACATCCTGATCCTGCAGCCCGCGGCGCAAACGCTGGACGAGGAAACCATGGCCACCTTGCAGGCCGCCCTCAAACGCGGCATCGAGATGACCTACCAGATCGAAGAGTCCGAACTCGTGGCCGAGCCTCTGCCCACACAGGACAACCGCCAGGCCATCCTGTTCTACGAAGCCGCCGAGGGCGGGGCAGGGGTGCTCACGCGACTGGCCAGCGAACCCCAGGCGCTGGCGCAGGTCGCGGTCGCCGCCCTCAAGCTCCTGCACCACAACGAGCCACAAGGCCCGTGGCGCTACGAAGACCTGCCCACCCTGGAGCAGACCGACAAAAACGGACACCACATCTGTGAAGCCGGTTGCTACCAGTGCCTGCTGTCTTACTTCAACCAGCCCGACCACGACCATATCAACCGCCGCAACGAAGCCGCCCTCAAGCTGCTCGTGGCGCTGGCCAACGCCCAGGTGGTACCCGCACCCGCTGCAAGTTCAACCATGCCTGCCACACTCGCAGCGTCGGCCGATACGGCCGCAAACACCAGTGTTGGCCCAATGGCCCAGTGGCTGGCTGCTTTGGATGCAAGAGGTTACAACCGACCTACAGAGCTGACTCCCAAAGTGGCTCGCGGTTTGGCTACAGCGGCAGGCCACTATCAAACTGCAAGGCTCATCGTCTTCCTTGAACAACCCACGGACGAAGTGATTCAAACCATCCGCGACACAGGACGTGACGTTTTGGTCATGTCCGACCCCGCGCAGTGGCCCACACAATTTGCCGCTCACCCACAAGCCTTCGGCCCTGGCAACTCGAACAACTCATGACCACAGCCACCACACATTTCCAGCCCGGCAACCTCGTTCGCGCCCGTGGGCGCGAATGGGTCGTCCAGGCCGACGCCGCCTTTGACGACAACGTCAACCTGCTGCGCCTGCGCCCGCTGGGCGGTTCGGACGACGACACCATCGTCCTCATCCCCGACCTGGAATTCACCCCGGTTGAGCCAGCCACCTTTCCTTGGCCTGATCCCGAGCAACCCGGCAACCACGCCGCCGCGTTGCTCATGCGTGACGCACTGCGTCTCAAATTGCGCGCTGGCGGCGGCCCGTTCCGCTCGTTTGGCAACATCGCCGTCGAGCCCCGTGCCTACCAGTTGGTGCCCCTGCTCATGGCCCTGCGCCTGAGCACGGTGCGCCTGCTGATTGCCGACGACGTCGGCATCGGCAAAACCGTCGAAGCCGGCCTCATCGTGCGCGAACTCATGGACCGGGGCGAAATCAACCGCCTGGCCGTGCTGTGCCCGCCGCACCTCGTTGAGCAGTGGCAGGCCGAGCTGCACAACCGCTTCAACCTGCAAGCTGTGGCGCTCACATCGGCCAGTGCCAGCCGCATCGAACGCGACTTGCCCCACGGCGTGGGCCTGTTCGACCACCACCCCATCGTGGTCGTCAGCCTGGACTACATCAAAAGCGAACGCCACCGCGAGCACTTCTTGAGCATCGCGCCCGAATGCATCGTCGTGGACGAAGCCCACACCTGTGCCAGCAGCGGTGCGGGCAAGCAATTGCGCTTTGAGCTGCTGCAACGCCTGGCCAAAGACGACGCGCGCCATTTGCTCATGCTCACCGCCACCCCGCACTCCGGAGACGAAGCCGCCTTTTACAACCTGCTGTCCTTGCTCAACCCGGACTTTGCCCAGCTGCAACACCGCGCCTCGGCCCAAGACCCGTTGCGCCAGCAACTCGCCCGCCACTTTGTGCAGCGCCGCCGCAAAGACATCGTCGAATGGCAGGCCGAAACCCACGACGGCCGTGGCTTTGCCCGCCGCATGAAAACCGAACACACCTACAAGCTCACGGGCGAGTGGGGTACCTTCTTTGACAGCGTGCAAACCTACTGCCGCGAAATGGCCGAGGCGGTCGAAGGCGAGCAAAGCGGCCGCGCACGCCTCATCTGGTACGCCACCCTGGCCTTGCTGCGCTGTGTCGCCTCGTCCCCGGCGGCTGCCGTCAAGGCGCTCAGCACCCGACTCGAAGGCAAAACCGGCGCCGCACTCGAAGCCGAAGCCGACGACCTCCTGGGCGACGACCGCCTGCACGACGGCGAAGCCGACGACCTCAGCAGCACCGACCTGGAGCCTCCCGGCCAGATCGACGTGCAGCAGCAAGATGCCCAGCGCCTCAAAGCCCTTATTGAAGATGCCAAGCGCCTCAGCGGCAAAGCGGGCGACCCCAAGCTCGCCACCCTCATCGCGCACCTGGACACCTTGGTCAAAGACGGTTTTCAGCCCGTGGTCTTCTGCCGCTACGTGGCCACCGCCCACTACGTCGCGCAAGAGTTGCAAAAGCACTTCAAAAACGCCACCGTCCAGGCCGTCACCGGCGAACTCGCCCCCGAAGAGCGGCGCGAACGTGTTGAAGACATGGAAGACGCCGACACCCGCATCCTGGTCGCCACCGACTGCCTGTCGGAAGGCATCAACCTGCAGCACCTGTTCACCGCCGTTGTGCACTACGACCTGGCCTGGAACCCCACCCGCCACGAACAACGCGAAGGCCGCGTGGACCGCTTTGGCCAACAAGCCCCCGAGGTGCGCTGCACCATGCTCTACGGCCAGGACAACCCGGTTGACGGCTTTGTGCTCAACGTCATCTTGCGCAAGGGCGAAGCCATTCAAAAAGAGCTGGGCGTGCTCGTGCCCATGCCCGAAGACAAAACCCGCATCAACCAGGCCATGGTCAAAGCCGCGCTCATGAAGCGGGTAGAAGCCGCCACCAACCGCCAGCAAAGCCTGGACCTGGACTTTGCCGAGGCTGAGCAGATCCTGGCACCCCTGCAAACCCAGTGGACCGACGCGCTGGAAAAAGCCCGGGCCAACCGCACCGTGTTTGCCCAGCGTGCCATCAAGCCCGAAGAGGTCATGCCCGAATGGCAAAAGCAGCAGCAAGCCCTGGGCACACAAGACGACGTGCAGCGCTTTGTGCAAAGCGCCTGTGCCCGCCTGAACGCCCCGCTGGAAAAAGCCAAACGCCAGACCATGCGCCTGCCCGTCACGCGCCTGCCGGCCGAGCTGCAGCAGCGCCTGGCCGACGAAGGCCTGGTGAAAGAAGGCGACAAAACCCTCGAAGCCAAGGGCCTGCCACTGGACTTTGCCGAGCTGCACCGCAGCCACCCGCTGGTCACTGTGCTGGCCGACCACCTGATTGAAAACGCCCTGCAAGGCGACACCAGCCTGACCGCTCGTTGCGCCGCCACCGAAACCGACGCGGTGCAAACCGTCACCACCGTTTACCTGCTGCGCCTGCGCCACCAACTCAGCTACGTGCGCCGCCGACAAAACCACCAGCTCATGGCCGAAGAAACCGTGGCCGTGGCCGCGCAAGGCCGCGTCAACCCCGTCTGGCTCAGCGACGACAGCGTGGCCCAACTGCTGCAATGCACGCCCACCGGCAACCTGCCGCCCGATGTCATCCGCCGCGAAATTCAACAATCGCTCGACTTTGCCCAGACCAACCAGCCCTATCTGGAGCAACTCGCCAAAGACCGCGCCCAGGCCCTGCTGGAAGACCACCGTCGCGTGCGCGAAGCCGCCCGCGACGTCGGCCAATACAGCGTCAGCCCCTGTCTGCCGGTGGACGTGATCGGCGTCTATGTTTTGCTGCCTGACTCGCTATGACGAAGGTAGTCATGCAACACATTGAACGCGATGCCGAAATTGGCGGGCCAGACAATGAATACCGTTATGCCCTTTGGAGACGTTGGGGCAAAGGTAAAGGCTATGCCATGTTCATAGGCCTGAACCCCAGCACGGCAGACGACAAGGTGGACGATCCAACCATTCGCCGCTGCATGTCTTTTGCGGAATCTTGGGGCTATGACGGCTTATGTATGGCTAATCTTTTTGCATACCGAACGAAATCCCCATCAGAAATGAAACAAGCGGACGATCCTGTTGGTCCTGAGACCGACAAGTGGCTCAAAAAACTGGCCAAAAAGGCTGGCGTCGTTGTGGCGGCTTGGGGTGTCCATGGTCAGTTCTTGCAGCGAGACCAGGAAGTTCAGGCAATGATCCAACCTTTGCACTATCTGCGCCTAACGAAACGCGGCTACCCAGGGCATCCGTTGTATCTGCCCAAAACACTGGTCCCCCAGCCTTGGATGGAAGAATAAAAATGAAACGCGTCACCCGCCACAAGCCGTCCACCCTCAACCTGCCCACCCTGCGCCTGGATGGCGCGCTCTTCCTGCCCGACGTGCTGGAAAAAGCTGCCCTGGGCACAGGCCGTTTGCAGACCGATGCCGACTACGGCATTCCCAAAGGCCTCAAGCAAAAAGACGAATACAGCCGCGCCTTTCAGATCGCCAGCGCACTGTGGCGGCACTTTGCGCCGCAAATGGAGCGCGCCGACCTGGACGCCAGCCACGCCACCGCCAGCTTTGCCACCGAGCTGCTGCGCACCGCGCTGGGCTACCCGGTCGTAGGGGCCAGCACCGGCGTCACCGTGGGTGAGCGGCATTACCCCGTCACCCACATGGCCAGCAACGGTTTGGGCAAACAGCTGCCCATCGTCATTGCGCCGCACAGCCTGGGCCTGGACGACGCCGACCCGCGCTTTGGCGTGCGCCACGCGGACGGCTCGGCCAGCGGCACCCGCAAAAAATCCGCCTTCCAGCTCATGCAAGAGCTGCTCAACGCCAGCCCCGACCACCAATGGGGCCTGGTCACCAACGGCAAAACCCTTCGCCTGCTGCGCGACGCCGCCACGCTCACCCGCCCCAGTTACCTCGACATCGACCTGGCCGACCTGCTCAGCGGCCAGCGCTACGCCGAATTTGCCTACGCCTGGCGCCTGCTGCACGCCAGCCGCGCCGGCCTGCAAGCCAGCAGCGACCCCCAGGCTCAGCCCCCCGTGGTGTGGGAAGCCTGGCGCGAAGCCGGGCAAGAAGAGGGCACCCGCGTGCGCAACGGCCTGCGCCTGGGCGTCACCCAAGCCCTGCTCACATTTGGCAACGGCTTTGTGCAGCACCCGGCCAACGCCAGCCTGCGCGAAGCCCTGCACACCGGCCAGCTCAGCCAGGCCGACTACTTTGCCCAGCTGCTGCGCCTGATTTACCGGCTCATCTTCGTCTTCAGTGTTGAAGAGCGCGGCCTCCTGCAAACCAACGCCGCCTACGCCCAAGGCTACGCGCTGGCCCGCCTGCGCGACTTGGCCCTGCGCCGCCGCGCCAAAAACCGCTTTGACGACCTGTGGCAAAGCGTGCGCATCGTCTTCAAAGGCTTGGCCCAGGGCGAGCCCCGGCTGGGCCTGCCCGCGCTGGGTGGCCTGTTTGCCCCCGGCCAATGCCCTGCGCTGGACGGCGCCGAACTCAGCAACGCCCACCTGCTGGCCGCCATGCAAAGCATGCGCTGGGCCGCCCAGCCGGGCGGCAACCTCGCTCCCATCGACTACCGCAACATGGGCGTGGAAGAGCTGGGCAGCGTGTACGAAAGCCTGCTCGAACTCGTGCCGCAAATCGACCTGCCCGCCCGCAGCTTCGGCTTTGTGGGCCTGACCAGCGAAGGCAGCACCGCGGGCAACGAGCGCAAGCTCACCGGCAGCTACTACACCCCCGACAGCCTGGTGCAAGAACTCATCCAGTCCGCCCTGGTGCCGGTGATGGAAGAGCGTATCGCCGCTCAACTCGACAACCCGGTGGAGGCGCTGCTCAGCATCAAGGTGTGCGACCCGGCCTGCGGCAGCGGCCACTTTTTGCTGGCCGCCGCCCGGAAACTGGCCGAGCGCCTGGCCACCCTGCGCTCGGACGACGGCGTGGTCACCCCCGCCAGCTACCGCCATGCGCTGCGCGAAGTCATTGCCCGTTGCATCTACGGCGTGGACCGCAACCCCATGGCCATCGAGCTGGCCCGCACCGCGCTGTGGCTGGAGGGTTTTGAAGAGGGCAGGCCGCTGAGCTTTCTGGACCACCACCTGCAGGTGGGCGATGCGCTGCTGGGCTTGACCGACCTGAGCGTGCTCGACAAAGGCATTTCTGGCGACGCCTTCAAGCCCCTGTCGGGCGACGACAAAGAGGTGTGCAAAGACCTGGGCAAGCTCAACCTGCTGGGTCGCAAACAGCTGGAGCGCGACTTTGGCCTGGGCCAAAAGCTGTTCGACTTTTCGGGCGGCGAAGCGTTGCAACAGGCCTTGAAGGCGCTGGACACCATGCCCGCCGAAACGCCCGAACAGGTCGACGCCAAAGAAGCCGCCTACCGCCAATGGCTGGGCCAGCGCCAACAGCACAAACTCAGCAAAGTGGCCAACCTGGTGCTGGCCGCCTTCTTGTTGCCCAAGTCCAAAGACACAGCCAGCACCGTGCCCACCAGTGTCACCGTGCATGCCGAGTTGGCAGACACCGGCTACACCCAAGAGCACTTTGACACCCTCAACCACGCGCAAGACGTGTGCAAAACCGCCAGCGTCTTCCATTGGCCCATCGCCTTCGCCCAGGTCTACGCCGCAGGCGGCTTTGACTGCGTGCTGGGCAACCCGCCGTGGGAACGCATCAAGCTGCAAGAAGAAGAGTTCTTCGCCACCCGCCACCCGGCAGTGGCCGCCGCCAAAAACAAGGCCGAACGCGCACAGCGCATCCAGTGGCTAAGCGTTGGCACGCTGGCCATCCACCTGGGCGCAGACCAGCACCTGCCGCCAGACGCCCGCCACCTGTTGGCCGAGAGCGAAAAGCGCCTGTACGCCGAGTTCATCACCGCCCGCCGCACGGCCGAGGCCGCCAGCGTGTTCATGCATGTGAGCGGCAGCACCACAGGCGAAGGCGCGAACCTGGGGGAGGGCGGTCGATACCCGCTCACTGGCGTGGGCGACGTCAACACCTACGCCCTGTTTGCCGAAACCATCTTGCAAATCAAGTCGGCCAACGGACGCGCGGGCTTCATCGTGCCCACCGGCATCGCCACCGACGACAGCACCAAACTGTTTTTCGGCCACATCTCGCAGTCGGGGCAACTGGCCAGCTTGTACGACATCGAGAACAGAGCCAAGTTGTTCGAGGCGGTGGATAGCCGCATGAAGTTTTGTCTGCTCACCGTTGGCCAATCCTCGGCGGCCGAATTTGTCTGCTTTGCCAGCCAGCCCAGCCAACTCACCGACACCCGCCGCCGCTTCAGCCTCACGCCGCAAGAGTTCCAGCTCATCAACCCCAACACGCTCACCTGCCCCATGTTTCGCAGCGAGCGCGACGCCGAAATCACCAAAAAGCTCTACCGCGCCGCGCCCGTGCTCATGCGCGATCCGGTCTTTGAAGAACTGCCCGGTGGCAAACACCTGGTTGAGCCAGGCCAAAACCCGTGGGGCATCAAGTTCCAAGCCATGCTTCATATGGCGAACGACAGCCACCTGTTCCAGGACAACCCAGGCGATGGTTTGTTGCCCCTGTTCGAAGCCAAGCTCATCCACCAGTTTGACCACCGCTGGGCCACCTACACCCCAGACGGCGACAGCCGCGACATGACCCTGGCCGAAAAGCAGGACCCGGCCCAAACCGCCCGCCCGCGCTATTGGGTGGACGAGCGCGAAGTGCTGGCCCGCGTGGCCAACGTGCCCGCCCGGCTGGCCAAGGCCTGGCTGCTCACCCATGCCGAAGGCCCGTACAGCCAGAACATCCCCGAGGCCAAGTCGCTGGAGTTTGCCGTCGTCGGTTGGGTGGCCGGGCAGCTCATGCGCGAGGCCATCCACAACAAAGGCCAGGCCGTGCGCAGTGTCGACACCCTGAGCAAAAACGAATTCGCCCAAGCCCTGCACGGGGCGCAAAGCGCCATCGAAGAACGCTACCCGCCACTGGCCGAAACCCTGCGGGCCGCCGGCATCGAAGGCGCCGCCGCCCGCAAAGCCTTCGCCGCCTGGTGCGAAGACGACCGCGAGGTGCCGCTCTCGCAGCTGGAGCTCGATGAGATTAAGGCCTGGATGGGGACGTGGCATGGCCTGTCCAGCGAAGGCACCCGCGTGGGTGCATTGCTGACGCAAGTCGATGTGTGGATGCAGCGCCGCAGTCCGAAGTGGTTGATGGGGTGGCGGGATATTTGCCGATCTACTGACGTGAGAACCATGATTGCGAACGTGATTCCGCTCAGTGCTGTTGGGGACAAATTTCTTCTGTTCAAGACTGGTGTAGATCCGAAAAGAACAGCTGCCCTGCTGGGGAATATGAATTCTTTGGTTGGAGACTTCGTTGCCCGGCAAAAAGTAGGTGGAACAGCTCTCAAATACTTCACCATGCGGCAGATCGCTCTCTTGCCCCCTGACCGCTACACCGAATCCGACCTCGCCTACATCGTCCCCCGCGTGCTGGAGCTGACCTACACCGCCCACGACCTGGCCGCCTGGGCGCAAGACCTCGGCCACAGCGGCCCGCCATTCCCTTTCCATCCCGAACGCCGCGCCCAACTGCGCGCCGAACTCGACGCCTACTACGCCCGCCTCTACGGCCTCACCCGAGACGAACTCCGCTACATCCTCGACCCAGCCGACGTCATGGGCGACGACTACCCCAGCGAAACCTTCCGCGTCCTCAAAAACGGCGAACTGCGTGAGTTCGGTGAGTACCGCACCCAGAGGCTGGTGCTGGCGGCGTGGGATGCTTTGGGGTGAAGCATGGGCAGAGCAAAACAAGCGTGGATTGAAGCGCAAGAACGTGGATGGGACGATTTAGACAAACACGTCTGTGCCGATTGCGTTGACGACGCCTATCTGGCGAGCTTGGTTCGTGCAGCGGTTTGTCACAACGTCTGCGACTACTGCCTGGCCACGAAACCCTCTGCCGAGGTGTCCAGCATCATGGACGCCGTATGCGCGGGTATCCAGTATCAATACAACGATGCGCCTAATGCAGGTGTGCCATTCGACAAGGAAATGCCTTTCGAGTCTTACTCTTCAAACGATGTGCTCGACGCCACCTTAGGCCATGAGGGTGTTTCGTGGCCTGAAGAGTTGTTTGATGACGTTGCTGATGCTTTGCACGATCGTTGTTGGGTTGAGGCGCCCGAAGGAGATTTTCTGGGTAGCCATGCCCATCAACGGTATCGCTGGTCTTGGGCTGCTTTTGTCGAAGCGGTGAAGCACCACAGCCGTTTCCACTTTCACAGGCATGCCGATGTTGATGAATATGGCGAGAGGCCCATCAGCCCCTCGCAGATGCTTGGCTTTCTGGGCGGGGTACTCAAAGCGAACGACATGGTCCGGACCATTCCCATCGACACGGAGCTGGTTCGTGTGCGTCGAGGTGTTCATCCACTGACCGCCGAGGCAGCTGGCCCGCCGCCCCATGCCAAAGCCACTGCGGGTCGGATGAACCCAGCGGGCATTCCCTACCTGTACCTGGCCTTTGAGGAACGCACAGCTTTGGTTGAAGCCCGTGCCGTGGTGGGCGAAGATGTGACGCTCAGCCGTTGGAGGCCTACCCGCGATTTGCGGGTACTGGACTTGACCCATCAGCCGCAGTGCATGTCTATCTTTGAAGGACGCGATCCGAGTCAGGACCATGTGATTTTTCTGCGCCACTTTGTGCAGGATATCTGTAAGCCCGTTGGCAAGAATGACATTCCTGAGATCGAGTACGCGCCAACGCAGTTGGTGTGTGAGTACCTGGCCCAAGTCTTCGCGATACCTGATGGCCCTTTGGATGGATTGATCTTTCCCAGCTCGCTGACGACAGGCAAAAACCTTGTGCTTTTCCCAGCGCGTGGCAAGCGGTATGCAGAATCTTCACTGCAGAGGTTCGGGATGACGGTCTTCCAATCTGCACAAGTCATAAAGGCTTGACGTGTTGCCGAAGTGTGGGTCCCTCACCGTCGAATTCAAAAGCGACCGCAAGCGTCTGTCGGATGCCGAGTTGGTCGAGGCTTTGGTGTGCCTGGCCAACACCGAGAGTGGCGAGCTGTGCTCGGGGGTGGAGGACGACGGCCAACCCACCGGGCTGCATGCTGACCACATGGTGTTGACCGGTTTGCCGGGGCTGGTGGCGGCACGCACGTCGCCGCATTCGGCACGACGGCACGCTTGGTGGAAGTGTCGGCCCAGCCCGTGGCTGCTGCATGCACTGGTAGTAACTCACGGTGCTGGCATCTTGAGACGTGCCGTGTGCACTAGGCCGCTGATGCTGGTTTCCCCTACGGTCTCTGTGTTTTACTTTTAAGTTAAGATCGCAAGCTATGTTTCTTTTGGAGGTGCACCATGGTTTGTTCTCGGACCACTTCAGCCTTGTCGCACCTTCACACACTGGCTGGACGCTCATCACCAGCATCGACAGAGACTTTCCAGCTCGTGATGCTAAGGGCAAGATTTTGGACTACAGCAAAGAGCAGGTTTATGGCTCATGTCCTTTACTTCGTGAGGCGGTAGATTTAGAAGAATTTGATCAATTCATTCATTTGATGATGTCGATCTTGAATACAGCTCAAAGTGGGCTTGATTGGCCAGCTGTCATGAATAAGGTGGTTCATGAAGCCGGTCGGGTGGTGATCACAAGACATTCAGGGAAACACGAGGAATATCCGATTATTCAATTTGGCAAGAAGAAAACGATGATTCGAATTCACACTTTTACATCCGCAGTTGGACGGAAAGTGGCTTTCATCAGTCATGTTTTTGAAAAACCCAAGAATTCGGATAAAACACCTCCCAGTGAGCAAGCACGAGCGCAAACCAATCTTCAGGGTTTTCTGAGTGCGGTGGATGCAGGTGTTGCCCAATTGATTGAAATACAAGGTGGTAAAAATGAATTCAACAAACTGGTCTGAAGAGCAAAAAGCCAATGCTGGTGGTCGATTCGCCAATCGACTCAAGCAGTTGTTGAAAGATGCCACCTTCAAAGCCGAGGCGCGTCGCAACAAGGTGGCCATTGATCTGAGCATCGCTGTGGCTGAAAGTGGTCGCACTCGGCAAGCCGTTGCAGACAAAGCGGGCATCAAGCTGTCGCAGCTGAGTCGTCAACTGGCGGGTGACACCAATCTCACCCTGGATTCCATTGGGAAAATTTGTGATGCCATTGGCTACGATTTTGATGTTGTTTTGCGAAAGCAAGGCGTGAAACCTGCTGTGCAGCCGTGGCAGCAACCACTGTCTCGTGAAAATGTTTTGCGTTTGGTTGGTAGTGCGGAATATTCTCAAAAAATGAAGCACTCTTTTAGCATTGTGCCATCTGCATTTATTGGGAATATGTCTGACTTAATTAATTCTGCAAATGAGGAGTTTAATGACGCAGGCATCCGTGCTGCTGCATGAGGAATAGTTTATGGAACCGAGTCGTTTAAAGCTGCTGGCTTATCACTTGAAGTCGTTGCAGATATTGCCTTATGAGGATGCGGAAGCCGTGCCCCTTGGGCAATATGCTGACTTTCATCAAGTGGAGTTCTCCTCTGAGGTTCAGCATTTGGAAATGAAAGATGAAGGCTCGGAAGAGTTGAAACACGGTTTGGCACTCAAATTGAGTGTCGACCGTGGCGAAAGCAAGAATTTTCCTTATGCCATTAATCTTGAGGCGGTCGGTGTGTTTGATGCTTCCGCTTTGCCTGCAGAGCGGCAAGTGCCGTTGGTGTTGGTCAACGGAGCGTCCATGCTGTACAGCGCACTCCGAGAGGTGCTTTTGATGCTGACCCAGCGCTGTATGCACGGCCCCGTGATGCTGCCATCTGTGCATTTTGTGCAGCTCGAAAAAGACTACCTACAAAGTCAAGCCGTCCAGGTTGACTCGAATGGCTAGGTCTGCGCCGAGCCATCCCCTTTGCGTCCGAACGCCGCCATGCCTTTTGCCCCGCCGCCGATGGAGTGGCTCTAGCTAGCTGACGCAGAAGATCAGCCGCTTCGGATGTCCTTCGGATGACTTGCGGATCATTTGCGGATCATTTGAATTTTCTAAGCTGTTGATTTTTATGAAAATTCTTCCGGCGCTGACCTGAAAAAGGCCCTTGCGGATCAAAATAAGCGGATGTTTTTTCTGAACACATGACCCCCCTCAAACGCGCGCTGATCGAAAAAGCTGGCCACGACCACGGCTTTGAGCATGTGCTGCCCGCTGCCAGTGGCGTGGTCAACCTGGGTTCGGCCCGCCACCCGGCGCGTGTGGCGGTGTCTTTGCAGCCACAAGGCTACGCGGTGGCGGTGGTGCAGGGGCCTGCCACCTTGCCGCCCGAGCTGGACCGCAGCTTTGCATATTGGCCGCGCAACGGTGCGGCGTTTGTGGCGGTCACCGATGCCGACTTGGCCCAGTGGTTGCGCCGCGCCTCAGCGCTGGCGCAGTCCCTGCCCAACCAGGCCGCGGTTGACTTTGACACCCAGGTGCAGCAGGCGCTGGCAGCTTTGCCTGCTGCCGACACCCAAAGCACAGAGGTGCAGCGCCTGGTGCGCCAGCGCGTGGGGCAAGACCGCTACCGCCAGGCCATGCTGAGCTATTGGGGCGGCGCCTGCGCCGTCACCGGCCTGACGCTGCAGCCCGCGCTGCGCGCCAGCCACGCCAAGCCTTGGGCCGACTGCAACACCGACGCCGAGCGCCTGGATGTGTTCAACGGCTTTTTGCTCAGCGCCAATTTGGATGCGCTGTTCGACAAGTTTTTGATTTCGTTTGACGACGACGGCGCCTTGTTGGTGAGCCCACAGCTTTCAGCGGCTGATCGGCAGTTGCTGGGGCTGGAGGCGAGCCTGCGCCTACGCTGGCTTGCGCCAGGGCATGTGCCTTACCTGGGCTTTCACAGGGAGCGGTTTGAAAATGTGTAACGCCTGGAACCATTCGCCCAGCTGTACTTGTGGTTGGGGTGGTGAGGGCTCCAAGGGCGGTGGTTTCGGATTTACATTGGGTGACAGTGGATTAACCAAGTTTTCTGATCTGGTTCGATCTCGATACAGGCAGGAAGCGCGTGCCTTTGTAAATCCGAATGCAAAGTGCCCGATATGTAATGCTGGGGTGTTTTTTTATCAATCGCCTGAAGGTGGGCGCGTTTTTTTTGACCGCCTTGGAAAGCCTTGGCCAAAGCATCCATGCACAGCAAAATTGCCCAACGGCCCCCTGAGGGTTGAGCAGTTGGTCACTGTGCGCAATGAATTGAAGCCTTCGGAGTGGTTGCCGTTTATTTGTCTTTCGATTCATCCAGCTCCGTTGGTCGGCCATGGCGTTTTTGTCCTTGAAGGTCTATATGACCATGCAGAACTGAAAATTTTCTGCAGAATGCAAGGGCTTTTGGTTAGGGCACCTTACCTGCTCAAGAAGTCTGACACGGCCTCTAATTTTTTTGATGTGACAACGATTCAGTTCGTTGATGGTGAGGCCTTGCCAATAGAGTTTGAGGCAACTCGGTCTGCAATGAGTTTGATCCCAGGTTATTTGCGCACAGATGTACATGTTGATAACAAGCAAGTTTTGCCAACTGAACCTGGTTCGCAGAGGTTTGTTACTGACGCAGAGAATGCTGCTGAGCGCGCAAAACGAAATAGAAATAAAAACGCGTCAAATCGAAATCTTCGCAAAAAAACTACACCTGCTATTCCTACAGCAATGCAGTTGGCTTTCCAGAGAGCCTCGCAAAGAAAATAGTGAGCTAGCTCGACTTATGGGAAAGCGTTGAAATGAAAAAGCGCCGCAATGCAAGTCATGTGGATCAATTTATTGAGAAGGTCCAGACAAATTTATTGAATGAATTTGGACGGGTTGATTTACCGCTTGCTGTTCAAGTATTGGCTCGTAATCGAGCCTCCAAGGAAGGGATCACCTCAAAACAAGCCTTGGATGCGCTGATTGCAGAGCCTGGAGGTCTGGAAAAAGTACTCCAAGAGACCAAAAAAATGGTTCGGAGTATCCGCAGGAAGGCGGCGCGGGCAAGTTCTTCGGGATCGCCAAAGGGAGTGTTCGGTTCGACAACACTTTTGCCCGGTGCTCCGCCACTTCAGGGCGGTGCTCCAGGTGCAGGCAGATCCGCTAGACGCCGGTAATTACTGCGGGCGGGGGTCACCATGGACGTCGACTTTCAAAGCCGCATGGCCAGTGCCTGCGCCGCGCGCTCACTCAGCACCACATCCACCCGCATCTGCGCCCGCGTCAGCCCCACAAACAGCTTGCGTTGTTCGCTGGGGCCGAGTTGTTCAAAGTCCACCTCGCACAGCACCACCGCCGGGGCGCTTTGGCCCTTGAAGCGGTAAAGGCTCTCGGCCAGCAGGCGCCCGTCGCGCCAGACCGGGTTGCCTGCGCTGTCGTACTGGCCGGTAAAGCGGCGGGCGCTGTGGCCGCCCAGGCGGTCCAGCCGCAGGGCCTCGGACTTTTGATGGCCGCGCCAGCTGATGACGGCCACCTGCTCGGGCGTGTAGCCGTCTTGCCAGAGCTGCTGCAGGCAGGCGTCGAGCTGGCCCTGGGGACTGGTTTTGCCGTTTTGCTGCCCCTCTTTCCACACATGAAAGTTCGGCATCTCGCCCTCGTGCGCGCTGCGCGCTTCGACCTTGTCGGGCAGCAGCTGCAGGCGGTTGATGGCGTCCACCACGCGGCGGGGGCTGCGGAAGTTGTCCATGCAGCGGATGTGCACCGCGCCGGGCAGTTCAAACGGTTCGCGCTCATACAGCTGTTGCTGGCTGTCGCCCATGACGTAGAGCTGCCCATCGGGCAGCAGGGCCTGGCCCAGCGCGTCCACCCAGGCCAGGTCCAGGTCTTGTGCTTCGTCGAGGATGAGCAGGCCCAGCCGGGCGGGCAGGGTGGCGGCGTCTTGCAGGTATTGGGCCGTCAGCTGTTCAAACACCTGGGGGTTGGCAAAGTCGGGCGTCTGGCCCAGGCGTTCGGCATGGTCGCGGCAGAGCTGGTGGAAGGTGGTGACCTCGCAGCGGGGCGGGGCCAGCCGGGCCAGGTGGTCGGCCAGTGGGCGGTTGAAGCACACATAGCGCGCCTTGCGGCCCGCCGCAGCAGCCTGGCGCAGCAGGGCCAGGGCCAGCTGGGTCTTGCCCGACCCTGCGGTGGCTTCGATCTGGTAGACCTGTTCGGCATGGCGCACACGCGGCACCCAGGTGGCCAGGCCGCTGGCCAGCTGCGTGCTGGCCTGCTGCACCTGGCCAATGTGCGTGGACACGTCAGGCTGCACCTCGAAGCGGTTGCCCAGGTAGGCCAGCACGCGCAGGCGCTGGTCGTCGGGCAGGGCCACCGCCGGGAAGCTGGCCACCAGGGTGGCGCACAGGCGGTCCATCTGGTCTGCATCGATGATGCGTTCGCGCGGGTAGGCCACGATGGCGCTGTGCACCTGCACATCGGGCAGCACCAGCAGGGCGCCCACATGCAGGTGGGGCAGATCGCCGTGTTTTATGCGATCGAGCAGGCTGGCGTGCAGGCGGCGCATTTGCTGGCCAATGTCCTTGGCCCCGCTCAGGCCGTAGTGTTTGCTCAGGCGCTCGCCGCTGTCGTCGATCTGGCCCGCCTTGATTTCGAGGATGAGCAGTTGCCCGCCGGGCGAGACGATGACGAAGTCGTATTCGCCAAAGCCTTGCTGGTCGTCGTGCAGCGCGCTCCAGGGCAGGTTATGAAAAACATCGAAGCTGTCGGGCAGGCCGTCCTGAAGCATGCGCAGGATCTCGCGCTCGCGGTAGGCGCCCGCGCCGAGCGGGCTGTGGAGGGGAAAGCTGGGGTGTATGCGGGCCATGAGGGCGATTGTGCTCTTGCGTCTGTGGATCAGGGGCTTGAATTCCACCGTATTTCCATGGCTTACTGACAGCTACAAAAAACAGCGGGGAGGAGTAGCTTTAAAGCTACAATTGTCATGTTTCTTCTAAAGCACTATGTCAGTCCGAATGGCGTTGACCTCTTTGGATTGTGGCTGGAGTCCTTGCGAGACAAGCAAGCCAGGGCCAGGGTGGCCGCAAGAATGCTGCGGTTGCAGAACGGAAATTTTGGCGATTGCAAGCCCGTCGGTGGCGGAGTTTGGGAGCTGAGGATCGATTGGGGACCCGGTTATCGCATTTACTACGCATTGGCCGACAGGAAGGTTGTCCTGCTATGTGAAGGTGGTGACAAGCGTTCGCAACCAGAGGACATCACCCGCGCAATTGAGCGTTGGAATGATTGGCAATCAAGGAGTTCAAAATGAATCCAGTGGTCAAACACGATGAATGGCTTTTTGAGCAGCTCAAGGACGCTGAATTCGCTGCCGAGTACCTGAATGCCGCCAACGAGGACGATGATCCTGCGACCTACCTGGCAGCCTTGCGCAAGGTGGCTGAGGCCCGATGTGGCATGACCGCCTTGGCGGCTGAGACACAGCTCTCTCGCGAAACCCTGTATCGCACCCTTTCAGTCAGGGGGAATCCCACCATCAAGACTTTGATGGCTGTACTCAAGGCAACCGGTCTCAAGTTTTCGGTGAAGCCGACACATTAACCCTCTAAGCAAGAGAGCTGCCTGTAGCCACCCAGGGTGGCTGCGCCGCTTGTCTTGCGCTCAGGCTCACCGCATGAGCCTTGTGGCCAGCACCATGCAGGCATTCGCAGGAGAAATGCCATGAAGCTCGAAATCGTTCACGCCAATCTGGTCAAGCAGCCCGATGTGGAGGCGGTGGTCAACAGCGCCAACGCCAATCTGCGTCTGGGTTCGGGG
>JACCDS010222832.1_pt1 | contig 25432 bp, 22 predicted proteins | sample 7446441 | NCBI WGS metagenome assembly JACCDS01 (sample SAMN15323445, study PRJNA562643) | freshwater metagenome | isolation source: river surface water | place: USA:Blue River Watershed | collected 2017-08-17 | reverse complement strand
CCGCCATTGCCTGCCGTTGCCCCTGTCGTTTCCGGACCCTCGTATTCCGACAATATCCCGCAAAACAAGGCGGCGCTTTTTTCTTATATTCCCAATCTTTGGCAAGAGAGCGCAAGCGCCGAAGCGTTCAACCAGTCGCGCTATTACGAGAAGCCGCGGACCGAGCTTTTCCGGGCGATCTCCAATCCAGGCAACACGATGCTCGACGTCGGTTGCGGCGCTGGCGCCACGTCGGCCGAGCTCAAAAAGCTCTTCCCGGGAACGCAATTTTTCGGCATTGAGCTTCAGCCAGACATGGCCGATGTGGCAGCGCGAAAGCTTGATCGTGTCATCTGCGGAAATTTTGAGAGCATCGATTTTTCGGAGGTGTTTTCTGATGGCCAGACATTCGATACGATCCTGTTTGCCGACGTGCTCGAACATATGTACAACCCGTGGCAGGCATTGAAGCGCACCGAGGCTTTGCTCGCCGCCGGTGGAAAAATTGTGGCGAGCGTACCCAATATATTCAATCTGCAGCTGATTGATAATTTATGTCAGGGGAACTGGAGTTATCAGCACTATGGCCTGCTGGACTTTACCCACCTGAGATTCTTTACGCTGAGCACGCTGACGGAGATGTTCCGCGAAACGGGATACAAGGTGTCCGGTATCTATGGCTTGCCATTGCCGAAATCCTGGATGCCGCACGCTGGCAGAGATTCGCTGGGACATTTTGCCACCGCCTCGATGTCGTTTAAAAAAATCGACGATACGCAAATCAGGCAGCTGAGTTGCCTGCAGTACGTGATCGTTGCTCACAAATAAGCGTGCCGCATTAACGTCACGCCGGACGAACGTCCCGACACGTCAGAGCCTGTGCATAGGAAATGGATTATTTATGAATTTGCTCATTTCATCCTCCAATCCTGGAGGATGTTTTTCGGTGACTGGCGGTGTGGTGAGGCCGCTCGATGCACTGCGTACGACGGGCATGGATGTCAAAGCAGGACAGGGTTTTGTGCGGTCGGTGCAAGAGGACTGCATTGTCTTCAAGCCGGCAGGTTTGCCGCCGAAAGTCCTCGCCGGTGAAGCACTGCGTGACATTCACGATGTACTGATTTCTGGTCCGTGGATTTATGCCGTCGGCACAGACAGAAACGCAGTCTACCGTTTTGATCAGCAGGGCAAGCTCGACAAGGGCTGGCGATTTTCAGCACAGCCTGATGCGTGGCACCTGAATTGTCTGGCGGAGATCAACGGGAAGATCTATTTCACCGCATTCGGCGAATTTTCGTCCGGCCGTGGGTATAAAGAAGGCTCGTTGGAAAAGGGATTCATTCAATGTCTGGAAACCGGCGAGCGCGTCGCTTCCGGCTTGTCCCAACCGCATTCGATTTGCACGCATGGCGGCAAAGTCTATGTGGCCAATTCTGAAACCGGCGAGATCTTCGTCTATGACGGGCAATTCGTCCTGCTCCAAAAAATTCAGGTGGGCGGTTATTTGCGCGGAATCGCTTTCGCCGACGGTCAGCTGTTGGTTGGCGTTAGCCACTCTAGGAATATGCCGGTCCAGCAGGGGGGCAAGGCGAAGGTTATGGCGATTGACCTGGCATCCCGGCAAATGAGGATCGCCTTTGAGGTGCCAGCGCGTGAAATTTATTCGATTCTTTCTTTTGCAAGCGCGCAGGATTTTGTCAGCGGCATCTCCGATCTTTCATTTTCCTCGTTCGCGTATCTGGCCGGCCGGGTTACGGGCGATGTCCACTCAGGCATCGCACCGAAGACAGATGCGTATGCTGGCACTGGCGCACGCGTACAGCCTGTGAAGCGCAGCCTGGTGCCAGCCTTGTTCATGCATACGCAGAAGACGGCCGGGACATCGATTACGGTTGCCGCTGCGCGCCATTATGGCCCGGCGAATATCTGCAGCCATGGCGATTTTGTGGGTAAGTCTCCCGACGAGATGGCCAGATTTGCATTTGTCTCAGGCCATTTTGGCTTCGAATTTGCCAAGCCATTGCTCGCAGGACGTTACTCCTTTACCTTCTTGCGCTCGCCGGTCGAGCGCGTGCTGTCGTTTTACTATTATTGCCGCACGCGCGATCCTGACGAATTCCCGATTAATAAGATCGCGCAAGAGCATGACATCGACAGCTTTCTACAGCTCGTCCAAGAAAACCAGCATGTCAGAGATCGAATCTGGAACAGCCAGACCTGGCGATTGTCCAGTGGTCCCGGTATTCCCGGCGCGTCGGTGGACGATCATCCGCCGGCCGATATGCTTGCGCGTGCGATAGCGAACCTCGACGCATTTTCGTTTATCGGTTTCACCGAAACATTTAATGACGACGCTGAGGTGATCATGCGCGGCATCGGACTGCCAAATGCGCTGCGGCCCGGCAAACTGAATGTGACGCCTGATCGTCCGCTGGCAAAAGATCACTCGCGCCAAACGATACAACGTATCGAAGCAATGACCGAGCTGGATCTGGCGCTGTATGAGGCAGCCTTGAAGCGGCGCCGGTCCCGTTGACTGGATCAACGGGCAGCGTGGCGTCTGGTCGCCACGTGTGCCGATATTCCTTTTGCCAGCGGTCAGACCTTGATCGCCAGCGCAGGGTGCGCGTCGGCGGCGGCAGCGACAAACTCAGGATTCAGCAAGGCGCGCTCCGCGCCGTAGCGCAGTCTTTGCCCCGCCATATCCGTCACCGTCCCGCCCGCCAGCTCAAGAATGCATTGCGCTGCCGCCGTATCCCACTGACAGGTCGGGCCAAAGCGCGGATAAATATCCGCCTGACCTTCAGCGATGCGGCAAAACTTGAGCGAGCTGCCGGCCGCAACGAAGCTGTGTTCCTGCGCGAGTGACGCGAGCCAGGCAGCGAGTTGCTCGCCGCCGTGAGAACGGCTGCCGATCACGCGCAGCGGCTGACCGGTAGCGCGTGGTGCGCAATGAATGACCTGCTTGCCAGACGCATCCTGCTTCCACACACCGAGGCCGCGCGCGCCGAAAAACAGTTCGCCCAGCGCTGGCGCCAGCACGACGGCCGCCACCGGTTCGCCCTGAGCGACCAGTGCGATATTGACGGTGAATTCGCCGTTGCGCTTGATGAACTCCTTGGTACCGTCGAGCGGGTCGACGATAAACAGGCTCTCGCCGCTGGCCGCGCCTTCCGAGCGCGATTCTTCGGAAAGGATGTACACCCCGGGGAAGTGCCGTTCGAGCCCGGCACGTATTACCCGATCCGCACGAAGATCCGCTTCAGTCAGCGGCGATGCGTCATCTTTTTCCCAGGTGGCGCCGCCGTTCTCATACACAGCGAGAATTTCACGGCCGGCCTCGTCGGCAATGCGGCACAGTGTTGTCAGTTGGTCTTGCGTGATGTTCATTGTCCTAAGGTCCACCAGAGCTTCGCGCCGATCGACAGCAATACCACGGCGAGTGCGCCGCGCAAAAACGGATGCGGCAATCGGGCGGAAAACATCGCGCCGATGATCACGGCCGGTATCGATCCCAATAGCAAATTGCCGAGCAGGCCGAAGTTTACGTTGCCGATCAACAGGTGTCCAAGCCCCGCAAACATCGCCAGCGGAATCGCATGCACGATGTCGGTCGCAATCAGCCGCGGCGGCGTCAATCGCAGCGGATATAAATACGCGAGGAACACCGCGCCGAGTGCGCCGGCACCCACCGAGGTCAGCGTCACCAGCATGCCCAGCACGGCCCCGGCCAGTATCGTCAGCGGTGCTTGTACGGCCTTGAAATGCTCACCATCGGTCGTGCGCAAACGCCGGCCGAGTGCATGCAGCGGCTTCTGAAACAACAGGCCCAACGACGTGACGATGACGGCGATGGCGATCGCTGTCTTCAGCAAGACAACGGCGCTGTCATCGACAGGATGCCAGCGCATCCAGGCCAGCGTCAGCGCCGACGCAGTGAGGCTGCCCGCCCATAATCGCTTCACGACCGGCCAGTCGATCAGGCCGTGACCGTGATGGACACGCGTGGCAAACAGCTTGGTAATCGCTGCGAACCACAAATCGGTACCGACAGCCGATAATGGCGCGACGCCGAAGACCAGCAATAGCAGCGGCGTCATCAGTGCACCGCCGCCAACGCCCGTAAGACCTACCAGCAAACCGGTGAGCGCGCCGGCTGCGATCAGCATTCCATCCATCGTTATCTTTATCGGGAAGATGCCGCTGTAGCTGCGGCGGTGTCATTGCTTGTCATTCGGCGGAGGCTGCGCTGGCCGGCGTGCGGCGCGCCGGCATGCCCGCGGCAGCCTCTTTACGATCAATGATGGCCATGCTGATCGTCGCATTGATGCCCATGAAATAAGGCTCGGGCAACCATTTTGCACACTTGTGTCCGAGCTGAATGCTCGATCCCTTTGGCCGTCCGTCGCCGTCCCAGGCGAGCACTTGCGTCGTGATGGCCTGCATCAGCCGCTTTCGATCTTCCAGTCCCAGCGGCGCGCCGTTGTCCATGACCCCGGCATAAAACGACTTCGCCTGCATGTAGATCTCGTGAATGATGTGATGCAGCTGAATGTTCTTAATTTCAGTAAATTTCGTCCGTTCCTCATCGCCGTGCGAGATGGCGGACACGAGCGTACCGGGATACTCACCTTTGCGCATCGTCGCCGCCAGCCGGCGGTAAAAATCGATGTCCTCACCTCCCCAGCCGATAAAGCTCTCGTCATAGCCGCCTATCCGCTCGAATGCGGCTTTCTCGCAGATGAAGGTGCCGAAGGCTTCCGGATTGATCTTGCCGTTGACTGCACCGATCCGGTAGGTCGATCCAGGCGTTACATTCGCCTCAAGCCAATCATCCCAGCCTTCATTGACCGAGACGTCGGCGTCGATGAATACGATCCACGGCGACTTGACCTGCGCCGCGCCGATATTCCTGGCGCGCGGCAGACAGAAGCCTGCATCATCAGTGACACGAATGACCTTGATGCCGGGGTAATGGGCAGCGACCCAGTCCGCTGTATGGTCAGGACATTGATAGTCAACGACGATGATCTCGGTGCAGCGCGTGCGCATGAGGCTGGGCAGCGTCTGCTGCAGATGATGCAGGCGTCCTTTGCAGGTCGTGACAAAGGTGTAGTCAGGTGTGCTCATCGTGGTTATCAGGGTTTGCGGGTTCGACGGACGTGCGTTGGCAAGCACACATCCCAAGCGACAGTCGGTGATGTTTGCAATTATAAATTCTTGATCAATCTGCGACGTCGGTCACGCAGCGATGCCGCGCCGCGCAGTCACTCGGCTTTTGCTGTTGCGCCCGGCAACAGCGCTTCTGCATACCGCATCATCGGCACGTTGGCGCCCAGCTGTCGGTACATGCGCTCGTAATCGGCGCCTTCGAAGCGGTGGCTGGCCTTGTTGAAAAACTGATCGAAGTGGCTGGCTTCCCAGGTGTTTTTGCCATGCACGGTGTACACGTACAGCTCGGGCTGGTCGATCAGGGCGACCGAATGCTTTTCGGCGATGCGCTGCATCAGATGGCTGTCTTCCCGTTTTCCCAGCGATGGATACTCGGGCATGTTGTATCGCCATGCCAGCAGTGAGTTTTCCCACGGTCGCGTCTGCGTCAGCGCCAGTCGCTGTCGGGCTGGCTCCCACAGACTGAGCCTCAGCAGGCACAGCATCGCCGCGTCCGTGGCCATCAGTGCGGTGTACTGCACCTCCAGGCTGCGCGGATGGCGCAGATCGTCGTCATCCCAGGTGGTCACGAGGCCGCCATGGGCCAGGCCGATGGTCAGATTACGCAGGGTGCCCAGCGTCCAGTCGGGAGCGCGGGTGAACCGAATGCGGCTGTCAGCGAGCCCTTCGACGTAGCGCTGCAACTGGCCGTCGGCGTTCGCGCTGACGATCACTAGTTCTTTGTTTGGATAGGTCTGCTGTTGAAAGCATTCGATCGCAAATGCCGCAGGGTAAATCTCGCCGCGCGACACCATCAGGCAGGAAATCAGGTGCGCTGCCGGTGCTGGTTTACCGTTCAGATCGATCGATTTTTTCGTCAATCGCTGATCGGGCGCGAGCACGGCAATTTCCAGGTTTCGTGTCATGACCGGCATCGGGCTGTTAACTCGCTGTTCAGGGGATACAGCTGTATTTTATGCCTTTGTCCCCGGCACTCGCCTTCACTGGCGACGGGCAGTCTTCCGCGCGTACAGCTGGTACAGCGGGAAACTCAGCAATTGCAGGCGATCGAAATACAGGTTGACGAAGGCGTCGATGGCCAGCTTCGGCGTCTTTAGCGGGTTGCCGGTGTCGGCGGCGCCGCCGCGCCAGAGATAATCGTCGAAGATGATGATGCCGCCCTCGCTGAGCAGCTTGAAGGACAGCACCGCGTCGCAAATGACGTCGCAGGCCTGGTGCGAGCCATCGACGTAAATAAAGTCAAAGCTCTCCGCCTTGCCTTCGGCAATCAATTGACAGAGCATGGCGTCCGAGGGGCCTTTGCGGATGTCGAGCTCGACAGGATGAGCCGCGTTCGCTGCCGCGCGCCGGAGGTTGCGCTGAAAGCGCGCCTCGACTGCGGGCATGTCCGCTTCGAACGGCCCACCCTTGCGATGCTCTGCGCCGCCGTCCCAGGTGTCGATACAGGTCAGGCGGACCGGATGGCGGCTGCCCAGCGTCTCGACCAAATGGCAGGCGCTGGCCCCTTCGAACGATCCGATTTCAAGCAGGTTGCGCGGGCTGAATTTCGAAAAAATCTGCGCCCAGATCTGCTTCAAAGGTTCGGCAAACCAGTGGTTGGTAAATTCGTAAGCGTGATCGTCAGGCACAGGGGAATCGGTCATCAATTGGAATGGTGTCGTCGCCGGGCGTCAGGCCGTGGCACGAAACTGCACCTGGCGTGACTGTCGGCGACGCATGCATTGTATCGATTTGCACAATGGCGGCCCGCGAAATTTGCGCGCGTACGCCTTGAGGCCATTTGCCAGACAGGCTCGCAATGGCGCAAGCCGCTGCGTCGCCACCGCAGGCGCTAACCTGCGGTCGACGCGCTCAGCTGAGCGATTTTTTGCAGGACATCCGCATGACCGGCATCGGATTGGTCGGCCTTTTGGTAGGCGGCCAATGCCGGTCCTGGCTGACCGATCGCCTCATAAGCTTTGCCGAGGCCCCAAAACAGAAGAAATTCTTTGCCGCCCAGCCGGCGTGCGGTTTCCAGCGATTGAAGCGCTTTGGCAGGCGTTCCGGCCTGCAGTTGCACGATGCCGAGGTACAGCCATCCGAGCGAATTGTCTCGATCTCTGCCGAGACTGTTTCGCAGGCATTGCTCTGCAGTGGCGAGATGGCCGCAGTGAAGCAGTGCGACACCGAGCACGAAAAAAGTATGAGGATTGCCGGGTGTGTCGCTGTGCCGAGCCTTGTCCTCTGCGAGACGCCGGGCTTCATCGGCATTGCCGGTCTGGACCAGTGTCCAGATATGCTCATGCTCCGCGTCGAAGGGCGGAATGGCCGTATTAATTTCCCGGATCCGGCCAGATTGCCGTGCCTGATTGAAGCGCTCGACAAAGTCATAAGGCGGGGGCTGTTGCAGCTGGTCGATATGGTCGATGCAAAAATCCTGAAAGAAGCCAACGAACAAATCCCGAATCGTCTTGTACATGCCGAGCCGGTAAACGTCGGCAGTTGATAGATGCGGCTGGTGCAGATAGAACCGTTCGAGGCCAATGACCATGAACTCTTCCTGCACCATTCTTCGCTGGTCTTCCGGCGTCAGCGCCTGGAACAAAGGTACATCGATTTTTGCAAGGTTCAGATCGTGTTTGCAGCGCTTGTAGAGCGGGCCGTTCGGATAATGCGCGACGGCTTCATGCAGATCGTCGTGCTCATACTGTCGGACATGATTGGAGAGATCGAAAAAATCTTCGTTACGCAGCGACAGCGAAAAGCGCTGTCGCTGTAGTCGATACCGGTCGGAGCACTCTTGTTTGCGCAAACGGCCGAATTCTTTTTCCGCTGCGCTGAAGCCGAGGATCTTCGGCTTCAACAGCAGCAGGTCGCGGATGGTTTTCCCAAAGCCGATCGGCACGTTCGCATGTGCCCGCTTGATTAGATACAGAACCTGTAACGGCGGCACTTTCAGCAGGGTGTCGAATAGTCGGGCGGACCGAGTGCAGAGCGACGTCAGCAGGCGATCAGACGGCGACTGCTGAAAATCGAAATCGATTTGCTTCCATCGATATCCGTCTGCGAGCGTGAAGGTCGTGCTTGATTCTGCAGAATCCTCGGTCTTCACAATCCGATCGGTAAGCCAGGCGCGTACGGATTCCAACTCGTCGCGATTTCCGACTAGGTTCAGGTTGTTGATTCCATCCATTGGGCGCAGCCCATGCAACGCGAGTGCCACGGAACCGATGATGACCATAGCCGAGAACAAAAAATGGGAAATCTGACATGTCGCCACGCTTATCCGGCGATGTTTCGCCGGAATACATGACACCTGGATTACCGCTTGCGTGGGCAGTTTACCGGCACGGCGCGTTTTGACAAGTTATTGCATTCGCAGTCGCAGGTTTCCTGATCGCAATAACGTCAATTAATGAATGGCGGAGTGAGGAGGCTCGCTTATGAACGAGAGCCGTGCTGTATCGCCGAGGCCAACCTTGAGCGTGCCTGCGGATGTTCGGGATTCAATGCATAAGCCTGCTGGTAAGCCTGAAGGGCTTGCGCAAACTGGTTAGTCTCTTCATAGGCCATACCCAGTGCAACGAAGAGTGCGGCCTCCTGTGTGCCGAGTTGCCGGGCGGCTTCGAGAGCGTCCAGCGCATCGCGTTCGCGCCCGGTTTGCAGCATCACCAGACCCAGATGCATCCATGCTGTCGCGTGCTCCGGGAGCTGTGCGAGGCTGGCGCGCAGACATAATTCGGCTTGCGGTAAAAAACCCGTCATTTGAAAAATCGCCCCCAGCATGAAGCCGCTGTGCGGATCACTGGCGACGCCGCAGCGGCGTACTTTGTCTTCGGCAAGCCGGCGCGCTTCATTCAGGCGCCCTTGCTGGATCGCAGTCCATATCTGTTCATGCCCGATACCTGTCGATACTGCAGGCCGCTGGGCCTGGCGGACCTTCCCTTGCGCCAGAGCTGATGCGAAGCGGTCGACAAAATCTTGCGCCGGCGGTTGCATCAGCTGGTCGAGGTGATCAATGCAAAAATCCTGCAGCTCACCGGTAAAGACATCGCGGATCGTTTTGTGCATACCCAGGCGATACACTTGCGCCGCCTCGAGCGAGGTATCGCGCACGTAATAGCGCTCGATGCCCGTGACCATGAAGGCCTCTCTCACGGCGTGCATTAACTGCGCAGAAGACAGCGCTTGTAATGACTGCGCAAGGCCACTGTCTGCGGTATTGAGGGCTGTGCAGCAAGCTCCGGGACTGACTGTGCCGGGTGCGGCAATAGCCTGATGCACATCGCCATGAACGTAAAGGCGGCCGCTGGCAGCCGCATCGAAGGTATCTTCCTCCCGGATCGCAGGCGCGAAGCGCGTCCGGTGGTTTGCATAGAGTGCAATGCACTCGGCTTTCCGCTGCAGACCGAACGCCTGCTGTTCTTCTGTCAGCGCGCCGATTTTCGGCTTCAGCAGCAGCAAATCCCGCAGGGTTTTGTCGAAGTGAACTGGCCGGTTCGCATGCGCCCGTTTGATCAGATACAGCACTTCCAACGGCGGCACCTTCACGACATGATCCAGCATCTTCACCTGCTGATGGCAGAGCCTGTCCAGCATGCGGTCGGAGGGCAACTGGCTGTAATCGAATTCGATTTTCGTCCGGTTCGGGCCGCTCATGAAGGCAAGCGTCAGGTGCTGGTCACGGTCCTGCTCGTCGAGTACCCGAGGACCTAGCCAGGCCTTCAATGTCTCGGCTTCTTCACGCGTGCCGATCAGGTCCAGATCACGCACGTCGCCCATCGCGCGAAGGCCGCGCAGCGCCAGCGCAAATGAGCCGACAATAATCACGCCAACCTCCGGGCTGGCTTAAGGTGCTTCGGCAGAAAGCCGAGGCGCAACGACTGATCGCCATAATTCGTCGTTGCTAGCAGGCCATCGCTTCGGATATCGAGGCCGTGCGGCATCCAGAACCCTTCGATTTTCTGGACGAGCCGGATCTTTTCGTCCCGGATTGCAAAAACATCGACGACATCTTCATATTGGTTCGCAGCGAAAATGTAGTCACCGAATTCTTTGGTGGCATCGATATGTCCGCTACCGTGCCACTCGTCGACCAGTACCGGGGGGGCAGTCCGAAGATTTTCCGGCATCCGATATAAATAGGCGGTCGCATACATGTCCTTCAGCGGCACTTGGCTGTCAGGAGCGAGCTTTCCTTCCGTGATGTGCGGCGTACGGGCGACGACCAGTGCATGCTTGCCGTCAGTCGTGAAGGCGACGTCCTGCGCCTGTTCAGCGGTATCGATTGTCCACAGGATGCGGTCCGCCGCATAGTCAACGATCTGGATGCATTTGTTATTTTTTCCGCAATAGGACACCCAGATCAGCTGAGAATATTCCGGGACGTAGCGCACGCCGTGCGCGCCCTTGAATTGATTCAGGTTCAGCTCTCTCAGGAAGGTGATCTTTTTTCCGTCAATCCGATAAAACGATACCGAGCCCTGCACGAAGTTGGTGACGACAAATTCGTTGTCACGGACGTCGAGCAGGTCGGTTGCTACCGCATGGCCGCTTCCGATCAACGTGGGATGATGGTCGAGCAGAGAGATCGTATTGCCTTGTCCGAGTTCGACAAGGTAGCAGCGGCATTCATTGAAATCGCAGGCGACGAGAACGTTGTTTGACAAGAACCGGACCGATGTCAGTCCCGATATTCTGGCGCGATCTCTGATGGTGGCAAAGTAGGGCGGGCGGTAAGAGGGAAACGTGAATTTCAGCATCGATGATGGCTCTGCTCGATTAGCTTTTTTTGAAATACAGCATGCCGGCCTGTTCAAGATCCGGTGCACCGGTATAGCGGCATGAGGTGGCCTGATTGAACAACGGCCAATCGGGCAGCGCTTTTATGACCAGATCCAGGATTTTGTATTCGATCGAATCATTCCAATACACCGAACGTGTGACTGCGTCCTGGACGCGCTGCGCCATGCCGGGATAAAACTTAAAATGCGCCAGTACCAGTTGGGCCTGGTCAGATACCGGCCGGTTCAGGCGATGCGCACTCAGCATGGTAGTGCCGGCCATCCATTTGACCAACGGTATTTTGTTAATGTTCGGATATTTGTAGCCAGCCAGTCGTTCGCCGATGTCGGGTGAAAGTTGTAGTGCCTGCTTCAGCATGCGCGCCCTGACGCCGTCAGCATAGGACACGAATACCGGTGCGCTTGCTTTGTCGGGCCAGTCGATCTTGCTGTAGCGGTCAAAATTCTTGCAGATGCTGAACGGATCCGACCGGGCTTGATGCTGGCTTAATGATGCGAGGCTGTCCGGGAAAAAATCGACCATCAGTGCGCGTACTGCATCCAGGCCGGCAACGTCGAGATCGCGGATCAGCGCCGGGATATCGGGATACTGCGCCGGCAGAACCAGGAATTCATCGGCATCGACGTTCAGAACCCAGCGGTCTTTGAACAGATGCGCAGGTATGATCGAGCGCGCACGTATTCCGAATCGCAATCCATTGACGATATCGGCGAAATCACGGTTCGCGCGTAGCATGCCGCAGTCGCTGGCGGCTGTCAGAATATCCGGCGTTGCGTCCGTCGAGTTATTGTCGAGGAACCAGAATTCGCGTATGCCCAGCTGCCGGTAATGTGCCAGTAAATGCGGCAGAAAATAGCTCTCATTGCGCACTACCGAAAACAACACAGGACCGCCTTCGCCCGACAAGGGTTTTTTTATGATTGATATCCTGAGATCTTCCATGTAAATGCCCGGTGTGGATGTTTGCCGTATGACCTGTATTCATTCTCTGGCGTTGCGCAATTCGGTGGCGGTGTTTGGCGGCCATACGCTGCGATGGCGCTGGCCGAATTTACCGTCAAGCCGGCTGATGTGCTCGACAATATTGCAAGACTTTCCTAAATTTTCAGCGCGCCATGAATTTTCTTTTCATTCACCAGCATTTTCCCGGACAGTTTAAATTCCTCGCGCCCGAGCTCGCTCGTCAGGGCCATGACGTGCGGGCGATGTTGATGCGCAAAGTCGAGGCGCCGGTATGGCAAGGTGTACGCCTGGTCCCGTATTTTCCCGCACGCGGCAGTACGCCGAATATTCAGCCGTGGGTATCGGATTTCGAGACCAAGGCCATCCGCGGCGAAGCCTGTTTTCGGGCGGCGCTCGCGATGAAGAAGGAAGGCTATGCGCCCGACGTCATCATTGCCCATCCGTCGTGGGGCGAGAGCCTGTTCATTAAGAACGTGTGGCCGCAGGCTAAGATCGGCATCTATTGCGAATATTTTTATCGCGAGCATGGCGGCGATGTTGGCTTCGATCCCGAGTTTGAGACGCAGGATGACAGTACGGCCTGCCGGCTGCAAATGAAGAACCTGAATTATCTGGTGCACTTCGATCTGGCCGATGCCGGTATCAGCCCGACCGAATGGCAGGCCAGTACGTTCCCGCCCTCATTTCGCGACAAGATTTCGGTGATCTTCGATGGCATCGACACGGAGGCCGTCACCCCAAACCCCAAGGTCCGCATGACGCTGCCCGATGGCTCGGTGCTGACGCGTGACGATGAGGTGATCACTTTCGTCAACCGTAACCTTGAGCCCTACCGCGGCTATCACATCTTCATGCGCGCGCTGCCCGCGCTGCTGAAGTCACGGCCCCAGGCGCGCGTGCTGATCGTCGGCGGCGACGGTGTCAGCTATGGTGCACGTGCGCCGGGTGGCAAGACCTGGAAGGACATTTTTATCGCGGAAGTGCGGCCGCAGATCGCCGAGGCCGATTGGGCACGTGTGCACTTCCTGGGAAATATCCCGTACGACAAATTCATCCCGCTGCTGCAGCTGTCAACGGTGCATGTGTACCTGACGTACCCGTTCGTGCTGTCATGGAGCCTGCTGGAAGCCATGAGCGCTGGCTGCGCGATCGTGGCTAGCGATACGCCGCCGCTGCGGGAGGCGATCCGGCATGGCGACACTGGCCGGCTGGTGAATTTCTTCGATGTTGATGTGCTGACGGCGGAGGTGGTGGCCTTGCTGGGCGATGCGGCCGAGCGCCAGCGGCTGGGCGCCAACGCGCGCGAGTTCGCGCGTAGCCGTTACGATTTGAAGACCATTTGTCTGCCGGCCCAGTTGCGCTGGGTGCAGACACTGGCGGCGGGCGCCGTACTGAAGTGAGGGAATCCCGGCGTCATGCCGGGATACGGTCATGGCAAGCCCGTTAGTGCAGCACTTGCGTATCGGCTGCCCTGGCGGCGGCCGAGTCGCCGTCACGCATCCACGCCGGCCAGGCATCGACGGGCCAGTCCGCCTTACGGAAGATGTTCAGCAAGATCTGCAGCAATTGCCATGCATGGTCATGGCTGAGCGACAGTACGGCCGGGCCGACCGGGAGGTCCATCGTCAGCAGCGCCCGGTGTTGCGTCAGCCGCGCGTGGATAGATTCCAGCAGCGGCAGGTCACGGGTATCGACATCGGCTACCGGCGGGCTCGGTTCGCGCTTTATGAGCGCTGCCTGGTGACGGAAACTCAGCAGCATTTCTTTGGGGCCCGGGCCTGCCATGCCGCCGCCGACCGCCGGGGTGGCGGCGACGGCCTGCTCGGCCGTGACGGTCTTGTCGAGGTGCGACAGCAAGGCCTTCACCAGGCGGCGCGCCAACCGTTGGGTCAGCCACGCGGCATGCCGCTCGCCGTCGCTGGCCTGCATGCGCGCCAGTAGCCGGTCTTGCGTGGCCGAGTAATCGAACGTGACTCTCTCCAGCCGCCTCGCGACGGCCTGCGGCGGCGCTGATTCCGCCGCGTCCGTCGTGCCGTCCGTCATTCTTCCTTCATCGCGGCGGCGATACGCTTGGTCAGCGGGTGCATCAGGTAGGTCAGCAGCGAGCGCTCGCCGGTCTTGATCAGCACTTCGGCGCTCATGCCCGGCTGCAGATGACGGTCGCCGAGCTTCTTGAGACCCTCTTCGGTCAGGCTGACGCGGCCAAGATAGTAGGAGCTCGTCCCTGCTGGCGTCTGTTCCGTGACGACGTCGCCCGAGATCGAGTCGATCTTGGCGTCGACCACCAGCTGTGGCGAGCGGGCAAACGCGGAGAAGCGCACGGCGACCGGATCGTTCGGGCGCACGCGGTCGATCACGTTCGTCGGAATGCGCGCTTCCAGCACCACGCCTTCTTCCTTCGGCACGATGTCCATCAGCTTTTGGCCGGCGCCGGCCACACCACCGATGGAGGCGACCGCGAGTCCGACCACCTGACCCTCGACCGGAGCCTTGATCTTCACGCGGTTCAGTTCGCCCGTGATCGCTTCAAGTTTTTCGCGGCCGGCCTGCACATCGCGCCGTACGTCCGCCAGTTGGGTCGCGGTGTCCTTTGCGCCGTCCATCAGCCGCTGAGTCTTGCGCAGCTTGAGCTCGGCGATCGCGCGTTCGGTACGCAATTTGGAACCGTTCAGGTCGGCCAGGATCGAGTTCAGCTCGGCCTGCGATTGTTCGAGCGTCAGCACCTGGTTGCGCGGCACATAGCCGTCGGCGGCCAGCTCGGCCATGTTCTTCAGCTGCTCGTTTTGCTTCTGGATCTGTATCTTGCGGCTTTCGATTTGCAGCTTCAGTCCGGACAGTGTCGCTTCCTGGCCGGCGATGGATTCGTCGATGCCGGCCAGCTCGCTGCGCAGCGAGGCGCGGCGTGACTGGAACAGGTCCATCTGCGTCTGGATCTGCTGATTGATGATCGGGTCGCTCTGCGCTGCCAGTACGTCCGGATGGAACTTGATGCTCTCGCGACGCTCGAGCTCGGCCAGCAGCCGGCTTTCCATCGCGCGCTGTGCCATATAGCTCTGGCGGATCGATTCGAAGTTGGCTCTCGTGGCGCCGTCGTCCAGCTCGATCAGGGTGTCGCCGGCCTTCACGCGCTGGCCTTCACGTACCGCGACGCTGCGGATGATGCCGCCGATCTGGTGCTGTATCGCCTTGCGCTTGGTATCGATGGTGACGGACGCGGGCGCCGGCACGCCTTCGTCCAGTGGTGCATACGCGGCCCAGGCGAGGAAGCCGCCGAAGCCGACCACGATCGCGAGAAAGCCGAGACGAATCGTCGAGCGGGTATCGGTTGGCAGGTCCGGTGCCAGTTCGACCACGTTGGTGGCATCGCTCGCATTTTGCTTCGCGAGCTGGAGCGGAGAGTTTTTCATTGGGTTTCTTTCTAAGTCAGCTGGCGTTGGCGGTGGCGGTCGATTGGGCGATCTGCCCGGAGGTGCCACCGACGTCGAGTTTTCCGAATTGAGCAATGCGGCCTTCTGCCATCACGACGACGCGGTCGGCCAGCGCGAGCAGGTTGCGCTGGTGCAGGACCATGAAGACGGTCTTGCCATTGGCTTTCAGGTCGCGGATGGCGCGGGCCAGCGCGGCCTCGCCAACGTCATCGAGATTGGCATTGGGCTCATCGAGCACGACCACATCGGGGGATCCGTAGATGGCGCGGGCCAGTGCGAGCCGCTGGCGCTGGCCGCCGGACAGCAGGCGGCCGGCTGCGCCGACCGGCGTGTCGTAGCCCATCGGCAGCCTCAGCAACATGTCATGGATATCGGCGCGGCGTGCGGCGTCGATGATAGATTCCGAATCGATGTCGCCGAAGCGGCAGATGTTTTCGGCGACGGTGCCATCAAAGAGCTCAATGTCCTGCGGCAGGTAGCCAATATGCGGGCCGAGCTCGTCGCGCGACCAGTCGCGCAGGTCGATATCGTCGAGCAGCACCTTGCCGGTGACATGCGGCCAGATACCGATCAGGCAGCGCGCGAGCGTCGATTTGCCTGCGCCCGACGGGCCGACAATGCCGATGACTTCGCCGGCCTCAAAACGAATGTCGAGGTTGTCGAGAATCGGCGCCTGACGGTTTGGTGCGGTGGCCGTCAGTCCCTGAACGGTAATCTGTCCGTTGACGTCGTCGGTGACGTGGCCGTCGGTGCGCTCAGGGTACTTGTCGAGCAGATTGCCGATGTCTTTGTACGCTTGTTTGGCGTGGCCAAATTCTTTCCAGGTGCCGACCAATACGCTGATCGGGCGCAGCGCATTGCCCATCAGGACATTACAAGCGACCATCGCGCCCATCGTCAGTTCGCCGCGTACAGCAAGCCAGGCACCGAGCGCGAGGATCAGCGACTGCTGGCTGTATTGCACGAACTTGGCGATGGCCGCCGCCTTGGCGGCACGGTCTTGCGCCTGCCAGTAGGCATTCGCATGTTCACGGTACAGCTGCACCCAGCGGCGCCGCAGATTGCCCAGCATGCCGAGCGCCTCGACGACTTCGGCATTGCGCAGCTTGCCGGCGAGGTAGATGGTGGTATCGCCTTCGGCCGTGGCGGCGTGCTCGAGCTTCTTGCCCGTGAGCTTGTTGGTCGCGAAAGCGAACAAGGCGAGGAACACGGTGAAGCAGACACCGAACAGGCCTAGCAGCGGGTGCATGAAGTACAGCACGGTGAGGTAGATCGGTGCCCAAGGCATGTCGAACAGCGCGATGATGCCGTTCCCAGTCAGGAACTGGCGCAGCCGTCCGAGCGCTGCAAAGGTGTTCGTCGACTCGTCGCGCGACTGTTCGAGCTGCGCGTCGAAGTTGGCGCGGAAGATGCGGGAGTTCAGCATTTCATCAAAGCGCACGCCGGCTCTCACCAAAAGCTTGGTGCGGATCCATTCCGAGAACGCCATCACCGCGATGAACAGCGCGGTGATCAGGGTCAGCGTCACCAGCGTCACTTCACTTTGGCTCAGCATGATGCGGTCGAACACTTGCAGCATGTAGAGCGTCGGCGCGAGCGTGAGCAGGTTGGCGACGAAACTGAAGGCGCCGACCCACAAAAACTCTTTGCGGAAGGTGACCAGGATACGCGTCAGCGACGGCGTGGTCGCCGGCGCCGGTGTGGCAAGCGTCATCGATTTCATGCGGCACCTCCGGCGGCCTGGGGAGCCGCAGCAACTGCTGCAGGCGCGCCTGGCATCGGCTTCGTCACAATGCGCTGCTGGGCATTCGGATTGCGCAATTTGGCCAGCACTTCATCGCGCGGGCCGACCAGGGCCATCTGGCCGTCACGCATCACCAGCAGCTTGTCGGCGGCCGGCAGTACGCTGGTGCGGTGCGTGATGACGATCGTGGTGCACTTGCGTTCTTTCAGGGCCATCAGGGTGTTCATCAGGGCTTTTTCACCGGCCTCGTCGAGGCTGGAATTGGGTTCGTCGAGTAGCACGAAATTCGGGTTGCCATAGATCGCGCGCGCCAGGCCGACGCGCTGTCGCTGGCCGCCCGACAGGATCGCGCCTTCGTCGCCGATGCGTGTGTCGAAGCCGTTCGGCAGCGCTTCTACCATCGCGGTCAGTCCGACCAGTTCGGTGGCCAGTCGGACCTGGTCCATGTCAATGTCGCCGAATCGCGCGATGTTTTCGGCCAGCGTGCCGTCGAACAGTTCGACGTTCTGCGGCAGGTAGCCCATGTGCGGGCCTAGCTCTTCCTTGCTCCATGCATGCAGGTCAGCGCCATCGAGACGTACCTTGCCGGCGAGCGTGGGCCAGATGCCCATCAGCACCCGCGCCAGCGTGGTCTTGCCGGCGGCCGATGGGCCGATCAGCATCAGTGTCTCGCCCGGCTCCATGCCGAAGGTGACGCCCTTGACGATCGGCATAGCTGTACCGGGCGCACCGGCGACGACGTTCTCGACCGACAGATGACCATTGGGTGCCGGCAGCGGCATATGCTGGACATCGGCCACGCCAGCGCCGAGAAATTCGTCAAGGCGACGGTAGGAATCGCGCGCGTTCACTACAGCGCGCCATTGCGTGACCAGCTGTACCAGCGGAGTCAGCACGCGGCCGCCCAGTGTGGAGGCGACGATCATCAGGCCGCCGCCGCCCAGCAGCAGGCCTTTCACGCTGAGCCAGCACGACAGGCCGAGGATCAGCGATCCCTGCATGGTCTGAATGAACTTGGAAATGGCGGCATTGGCACCGGCGGTATCGGAGGCGTTGGCCTGTAGCTTGAGGAATTTGCGCTGGCGACCGATCCAGCGCTGGTAAATGCTTTCGCGCATGCCCATTGCCGAGATCACTTGCGCATTGCGCAGCACGCCGGCAGCATAGGTCTGGGCGCCGATGGCCGCTTCATTGGCCTCCATCAGCACCGGCATGGTCTTTCGCTCAGTGGCCAGGCCGATGAAAAACTGCACGATCGCACCAACCAGCGCGACTACGCCCAGCCAGGGGTTGATCACGGCGACGATGACCAGGAAGATCAGCGACGACGGCATGTCCATCAACGCGGTGACGGCGGGCGAGCCAATGAAATCGCGCACGCTGCGCAAGTCTGTGAACGGCTGCGTCGTGCCGGCGCCCAGTCTCAGGCTGGCGACGAATGAGGCATCGTGCAGCATCTCACGCAGGCTGGCATCGATGCGCCAGCCGGCCTGCAGTAACAGCCGGCTGCGCAGCATGTCGAGCACTTCCATCAGCACGTAGATGCCGAGCACGCACACTAGCAAGGACACCAGCGTGGTGCCGCTGCGGCTGGTCACGACGCGGTCGTAGACTTCCAGCATGAAGATGGTCGGCGCGAGCACCAGCAGGCTGTTGGCCAGGCTGAAGCCGAGCACCTTGCGGAAGATCGGCGTTTGCTCGCGTATGGTTTTGCCCAGCAGGGATGCGGGCGGGTTGGCCGGATTCGGCGGCTTGGTTGTCATACGACTTCTCCCAACTCTTTAACTGGATCGGCCGCACTCTCGTCGAGTACGACTACGTATTCGGGCAATTCATTTGTAGCGGCGGGCGCGACCTTTTTCGCAGTCGACTTCGGCGCGGATGCCGGCACCGCATCGGCGGCATCGTCGTCGTCGACGCTGCCTGCGAATATAAAGTGCAGCTGGTACTGTTCTCCCCGGTGCAGCAGCAGGATCTCGCGCAGGCGCTCCTGCCGGAAGCGCTGCTCGTCCGCTTCGCTAATGCTGAGCCGGAAGCGGATCCGGCCGCCGAGGGTCAGCATCGAGACGACGCCGCCACGGATGCTCAGCGTGTGCCGGTCGAAATACACAGGCGCCTCGGGCGCAAAGCGCATTTGCGGCAGGGGGCGATTGCCCAGGATCGTGAGGTTGAACGGGCTGCCCGGTGCCTGGAAGATCAGGCGGCAGGTCCGCGACACCGAATAGATCGCGTTGCAGATCAGCTGCGAACCCAGCTGCGGGAAGCGCTCGCGCAGGCTGCGATAGACCAGGTGGTGCAGCGCGACCCGGTTCCAGCAGCGTGTCTCGCTGACGACCGGCGAGATCGCATTGCAGACATCGGCGAACGCCTGTTGCAATTGCTGTAGCTGCGCAGCCAATGCCGGTGGGGTGTTTAGCGGGATCACCAGGGTCTTGGTCACGATCGCGGATTTTTTCGGCGAGCGCTTCGGTGCGGGCTCTTTGGCAAGAGCCGGTTTATTGGGCATGGTGCTGGCGTCCGGTAGAGTGCGATCGGCGGCGCGTGCTCAGGGGCGCGCTTCGAAGCAGCTGGCGATGCGGCCAAGACTGTCATTGTCCAGTGCGCCGGCGGCTGCATGCAGACGCAAGTACGCCAGCAGGTAGCCTTGACGGGCGTCCGACAGGTCGCGCCTGGTGGTGAACAGCTGGTTCATCGCCGTCAGCACGTCGAGGTTGACGCGCTGCCCGCCGGCCACGCTCTTGCGGGTCGCTTCGACGGCTTCTGCGGCGGACTTCTCCGCCTGCACCATCGCCGCCATGCGCATGCGGCTGCTGCTGAGCAGCTGGAATTGCTTGCGTACTTCGACCAGGGCCTTCTGCCGGTTGGCCTCGAGCTCGGCGCGGTCCGATTCCTTGCGCGCGACCGCTTGACGGGTCTGCGCGCTGACGGCGCCGCCGCTGTAGATAGGGATCGACATTTGCACGCCGATCGTATTGACGGTCGATTCCTGGTTGAAGGTGTACAGCGAATCCGAGTTATTGCGGCTGTACGAAGCCACCAGGTCGACGCGCGGATAGTGGCCGGCGCGATTGCGTTCGACCTCGGCGGTGGCATACTCGAGCGAGTGCTGCATCGCGCGCACGTCCGGGTTGTTCGTATTGGCCACCGCTTCCCATTCAGCCTGCGTAGCGTATGCCAGCGGCAGTTCCGGGAGCGTACTGACCAGCATGTCCAGCGTGCCAGGATCGCCGCCGACCACGACCGACAGCTCATCGCGCCGGTTTTTTACGTTGTTCTCGGCTTCCAGCACTTGGGCGAGCGAGAGTTCATAGCGTGCACGGGTCTCCAGCATATCGGTCTTGGTGCCGGCGCCCTTTTCCAGCATGCGCTGGTTCGACAGATAGTTCTCGTTGTAGGCATCGCGCTGCACGACGGCCAGCCGCAGCTGGTCTTCCGCGAACAAGGCGTTCAGATAGGCGGTCGTCAGTCGTGTGATCAGGTCTTGCGCGCTATCGGCAAATTTGGCCTCCGAATAGCTACCCTGCGCTTTGCTACCCTGATAGCGCTGCCACGCGTCGAGGTTGAACAACGGCTGGCGCAGCTGCAGCGATGCGGATTTGCTGGTGTACTGAGGGTTGTCCTGGGTCTGTTTGCCATTAGCCAGCGTAGTCGTCCGGTTGGCGTCGTTCTGGCTCATGTTGTAAGACGCGCCAATGCTCGGCATCAGTCCGGCACGGCCGATCGCTTCGTTCTCCTGGCCGGCGGCACGGTCGTGACGGGCCATTTGGAAGGTCGGATCTTTTTCAAGCGCCGCTTGGTAGGCTTCCATCAGGCTGAGCGCGTGGGCCGGCAGCGACAAGGTCGACGCGACGAGGGCAGCCGTCAGGCTCAGTTTCGGGAAATGGCGTTGAACGGATTGGGATACGACGCGGATGATGGTCATGGCGGACTTGGTTTGGACGGAAGTTTTCGATGTTTTTGACAGGCCGAATGCTACCTTAAGCCGACGGCCATAAACCGTCAGCAACCCTGCATATATGAAGTTTCGCACTCTAGGTGCCCACACCGATTGGTACTGTGACGGCCGTCACAATACGCAGGGCGCCAACGATGCGGTTAGACTGCTGCCCTCGCGGGTGGCCATCGCGCGGTTGGGACCGACGCGACAGCGAGAAGAGCCGATTAAACACGCTGAAAACGCCGGAAAGTTCGACTAAACAAAGCAAACAGAACAGGAAGAGTCCATTGAAAAAAGATCTGACGATGAAGAGGCTGGCCGACCTGGCGCTCGCCACGCTGATCGGGCTGGTATTGCTGCTGCCTTCTCTGCTGGTGGCGCTACTGCTGAAAAGTGACAGCGGGCCGGTGCTGGTCAGGCCCCACCGCGTGGGTCGCAACGGCAGAATGGTGAAGACCTTCGAGTTTCGCACGGCGGTATCGGAGCCCGGTGCGATGGAGACGGTCGGCGGCTGCGAGGGTGAGCGCGTCACGGCACTGGGGGCGCTGCTGCGCCGTAGCGGGATTGCACGCTGGCCGATGCTCCTGAGCGTGTTTCTCGGCGATTTCAGCGTAGTGGGGCCGCGGGCAGAAATGCCGCGATACGTCGGCTGTTATCCGACGGAGGTCCGCAAACGCGTGCTGTCAGTGAAGCCTGGTCTGATCGATCTGGCGACGGTGGAGTTTCGCGATGAGCGCCGGCTGCTGCAAGGGCTGGACGGCGAGGCACTGGAGGCCGCCTATATGGAGAGAGTACTGCCGAGCCGACTCGATTATGCTCAGCAGTATATCGAGCGGCGTGGGTTTCTGACGGACGCCGGCATTCTGCTGCGCTCGTTGCTGCTACCTTTGCGCGGCTGAGTCTCTTCCGGCGCCTTGCCGCCCGGTGTTGCCGGCGCCGGTAAAAACGAAGGCCGCCTCAGTCGGGCGGCCTTCGTTTATTTACTTCCCTGGCTAAGCGGTTTTGGCAGCAGCTCAGGCAGCGTTCGTAATCAGGAACTGTGCCTTGTCACGACCGGCCATCCATTTCGGCGGCTTGCCGCGACCGCTCCAGGTTTCACCAGTCGCATTGTTGCGGTATTTCGGTGCCACCGGACGGCGCGCCGTCTTTGCCAGTTTGCGCTTCGCGCCGGCACCGGCGCCAAAGCCGAGATCTTCCGGCGAAATGCCGTATTCCTTCATTTTGGAGTGAATTTCGGCAATCGCGGCAGAGATTTCATTCTTGCGAGCCTGCTCAGCTTCCCTTTGCAGTTTTTCAATCTGACTTTGCAGTTCTTTGTAGGTCGTCATGGTATTCCCCGATGAATTAGGTTGCGGATGGTCAACGGCTTCCGAACGGCGGATGCGTGCACCAGCGGGCGAATTATAGGCGAATTATTAAAAATGTGAATGCCACAGAACGCTAATAATTCGATTAATAATATAACTCATTGAAAATTAATGGATTTTCTCAAATCGTGTTAGATTTAAGAAACATATTTGCTCGTCAATTGGACGGAGTGGCTGATTTTCGGCCATTTGATTCAGGTGATTTCCTGCGCATTTGTGCTGAAACCGGATTTTTTCATCAAGAGCCGTGCGCGCCCTTGATCTCCATTCAAATTGGTGCGATTTTCCGCCCGTTAAAACAGGTTATGGCTGCGGCCTGTGGCATAACGCTTCGCGCACGGTAATGTGCTGAACGCTGTTATCGGCGAAGCTGCGGTGCACTTATCGTATTACCTACCGGGACTCAGCCTTTTCCTGAAACGCTGGTATGAAGGTTCATCATCGCCTGCTCGAACAGGCCTTCGCACAACAGAGGAATAACGTCGAGCGCCTTGTCGATCGCGAGGTCGATCTGGGTCTGCTCCTCTGCGCGCGGCCGATGCAGCACAAAATCCACCACGGGCTGCTGCAGTTTGAGTTCGCGCGGATGCCCGATGCCGATGCGCAGGCGCCAGTAGTCCTGCGTGCCCAGTGCCGAGGTAATATCTTTAAGACCGTTATGGCCGCCTGACGAGCCGCCCTTTTTCAGTTTGGCGGCGCCGGGCGGCAGGTCGAGCTCGTCATGCACGACGAGTACTTCGTCCGGTGCGATCTTGTAAAACCTCGCAATAGCTCCCACCGATTGACCGGAGCGGTTCATGAAGGTCTGCGGTTCAAGCAACCAGACTTCCTTGCCGCTGATGCGGGTCTTGGCGGCCAGTGCCTGAAAGCGCGCCTCTTTGCGCAGATCGCCACGGGCGAGCTGGTCGATCAGCCAGAATCCGGCATTGTGCCGGGTCAGTTCGTAATCGGCGCCGGGATTGCCGAGGCCGACGATCAGTCGGATAGGTGCGCTGGGCATGGATGTGCAGGATCAAGTCGCTGCAGCGACATGCCGCAGCCAAAAAACCGGATTATCAGGGAGCTTGCGAGCACAAAAAAGCCCGTCACAAGGACGGGCTTCGTGCGCTGCAAGGAAAAGATTATTTCTTCTCTTCGTCGGCAGCCGCGTCGGCCTTCGCGCCGCGCGGGATGACCGCGGTAGCGATGGTCGGGTTTTCTTTCGCGTGCACGGCGGTGACGCCGGCCGGCAGCTTCAGGTCGGCCACGTGGAAAGAAGCACCGTCGGTCATGTTCGACAGGTCGACTTCGATGAATTCCGGCAGATCTTTCGGCAGGCAGCTGACATCCAGCTCGTTCAGCACGTGGCTGATCACGCCGCCAGACAGCTTCACGACCGGAGCGATGTCAGCGTTCACGAAGTGCAGCGGCACTTTCACGTGCAGCTTCGCGTTCGGATCGACGCGCTGGAAATCGACGTGCAGCACCAGTTGCTTGAATGCGTGCACCTGGAAATCGCGCAGAACGACTTTTTCGGACTTGCCGTCGACTTTCATGTCGAGCACGGACGAGTGGAACGCTTCTTTTTTCAGCGCGTGGTACAGCGCGTTGTGGTCGAGGGACACAGCGACCGGTGCCTCGGTGCCGCCGTAGATGATGCCCGGCGTCTGGCCCGCACGGCGCAGGCGGCGGCTCGCTCCGGACCCCTGCTCGGTACGTGGGAATGCGATAACTTCCATAACTACTCCTGAAATGGGCTTGCGCCCGTCGGTTGATGCCCCCCGCGACCAGGGGGCATGAAGAAGGGCGCCGCGTTTGCGTCGCCCTCAAAATTTTCAGCCGGCTGCCTCGTCTTCGGCGAACAGCGACATCACCGAGTCGCCTTTGCTGATGCGGCGGATGGTCTCGGCCAGCAACGGCGCGCAGCTGAGCTGGCGGATCTTGCTGCTGCTCTTGGCGGCGTCGCTCAGCGGGATGGTGTTGGTGACGACCAGTTCATCGAGCGGCGATTGCTGGATGCGCTCGATCGCCGGGCCCGACAGCACCGGGTGCGTGCAGTAGGCAACGACCTTTTTCGCACCACGCGCCTTCAGCACTTCGGCGGCCTTGGTCAGCGTGCCTGCGGTATCGACCATGTCGTCCATGATCACGCAGTTGCGGCCTTCCACTTCGCCAATGATGTGCATCACTTCCGACACGTTGGCTTTCGGGCGGCGCTTGTCGATAATGGCGAGATCGCAGCCAAGCTTTTTGGCCAGCGCACGCGCGCGCACCACGCCGCCGACGTCTGGCGACACCACCAGCAGGTCTTCGTAATTTTTCTTGACGAGGTCGTCCAGCAGCACCGGCGAAGCGTAGATGTTATCGACCGGGATGTCGAAAAAGCCCTGGATCTGGTCCGCATGCAGATCCATGATCAGCACGCGGCCCACGCCGACATCTTGCAGCATGTTGGCGACCACCTTGGCCGAGATCGCGACGCGCGCCGAGCGCGGCCGGCGATCCTGGCGTGCATAGCCGTAATAGGGCAGCACGGCGGTGATGCGGCCGGCCGACGCACGCTTGAGCGCATCGACCATCAACATGATTTCCATCAGGTTGTCGTTGGTCGGCGCACACGTCGACTGGAGGACGAACACGTCCTTGCCGCGCACGTTCTCATTGATCTCGACCATGATCTCGCCATCGGAGAAGCGATTTACGACGGCCTTGCCGAGCGGGATGCCGAGTTGCTGCGCGACGCCGGAAGCCAGTTCCGGGGTGGCCGTTCCGGTGAAGACCATCAGGTTTTCGTGGGCCATGATTGCTGAATCACCTAGAAGTTGTAAAAGCTGCCGGGGCACGGCGTGCTGCAACGGTTCCCGGATCGAAAAACGCCTGCGGCTCGTGAGAGCATCGCAGGCGGCGTTCGGCTTTATTGCATTTTTGTCGGGGCCCGCTGCGTCTATGCCGGCGGGCCGATTCAATGGCAGGGGAACAAGGATTCGAACCTTGGAATGCCGGAATCAAAATCCGGTGCCTTAACCAACTTGGCGATTCCCCTACACAACCTGTTGTCCGGCCGATCGGCCAGACGAAT